>Ga0193961_1000081_pt1 | contig 35939 bp, 29 predicted proteins | sample FB_4_MG_FD_140371 | JGI IMG/M metagenome (GOLD analysis project Ga0193961, IMG submission 140371) | Microbial mat bacterial communities from the Broadkill River, Lewes, Delaware, United States - FB_4_MG | ecosystem: Environmental > Aquatic > Freshwater > River > Microbial mats | place: USA...
GCCAGCGGTGGCCAGCGAATGCTTGAAGCCTCACGAGAAGCAATCGACAGTAGCAGTGGCACGCCTCCATTGCTAATTGCTGTAACCGTGTTGACCAGCATGAATACAGAGGATCTACACTCTATAGGTATCCATTGCTCACCACAGGAACATGTTAACCGCTTAGCCCGGTTATCCCAGCAATGTGGCCTAGATGGTGTGGTTTGTTCTGCTGCCGAGGCCGCTCATTTAAGCGCGCTATGCGGCGATAAATTTTGCCTTGTAACCCCAGGAATACGCCCGGCTAATGCAGCCGAAGATGATCAGCGCCGCATTGTAACGCCAGTAGATGCTATTGCTAATGGTAGTGATTACTTGGTTATTGGCCGGCCGATTACACAAGCAGAAGACCCGGCCGCTGCATGTCAGCAGATTTATAAAGATATAAGCTAAAAGTAGTGCTTTTTAGGCTTGATAGTTATATAGAAATAGCTGTGCTTTCACTTGATGTAGGTTTAATTTATGGTCACCACAACGCACAATATAACCCCGGTCATTACTGTTGACGGCCCTAGTGGTTCAGGTAAAGGAACGATTAGCCAGCGTTTAGCCGCTGAGTTAGGGTTTCATTTACTTGATAGTGGCGCTTTGTATCGAATAACAGCTGTCGCGGCGATAGAGCAGGGGGTTGACCTTTCTCATGAGCGGCAAGTTGCTGATATTGCTACTCATTTAGATGTCACCTTTAGTACTGAAGATAGTTCCCATGATGGTGTTGTGGTGCTGCTTAATGGGCGAGATGTCACGCGTGCTATACGACAGGAAACGGCGAGCATGGGAGCCTCAACTGTCGCTGCTCACCCTCTAGTAAGAGACGCTTTGCTCGCCAGGCAACGTGCCTTTAAACAACCCCCGGGGCTTATTGCAGACGGGCGCGATATGGGAACAACAGTTTTCCCTGATGCGCCTGTCAAGATATTTTTAACTGCAAGTGCTGAAGAGCGGGCACAAAGACGCTATAAGCAGTTGATAAATAAAGGGGAATCTGTTAGCCTGCGCGCCTTGTTGGAGGATATTCAAGCACGAGATGAGCGGGATATACAGCGATCCGCCTCTCCATTGCGTCCTGCTGCTGATGCGCTATCAATTGACAGTACATCACTTTCTATAGATGAAGTGCTCGCAACCATACTGGTTTTAGTCAAAGAGCGTCTGTAGAGGTAGTACCGCACAGAGCAGAGCCGTTAATGTAGCGTAACCGCAGCACTACTAAAAAGCAGCTAAATTATTAAGCCGCTTCATGCAGGTTGCTTACTTAAATAACCACCACTATTGCAGCGCTACCATTGGATCTGACATGGCTAGATCACCTCACCAGGAGGAATGGTAACTGTTAAAATTAACCGGCCCGTGCACCTGGTGTCACGGTAGAGCAGGTCTATTGTGTAGGTGAATAAATCGCAGATAGATTTATCACGACTTGGTGGATTTGTGCTGATTTCCTTTTATAGGTCTTAATAATGAGCGAAAGTTTCGCAGAACTCTTTGAAGAAAGTTTAAAAACCGTCGATATGGTTCCTGGTTCGATAGTAACGGGTGTTGTTATCGATATCGATAAAGATTGGGTAACTGTACACGCTGGTTTGAAATCAGAAGGTGTTATTCCCACTGAGCAATTCGCTAATGATAACGGTGAATTATCGTTACAGATTGGTGATGAGGTTCAGGTTGCATTAGAGACAGTTGAAGACGGTTTTGGTGAAACCCGACTGTCACGCGAGAAAGCTAAGCGTGCAGAGGCATGGAAAGTACTTGAAGCAGCACATACAGCTGAAGAAGTGGTTAAAGGTATTATCAATGGTAAGGTCAAAGGTGGTTTCACTGTTGACGTTGCCGGTATTCGTGCATTCTTGCCGGGTTCATTGGTCGATGTTCGCCCCGTTCGCGAAACGACACACCTCGAAGGCAAAGAGCTTGAATTTAAAGTTATTAAGCTTGATCAAAAACGCAACAACGTTGTTGTTTCTCGCCGTGCAGTGATGGAACAGGCGAACTCTGCTGAGCGTGAAGAGCTGCTTGCCAACCTGGAAGAAGGTGCAGAAGTTAAAGGTATCGTTAAAAACCTTACCGATTACGGTGCGTTTGTTGATCTTGGTGGTGTTGATGGCCTGCTTCACATCACTGATATGGCTTGGAAGCGCATTAAGCATCCTAGTGAGATTGTGGGTGTGGGCGATGAGATTGACGTTAAAGTCCTTAAGTTTGATCGTGAGCGTAATCGCGTATCCCTTGGCTTGAAGCAATTGGGTGAAGACCCATGGATTGCTATTACTCAGCGCTACCCTGAAGGTGCTAGAGCAAAGGCTGTTGTCACCAACTTGACGGATTACGGTTGTTTTGCTGAAATTGAAGAAGGCGTTGAAGGTTTAGTTCACGTTTCTGAAATGGATTGGACCAACAAAAATATTCACCCGTCAAAAGTGGTACAGCTCGGTGATGAAGTAGAAGTTATGGTGCTTGAGATTGATGAAGAGCGTCGTCGTATTTCTCTCGGTATTAAGCAGTGTCAAGAAAACCCATGGGATGCATTTGGTCGACAGTTCGAGAAAGGGCACAAAATCTCTGGCAAAATCAAATCTATCACTGACTTTGGTATCTTTATCGGTCTTGATGGTGGTATTGATGGCTTGGTTCACTTGTCTGATATTTCGTGGCATGAATCAGGTGAAGATGCTGTTCGCAACTACAAAAAAGGTGATGAGCTAGAGACCGTTATTCTGGCAATTGACCCTGAGCGCGAGCGTATTTCACTCGGTGTTAAACAGCTTGAAGAAGATCCATTCTCAGCATATGTAGCTGAAAATGATAAAGGTACTGTGATTAAAGGTATCATTAAAGAAGTTGATGCAAAAGCGGCTATTATTACGTTAATTGATGATGTTGAAGCAATACTTAAAGCATCAGAAATTAGCCGGGATAAAGTTGAAGATGCGCGTAATGTGCTCACTGTTGGTGATGAAATAGAAGCAAAAATCATCGCTGTTGATCGCAAGAATCGCACCATCAACTTATCGGTAAAATCGAAAGATGTTGCCGAAGAAAAAGCAGCTATAAAAGAACATAGCGCCAAGCAAGCTGAGCAAGCAAGCCCAGCGACACTCGGTGACTTGATCAAAGCTCAAATGGAAAGCCAGGATAAGCAATAATCTGGTACGTTATCTCCCTTGGGGCTACCCAAGGGAGATAACAAGTCATGCTGTTAGACGCTATAGATTTTGAGTTATCCTGTTTGAGGTATAGTGAGTTATTACGTTAGCATTCATACAACGATAATATAGAGAAAGCTATGACAAAATCTGAACTAATAGAACATATTGCCAATCAACAAGAGCAATTGTCAGTTAAAGATGTTGAACTGGCGGTTAAGCTAATGCTCGAACACATGTCTCAAATACTTGCCACAGGCGAGCGTATCGAAATACGCGGCTTTGGTAGCTTTTCACTACACTACCGTGAGCCTCGGCTAGGTCGCAACCCTAAAACTGGCGATTCTGTAGAACTCCTAGGAAAGTACGTTCCTCACTTTAAGCCCGGAAAAGAAATGCGCGATCGCGTTAATGAGAGTCTTCAGCAGGGCAAATAATGCTTCTCAGACGATCTATTGTGGTTGTTTATCCTATCTTTGTATTGATTCTATTTAAACATCTGTATACTACCGACTCTGAGATCTAAACAGTTGCGGAGGAATAAGCAGTGATTAAATGGTTTAAGCGAATTATCGCTATCGGGATTTTACTTTGTGCTGCTTTTGTTGGTGCTAAACTGAGTTATGATAATGGCCAGTTAGTCAGCCCGCTGTTAATAGGATACCAACTACCAAGCTTGCCGCTAGGGTTATGGATGTCTATCTCTTTATTGATCGGCTGCATTCTAGGCTTTTTTCTGGCATTTTTCCCTCGTTTTTTTGGTCGTCGCAGCTTGAGTATTCGAGATAAAAAAATTAAGCAATTAGAAAATGAAGTGGGCAAGTTAAGAACATCCTCTCTAAAGGACTAAGCGAATGCTCCGCAGCCACTTACTTACTTTATTACAACTCAACAGCCTTGTGCTAATGCTTTCGTGCATTATGCACAAAAGACTACAGGGTGCTCTCTAGTGGTATTGCCAGGCTGGTGTGTTTACCTATTGTTCGTGCTTGCACTGGCTGTTGGTTTTTGGCAGGGGCGGCGCTCGAGTGCTGTACGCTATACAGATACTAATGCAAGCGCCATTGACAAACATTATTTTAAAGGTTTGAATCACCTGCTAAACGAACAGCCAGATGCAGCCATAGAAACCTTTATTGAAGCACTTGAAGTCAACAGCGAAACACTGGAAACACACCTTGCACTAGGCAACCTGTTGCGACGGCGCGGTGAAACTGACCGAGCAATCCGTATCCATCAAAATTTACTCGCAAGACCAAGCCTGCCCATTCAGCAATCCCACCAAGTACAATATGAACTGGCCATAGACTTTATTAAAGCCGGGCTATTTGATCGTGCAGAAGGCCTGTTAAAAGAATTGGTTGCCACTGATGGCAATTACCGATCCCAGGGGTTGCAACGATTATTAGAAATATACCGTGACGAGAAAGAGTGGGAGCAAGGCCTTGCCATTATTAGTGAGTTATCAGGCTCAAGGTTTAGTAAAAATTATGACCGCTGGGCTGATATAAAAGCGCATTTTCACTGTGAGCTGGCTGAGGAATATATGCTATCAACCAATTACCTTACCGCGCGGCAACAGTTAAAGTATGCACTAGCTGCTGACAAAAAAAGTGTGCGAGCAAGCCTCTTGTTAGGTAAGCTGGAGATTAGTGCTGGGCACTACCGCAAAGGTATCTCGCAGTTACAAAAAATAACATCTCAGAACAGACAGTTTTTTCCCGAAGCGCTACCCATACTCTTTGCAGGCTATGAGCAACTCAACGACATTAAAGGTTATCGTCAATTTTTAATGTCATTACCCGATGAATATCTAAGTGATGCACTGCTGATTGCGGTTGCTGATATTATTGAACAAGATGAAGGGCAGGCGGCCGCAGCACAATATATCGCCAGTGAAGTATTGAAAAAACCCTCTGCCGGTGGCCTGTACCGATTACTCGAATTCTATATAGAGCTCTCACAGGGACGCACACAAGAGCACCTGCAATCCCTTAAAACAGTCATGAGCGCCATTATCGATCACCGCGCACACTATATGTGCCAAGATTGTGGTTTTAAAGGAAAACAGTTGCACTGGTTGTGCCCAAGTTGTAAAACGTGGGGCTCTATTGAGCCGATTAAAACCACTAACTGTGAATAAATGACCACTGGTATATTTTCTAGCACTAAGTCATCGTAATTTCACGATAATAGTGTGAGCTAGCCTCTTCATTACACAATCATTAAAATGGTATTTCAATGAAAAAAGTACTTCTCGTTTTCGGCACTCGCCCTGAGGCGATCAAAATGGCACCTCTAGTACATATCTTATTAGCTGATGCCCGCTTTGAAACAAAGGTCTGTGTCAGCGCGCAGCACCGTGAAATGCTTGACCAAGTACTCACACTGTTCAACATCGTGCCAGACTACGACCTCAATATTATGCAGCCAGGGCAAACGCTCAATGATGTTACCGCTAATATTCTCATCAATATAAAACCTGTCCTACAAGCCTTTAAACCCGATGTAGTACTCGTTCATGGCGATACAGCAACAACATTGTCTACTAGTTTATCGGCTTACTATGAGCAAATACCGGTGGGGCATGTAGAGGCCGGGCTGCGAACAGGTAATATCTATTCACCCTGGCCTGAAGAGGTTAACCGCAAAGTAACCGGTGCTATAGCCCAATACCATTTTGCGCCAACGACTGCCTCACAAGATAATTTATTACGGGAGGGGGTAGATACAGCGACAATTACAGTCACAGGGAATACAGTTGTCGATGCCTTAATGCTTATAAAGGACAAAATTGAAACTGATATAACCTTAAGTAATACACTTAAGCAACAGTTTCCTTTTTTAGACAGCTCGAAGAAGCTTATTCTTGTGACAGGGCATCGGCGTGAAAGTTTTGGCGGTGGATTTGAACGCATCTGTGAGTCGCTGCAAAAAATTGCCCAAAATAACCCCGATGTGCAAGTACTATACCCCGTACACCTAAACCCTAATGTCCAAGAACCTGTAAACCGCTTATTAAAAGGACTTAATAATATCTTTTTAATTGAGCCTCAGGATTACTTGCCATTTGTTTACTTAATGATTCATTCGCATATTATTCTTACCGACTCAGGCGGCATTCAAGAAGAAGCGCCTTCACTAGGTAAACCTGTATTGGTGATGCGTGAAACAACAGAGCGACCCGAAGCCGTTGATGCGGGTACCGTCAAATTGGTCGGCACAGATGTCGACAAGATTGTGACCGAAATCTCGACACTATTGAATGATGACGCTGCTTATAAGACAATGAGCCGAGCTCATAACCCTTACGGTGATGGTAATGCTTGTCAGCGTATTGCCGATGCGCTGGCATAAAAAGTATTAATACAAAAAGATTAGTTGCGAGTTTATTAAAGGATACCTACATGAATTTTGACCGCATTTCAGTGATTGGTTTAGGCTATATTGGTCTTCCAACGGCAGCCGCATTTGCGGCGAGAAAAAAGCAAGTGATCGGTGTTGATGTTACCCCATCAACCGTAGACACTATCAATCAAGGTGAAATTCATATTGTTGAGCCCGACCTTGATATGGTGGTTAACGCTGCTGTTACTGAAGGCTTTTTAAAAGCAACACTGACGCCAGAACCAGCCGATGCGTTTTTGATTGCTGTACCTACCCCCTTTAAGGGTGATAACCATGAGCCTGATTTGCGCTACATTGAAAGTGCCGCCAATAGTATTGCGCCTGTGCTCAAACCGGGCAACCTCGTTATACTGGAGTCAACATCTCCCGTTGGTGCCACAGAAGCTATGGCCGCTTGGCTTGAAAGCGCAAGGCCCGACCTTACTTTCCCTCAAACCCATGGTGAAGACTCCGATATTCGGATTGCTCATTGTCCCGAACGCGTTCTGCCCGGGCATGTGATGCGCGAGCTGGTTGAAAATGATCGTGTTATTGGCGGTATGACATCAAAATGCTCGGAAATGGCAGTAAAATTGTATCGCACTTTTGTTGTGGGTGACTGTGTTATCACCAATGCACGTACCGCAGAAATGGCAAAGCTCACCGAGAATTCATTTCGTGACGTTAATATTGCCTTTGCTAATGAGCTATCCATCATCTGTGACAAATTAGATATCAATGTTTGGGAACTCATTGCATTGGCCAATCGCCACCCGCGGGTTAATATCCTCCAGCCAGGTCCTGGTGTCGGCGGCCACTGTATTGCCGTAGACCCTTGGTTTATCGTCAGCCAAACCCCAGATGAAGCCAAATTGATTGCCACTGCACGCAAGGTTAATGACAGTAAACCCGAGTGGGTTATTGATAAAGTGAAGATAGCTGTTGCCGATTATTTAGCCGCTAGAGCAACGAAAACAGCAGCCGATGTCAGTATTGCCTGTCTTGGGTTAACCTTTAAACCCGATATAGATGATTTGCGTGAAAGCCCGGCGTTAATGATTGCAGAAAAAATTGCAAACTTTCATCCAGGGAAAATGCTTTTCGTAGAGCCTAATATCTGTGAACTACCCGCTAGTCTTCAAGAGCAAGGGCGGTTAGTATCGCTAGCTGAGGCGTTAGTACAGGCGGATGTGTGCGTATTACTGGTGGATCACAAACCATTTAAAGCGATCGTCAAGGGTAGCATAAGCCCCGATACTGTTATCATCGATACTAAAGGCGTGCTCTAATCGAGCACAGTTTAACCTATTGAAAATTAACAACTATTAATTTATAGAAAAGGTTGACAGAGGGGTAGGGCATCTATATTATGCGCATCTCTTAACCGAATCGAGGTTAAGCCACCACTCCGCCTTAGCTCAGTTGGTAGAGCAAATGACTGTTAATCATTGGGTCGCTGGTTCGAGCCCAGCAGGCGGAGCCATTTTGTATTTCTTGGTTTTATGTACTGTTAAGTCGTGAAATTTTGCATTGTTTGTGTTTTTTAGCGCTTAAAAATATTTCCATATTAGCAATATGATGTTTTGATAAAAAAGCCACTATTGTCGATTTGGTACTTGATGTGCTGAACTTAGAAATTAGCTTGTAATGGTTAGCTACAAATCGCCACAATTTTTGGTTAAAGTTGTTGTATTAAAGCTTTAGTGGTAATTAGATATATAAACGCACTGGCTCTAAAAATTAGGATAAGCATATTTGTTAGTATGCTTAGCACATTAACACTAATAAATTTATAGTATTCGATAAGCTATAGTATTAAAAGATTGTCTGAGTTATAAGCTGGAAAAGCTTTGGTTCAAAATTAAAGGTTGGTCAGCCAATCCTAAAGGTGAATTGAATAAGTAATCTACTTCATTAAAATACGTAGATGCTTAACGGACGCACAACCCCTTTACTGGCCGACGGAGTCATATTGCTAAAAAACTAGTGCGGATTGCCAATTAAAACGTTGGCTTACTTAAAAAATGATTTGCACTCTATCGTTATCGTTATAAGGGTGTGGATTGATCACACTAGATAATTACAGTTTACATGTTCCTTGTTGCCAAAAAGTAGTGATTTGAGCAATAAAGGTATTGGGCTATTATAAAAAGAAATATTTAGTGTCAATATTATTTAATAATATAATCGAACGTTAGAGTAATCGATAGCTTCATTAAATCGAATATTGATTATATGACTATTTAAAGCGGTGGTTTGATAAAGCCGAATTCTCTAAATTAATACGGAGAAATTGAGGAGTAAGTATGAAGCTTGTTTGTACTTTTGTGCATGGTTATGAAGGTGAGTTTCATCCTAGTAAACCATTGGCATCACTTGTTGTAAGCGATGAAAATAGTACGCAGTTTTTTGAATATGAATTCCCTAGAAACCCTGATGAATTTTTTCAAACTACTCTAAATTTAATTGGTGAAACTCCTCTTAAAAGCGCTAAAAACTTTGAAGCATTACCTCGTTTTGGCTTTACTGGGCTGTCGCTGGAAGGTAAGTTCCTGTTTTGTGGTAGCTGGAATGGTGTTTATCAACTTAACAAAGATGATTACCAATGCGAAGCCTTTATTTCTCATCGTTTAATGAATGATCTTCATGGTATTTGTGTTGATGAAAATGTGCTTTATACGGTATTAACAGGTAAAGATACAATAGTACTTACCTCTTTAGATGGGGAAATTTTAGAAACTTACACCGTGCAGAACGACTTGGGTGTGATAAAAAATGATGAGAGTTTATTGCAGCATGATTGGCGTTTTGTAAGCAAGCAGTTTAGGGGAGCAACAGGGTTGTTTCATTTTAATCATGTCCAAATTAAAGGCCGAGAAATCTGGGCCACCTCGAGAAACTTAGGTTGCTTTGTGGTGATTGATATGGATAAAGGGCTCGCTCACCTTCGAACGATTAATCAAAAGACAGTTGTATTGCTTCATGACGGAATATATAAAAATGGAGCGCATTATTTTACATCAATTGATGGAAAAATTTTAATCTCTAGTGATGAAGAGGCTCATAACCCTCGTGAGCACTTTGATGAGGTGGTATTATTTAGTAGGGATTTAAATAGTAAAGTGATTCGGCTTGAGGAAACAGAGTTGGGGCGTCAGCCTAATTGGTGTCGAGGTGTTGACGTATATCAAAATGATATTGCCACTACAATAGATGGGCTTTATGGGTCTGATCTTTCGTTCAAGCTTCTTGTGATTACACATGAGGGTAAAATTGAGCGGCTTAAAGAAATTCGCTGGGAAGATATTGGTGATATAAATAATCTTCGCTATGTTACAGGTTTTGATGTGAAATTTGTTTAAGAATATGAATATCTTAGTTTATAGCATGTTCTTTCATACGCCATTTATTAGCGCTTTAAAAGAAACTGGTAAGAATATTACTTTTTTTTCATCTGAACGGCGTATGGATGAGACTGGGGTAATAGAAATTTATTATGAGGCTGTTTATGAAGCTGATATTTCTAATAGATTAATATGTGATATTGTTACTAGATGTAGATATTTATCAGGAATTAATTTTTATGCGGCTAGATTGAAAGCTCGAAAAATGTGGGCTGCTGTTGAAAGTTATTTTGAAACAAATAGTATCGATCTTATATTGTCGCCGGCTGTAGATAATTATGTTACTGATATATGGTTTAAGGTTGCATCAAAAAAAGGGATTCCTGCATTTCAGCCAAGGCGATCTCCTTTGCCGGGCCTCGTTAGAATAACAAACAGCGTTGATAATCCAGTTTTACGTGATCCAAACAAAAAAGAAGTTGAATCAGCTTTGTTGCATTTGAGAAAAAACTTTAAGGCAGATTATCAAAATACGACAGTGCGTAGTACTAAGCAAATAGCACAGCGTGCCATTCGAGAAGTTGCTAAAAAATTCTTTTTTGAATATTGGAAGATTAGGTATTCTGATTCTGATTCATTTCACTATAATGCAATATTTCCTAATAAAAATGCAATAACTATAAAGTCACTATCACAGCTTTGGTTTTATAAAAAATTTAAAATCAAAGTAGCAGATATAAAGCAAGCCAGTAAACGTTTTAATAGAGTTGTTTTTTGGCCGCTAGCCATGGCGCCGGAATCTGCGCTTTGCTATCTGAATGCAGATTCTTCTTTTTCAGATTATAGGGACGTAATAGGGAAAGTTATTGGAGCAGTGCCTGAGGATATGCTGTTAGTTGTAAAGGAGCATCCCTCGGCAATTGGTTATCGCGATGTTGAACATTATTCGAGGTTTTTGAATAATGATAATGTTCTAGTTTGTGACCCGTCAGAGCCGACAGGAGAAGTTATTAAACAAGTCGATGCTGTTTTAGTTAACACTTCTAGTACAACAGGTCTAGAAGCGGTCGCTGTAGGTAAGCCTGTATTGGCAATAGGTAGTTGCCATTATAGAGTGCCAGGTATCGTTGATGAAATTAGTTGTTTAGGTAAGGTTAGAGAGTGGTCAGATGTTATTCGTACCGTGCCTCTTGCAAAAGGTGAGCCGGAACTAGTTATCCATAAGTATCTATCTAATACTATCCAAGATGCTACTTGGGCTTTGGCTGGTGTGGGGCAGGAGTGGTACTCTGAAAGAGTGGGTAGAACTCTGTTTGGTTGTATAGATCTTATTGGTTCAGGTTATATACCTCAATATCATGGTCATTAAAGATGTTCAATCTTATATTGCTCAGGCAGCAGTTATAAGTGAAATTATGAGTATTGTACAATCCATAATGAATGTGTATGGCGGTGGTTTTTCTTACTTTAATCTTGTTGTTTTTTTTTCCCTATGCTTACCATTGTTGTTGAAAATTAAAGTATCAATTAAGTGGCTTGTGGTATTTTCAATTTATTTGATTGTAATGTTATTAAAGTTTTTACTTCAAGGGGTGGGGGAATATTATCTTAAGGCTGGTATTTTGTTGATAATCTTACCGATTTATGTTGTTTTTATCCAAAAAACAACATTTGATGACATTGTTTTAGCTTGTGTGAAATATCGAAAGGTTATCCTTTTTTTAGGAATTATATATGTAGTTTCTTGGATTTTTTTCGGGACTTATAGGAATGCATCTACAGTGACTATTTTTCTTATGCTGATGATAGGGTATAAGCATATATGGCAAGTAATCGTACCCTTTATCTTTACTGTTGTGATGAAAACTCAGTATAAGGTTTGGGCTGTGTTGTCATTTATAAGCTTGATCTTGAAAGGGGTGTATATTCGCTATATGACACTGTTTTTTGTTGGTATAAGTGCCATTGTATTTCCCCTATTTTTGTCTTATGAAGGGGTAGATTGGCTTAGTTTTAGTTCGTCTCAGATGAGTTCTTTAGATGAGAGGCTAAATGAGGTTCGATCGTTTTTGGTGGTATTTGGTTCTCAGATTGAGTTTTCACTTTATGGATGGCCTTTAGGCAGCGCAATAGAATCTGAAGGCCTTAGTGAACGGGGTTATATGCATTCTGCTTATCTATGGTTAATAGGAACTTTAGGCTTGCCTTTATTTTTTGGGCTTTTCGGTTATTTAATAATTAGGCGTACAGTTACGTGGAAATGTTTTTTTACAAGAGTATTTCTTATTCTGTCAAGCTCGCTCACATTTTTATTTCTTACAAATCCACTTTGTACTGTATTGATGCTTGCTGATGAAAATAAGGCATCTCGTTGAGTCTTTGTTTTTCTTTGCTTTAGTAACTAGTTTGCCCTTATTGAAGGTTTTCTTGCTTGGGAATTTTGATAGTTATGAGCAATCGAAGTATATCAAGGTGTACTTTTGGCTTCAATTTTTGGTGCCTATAGTTGATTTTGGTTATTACTGGTCCATTGTTAAGAGCCGAGTGACGGATAACATTGTTACTAAGTATTCGAGCAATTTAAATTTAATTGGTGTTGTGTTTGCATTGATGTTGCTACCAGTTAACTTCTTCTACTCTCAGTTGTTGCTGTTGGCAACGGTTACTGCTTGGTACAACTTTAGGTTACAAATTTTACGGATCGAAGGGCTGTCTCGTGCATACTATTTTATGCGTTTGAGTAAAATGTTTCTTGATGTAATTTTCGTTTTCAGTCTTTATATGCTTTCAGTGTTGAGCGTTGAATTACTAGTAATGGCAGAGTTTTTATCTGTGATTGTTGTTATGCTTGTGGTGAGTCATAGGGAGCATTTTGATAGTAGTATATTTATATTTAATTACAGTCGATTTTTTTCATTTGACTATTTATATACCTTGCTTAAAGTTGTGAGGTCGAATTTTCTTCGTTTGTCAATTCCGCTTGTGTTTTTTGGGCAAGGGCTAGAGGGGGTTTTATTTGCGATACTTTTTTACGAACTTTTTGCTCAATATCTATCTATAGAAAAATTAAAAGATTTACTAGAGGGAAAAGTAAAGGTAATAACATTTTTAATTATTTATATTATTAGTCTTCCAGTGCAATATGGTGGAATTTATAGTGTAGCTCAGGTGATGGGGTGGCACTTTGAAGTGCTTGACATTATTTGTATTATCCTAGGTGGGGCGGCAAGGATTTTTGCTGTTTATACTCTAAATATTGTCAAAAATAATTCTTTTGATTTGTTAGTGTTTTTAAATGTATTTTTTGTGCTTTTTGGAGTTGTGGAAATATTTGCCTATAAAGAGATTTTTATAGTAGAAAATCCTGCACAATTAGCACTGCTGACATTTTATGGTGTTGAATTCTTTGTTGGTTTAGGGTTGATAATTTGGTTAGAGCGGCCAGGCTTTTTAAAGAGAATGTAGATAATATGGTGAATACTCAGAAAATATGTGTCATTGGATTGGGCTACGTTGGTTTGCCTTTGGCGATTGAATTTTCGAAATATTTTAAGGTGATTGGTTATGACTTGTCCGAAGAGCGAATACACACTCTTAATCAATGTATTGACCCTAATGGAGAAGTTGACTCTAAAACTCTAAAGAACTCATCTGCGGTTTGGAGTTCAAATCCGGAGGTGATGGATGAAAGTGACGTATTTATTATCACAGTTCCTACTCCTGTCGATAAAAATAATCAACCGGACTTGTCGTGCTTGGAGAGCGCTTCTGAGCTGGTGGGGCGCGCTCTTAAGCCAGGTGGGCTTGTTGTCTATGAGTCTACCGTATTTCCTGGGTGTACAGAAGACTTTTGTCGGCCTATTTTAGAAAAGTCTTCTGGTTTAATACATGGAAAGCATTTTTATTTGGGTTACAGTCCTGAACGAGTAAACCCATCAGATAAAGTGAATACTGTGTCTAAAATTACAAAAGTAGTATCTGGTTGTTGTGATGAGTCTACGGATCTTGTTGATTCACTTTATCAAAAAATCATTGAGGCGGGGACTTTTAGAGCATCGTCCATTAAAGTTGCAGAGGCAGCAAAAGTTACTGAGAATATTCAACGTGATGTGAATATTGCGCTTATGAATGAGCTCTCTATTGTATTTGATCAACTAGATATCGATTCCTTTGAGGTTATTCATGCAGCAAGTTCGAAGTGGAATTTCATTCCATTTCGCCCGGGATTGGTTGGTGGGCACTGTATAGGTGTAGATCCATATTACCTTATAGCAAGGGCAGCAGAGTTAAATGTTAATACTCCTCTAATGAATTCAGCAAGAATGATAAATGAAGCTGTTGTGGAAAGAGTTGTGGCTAAAGTTAAATCATTGTTTAGTGGTAGGCCTAGAGTTTTATTGATGGGTTTAACTTTCAAAGAGGATTGTCCTGATCTCCGTAATTCAAAGTCTATTGTTCTTGCGAATAAGCTTTCAGAGTGTGCTGATGTACAGGCGATAGATCCTTATGTTAAAAGGCAAACCTCTGGTACTTATAGTACGGTTGATGATTTTTCAGGAGGACCTTTTGACTGTATAATTATTTCAGTTCGACACAAAAATTTTATAGATATTCAACCTGAATTTATACGAGAACTCCTAACCCCTGAAGGTAAAGTATTTGATCTTTTAAATGCATTTCCTTCCATAAAGGACTATTCTTTATGATCGGCTTGATATTGCAAGCTAGGATGAATTCTAATCGTTTTCCTGGGAAGGTTATGGAGCGGATAAATGGGAAACCTTTGATTTCGCATGTTGTTAATCAGTGTCGGTTAGCATATAACGAAGGACCAGTAATTGTTTGTACATCGGTAGAAAGATCTGATGATGAAATTTCCAATTTTTGTCAAGCTAATAATATTGATATATTTCGTGGTCCCCTAGAAGATGTTTACTCCCGGTACTTAGGCTGTATCGACTGTTTTGGGTTGAGTGCTTTCGGTAGGATTTGTTGTGATAGTCCTGGAATTTCTGTAAATTTAATACAGGATGGAATAAAAATATATAAAGAAAAGAAAATTGTTGATCTTGTTTCAAATGTTTGTGTTAGAACCTTTCCAGTAGGCCAGAGTGTGGAAGTTGTTAATGCTAAAACGTTTGCTTCCGATTTTTTTCGAAAAAGTTTAGGTTTTTCTTGTGAGCATGTGACACAATCTTTCTATCGGGAATCTAAAAAATATATTATTTTTAATATTTCGACGTTCGATGAAAAAAAATCTGTGAATTGGGCTGTAGATGAAGTTGGAGATATTGAAAGGGTCTCGGAGCTGCTCAAGATCGGTTTTAATTATAGTGAGACTTCTATTGTCGTAGATAAATGGGAAGGATGATTTGTTGAATATAGGTGTTATAGGTCTTGGTATTGGTGAGCGTCATGTTGATGCTTTAGCAAATGATAATCGTGTTTCGATTGCCGTTGTTTGTGACTTAAATATTTCTAAAGCGAAGGCAATAGCTAGTAAATATAATGTACCGGCTTTTTGTGAAAACTGGAAGCAGATGCTAAAAGATTTTGATTTAGGTGCAGTTATAATTGCATCATATGATCATTATCATGCTGAGCAATTGATCGAATTTATTCGACAGGGTGTTCATATATTCATCGAAAAGCCTCTTTGTACTACATTGAAAGAGCTCGAGCATATAGAGAAAGAGTATTGTCTTGCTAACAAACACTCAAATGTATTCGTTTCGAGTAACTTTATTCTTAGAACGGAAAGCAGATTTATCGAATTGAAAAAGCGTATTAGTGATGGCGATCTTGGTCTTATATATAGTGTTGAGGCTTCATATGATTATGGCCGTATCCATAAAATATTTGATGGGTGGAGAGGTAAGTCACCAAATTATTCAGTAATGAATGGTGGAGGAATACATATGATAGATCTTTCTCAATGGCTTCTTGATGAGGCATTTACTCCTTTATTCGCTATACACAATAAAGTTGTAACAGCAAACTCGCCATTTTTTGCACCTGATTTCACAAGTGCTATGGGGCGCCTTGGCAAAAATTCTATTTTAAAAGTGACAGCAAACTTTGGCTCACAAACGCCCCATTACCACCAGCTCAAAGTTTATGGAACAAAAGGTACTTTTATTAATGAATGTGCTCAAGGGAAATATTTCTTTGGGAATGAACCGAATGTTATAGAATGCAAGGATTTACATGATTTTCCTTGCGCGAAAAAAGGCGATTTACTGCCAAATTTTATTGATGCTATTCAGGGAACTAATGATTTGGAAGTAAGCTTTGCTGGCGTTTCCTCTGTAATGAAGGCATCTTTAATTATTGATGAGCTAGCTAATGAAACCTATTGATAGACTAGGTGAACAACGTTTTTTCTTAAAAGATGACTGGCTAACCGACTGTTTGGGGGTTCATTGCTTTAATTTATGTTTTCCAGAAAGGGGTGACGCAGTTTCTTTACCTCGAAATTGCCCGATATTTGTAACGGCCAAACTATATTTAGTAAATACATCTCTTATAGAGCTACTGTTGGATGAAGGGTTTCGTGAAATTAATCGACAAGTAGTGTATCAAAAAAATTTAAGTAAAGAAATTCTAAAAAATTATCAACATGTTCCTTTACCGTCTAAATATAGATTGGAGGTAGAACCATTTTTACCAGATGTTGATATGTTCTCAGGTCTGTTTACTTATGATCGTTTTAGCTTCGATAAAACATTACCTGTAAATTGGTCTAAAACCATTAAAGCAAAGTGGATGTCAGCTGATGATCCCAATAGGAAATTTATTGTGGCCTATTACAATAATAAAGTTGCAGGCTTTCTTCTTTTTAACATTGCGAAAGATTATATTATAGAGTTAGTCTGCTTGTTGGAGGATTACCGAGGGAAAGGTTTAGCTAGAGCTATGTTATATTATCTTGAAAGGATAGCTCTTGAGAATAATATTTGTAAGTTAAGAGTGGGAACTCAGGGAAATAACGTTAATTCTATCTCTCTATATCGGGAATTTGGTTTTGTTTTTGATAATGAGAAAGTTGTTTTACATTTTTCTAGAGGCTTGAATCGCTTATGAGTAAGTTTTCTACTCTTATACCATCATACCGTCCTTTTGTAATCGCTGAAATAGGAAATAATCACGAAGGTGATATTGCTGCTGCACGTGACCTTATATACGCAGCCAAAGAGTCAGGTGTTGATGCAGTTAAATTTCAGGCTATTGTCCCCTCATCTTTAGTTTCATCAGATCAATCACAAAGGATTGATCAATTAAATAAATTTTGCCTGACAATGGATGAATTTAAAGACTTGTCAGCGCTAGCAAAAAAGTTAAATTTAATTTTTTTTACATCAGTCTTTGATATTAATTTAGTTGATGAGCTGTCTAAAATCCAAAAAATTTTTAAAATCTCAAGTGGTGACAACACGTATACAGATTTGATAGATCGTGTGGCACACGCGAATTTACCGACAATAATTTCCACCGGAGGCTTATGCTTAAAGCAAATTGACGATTTACAGACGCATTTTTTGCCTGTGCATAATGAAACCGAAAACCTTGCTTTATTGCATTGTGTTAGTAATTATCCTACGTTGCCTGAAAATGCTCAGCTTGGAATGATAGAGCTAATGCGTTTACGGTATCCTAAATTAATAGTAGGTTATTCAGATCATACATTAGGCAATGATGCTTGTTATTTGGCTGCTGCCTTGGGGGCTAAGATAATTGAGAAGCATTTTACTATGAGCCATACATTTAGTGACTTTCGTGATCACCAATTATCCGCAAACCCAACAGAAATGACTGAATTAATACGGTCATTACCGGAAGCATACTCCTTAGTTGGTCGTAGTAAAGCAGATCTCAATAGAAGTGACCTATTAATGACGGGGGTAAGGCGGAAAGCAATAGCTAGTAGGATCATCGCAGCTGGAGAGAAATTTAACATCGAAAATATAAAGTGGCTAAGGGTCACTAAGGATAGTGGTATAGCGGATAGAGATCTTATTTATGGAAAAAATGCAGCTAGGGATATAGAAGAGGGTGAGCTAATTGATTTTGAGTCTATTCAAGGGTGAGGTGATTAGATATGTGTGGTATTGCTGGAAGCTATGCTAAACCCTCTTTGAGTCGTTGTGACTTGGAAAAATGTCAAGAGCTATTGAAACGAAGAGGGCCTGATGGATTTGGGTATTTTAATTCAAATAATGGTTGCCAATTAATACACTCTCGCTTAGCTATAATTGATATTAATGAACGTTCAAAACAGCCCTTTTACTATGACAATTTAATAATTACTTTTAATGGGGAAATATACAATTATTTAGAGCTTAAAAAGTGTCTTGAAAAAGACGGGTTTAATTTTTATACAGATAGCGATACTGAGGTATTGGCTGCATGCTGGAAAAAATGGGGAGTAGATGCACTTAATTTATTTGATGGAATGTGGGCGTTAGCTGTTTACGATAAAAATACCCGTAAATTATTTATTGCTACAGACCCATTTGGGGAAAAACCCTTATATTATAAAGTTGGAAATGGTTTGTCGTTTGCGTCTCGGCTCGATGTACTTTCGGTGATCACGGGAGAGGCTTTAGAGCCTGATTTGGTTCAGTTATCTAATTATTTGGCTAATGGTTATAAATCTCTTTTTAAAACTGATCGAACATTTATAAAAGACGTGAAGAGACTACCCCCTGGACACATGATTACGATTAATTCTGATAGCATGAGTATACAAAGGTATTGGAGGCCAAAACTAAATGTTGAAAAACTTGTTGATCATCGTAGTGCCGTACAAAAAGTACGGGAAGAGCTTATTAATAGCGTAAAACTCCGCCTGCGTTCTGATGTACCTCTGGCATTTTGCTTGAGTGGTGGAATTGATTCAAATGCGCTTATCGGAGCGGCTGTTAAAGAGCTTGGTGTTGACGCTACTGGATTTACTATCGCTAATGCTGATGGACGATATGATGAAAAAGAATTGGTAAAACTTACTCAAGAGTTTTTAGGGATTAATTCAATAATAGTAAGACCTACAGAAAGAAATTTTTTAGATTCGCTTAAGGCGATGGTACAGGATAGGGCGGCCCCTATAGCTACAATATCTTACTATACTCAGAATATGTTATATGAAGAGATGGCCAAACATGGATTTAAAGTAGGCATAAGTGGGACAGGTGCAGATGAACTATTTACAGGGTACTATGATCATCACCTTTTATATCTTGCCGAACAATTTGAAGATAACCAAAGTAAAGAGCAGGCTATTTTAAATTGGAATCAATATATTAACCCTGTTGTAAGAAACCCTCTTTTAAAAGATCCTGAAAAATATTTAAAAGATCCAGACTTTAGAGAGCATGTCTATTATCGAGCAGATTTTTATGCTTCTTTCCTTAATAAAGATATGCGCGAAGAATTTATTGAAAATCATTATTGCGAATCTCTTTTACGATCTCGCATGTTAAATGAACTTTTTCATGAGGCGGTTCCTGTAATTGTCAACGAAGATGATAATAATGCTATGCATCATTCAATAGAAAATAGATCGCCATATTTATCAAGGCCCTTATTAGACGTTGCTCTTAGTCTTCCAGAGAATAAACTTATTCAAAATGGTCTGGCGAAAAATTATTTAAGAGAGGCTGCCGAAGGTTTTGTTCACCCAGATATTCTCTGGAATAGGAAAAAAATAGGCTTTAATTCTTCTTTATTTGAATTGCTTGATGTAAGTGCTAAAGAAACACAGGAGTTTTTTCTTGACGATTCTCCTGTGTTTGATGTTGTTAGTAAAAACAATATAGAAAATTACCTAAAAGGAGATTTATCTTTAAATAGCGATAGTAAATTTCTATTTAACTTTATGAATGCAAAAATCTTTATGGAGATGTTTAAATGACGCTTCGCTATTGTAAAAAATGCATTTTACCTAATAGTCGTCCCAATCTAATAATTGACAGAGAGGGGAACTGCAACTGCTCTTTTTCTGATTTTTCTAGTAAAATTGATTGGGAAGAACGTGAACGGCAATTTAAAAAAATTGTCGAAGGTGTTAAACGCATGAAAGGCTCATATGATTGCTTAATCCCTGTGAGCGGAGGAAAGGACAGCACTTGGCAGGTAGTGAAGTCGTTAGAAGTTGGCTTGAGGCCTTTATGCGTCACTTGGCGGACTCCTGCTAGAAATCATCTAGGGCAAGAAAATTTAAACAATTTAATCTCTCTTGGTGTGGATCATATTGATATTAGTGTAAATCCTAAGGTTGAAAAGTTATTTACATTGCGCGCATTTGAGAAATATGGTTCTCCTGTCATTCCAATGCACATGGCAATTCACGCTATTCCGATGAACATTGCATTGGAGAAAAAAATTCCCATGATACTTTGGGGCGAGAACTCAGCGACAGAGTATGGTGGAGGAGAAGACTTTAAAGGAATAGAGATTACGCACGCGTGGCTTGAAAAGTATGGAGTAACGTTTGGTACTACAGCTGAAGACTGGGTAGATAAAAACCTTTCAATAGAAGATCTTACTATATATGCGTGGCCCTCGGAGGATAAGCTTAAGAAATCATCTGTCAGGGCTTTTTTTCTTGGTGAATTTTATAAATGGGATCCACATAAGACTTCAAGTGTTGCTAAAGAGCATGGATTTAAGGGGGCGGATAAAGCTCTTGTTGGCCAATATAATTTTGCTGATGTTGATGATGCCTTTCTTATGGCCATTCATCATTGGATGAAATGGTATAAATTTGGTATTACAAGAAGTTGGGATAACTTATCCTTAGATATAAGAGCAGGAGTTTTAACGAGAGCACAAGCACTTCAAACAATAGGAGACATAGGTGATGAAACGCCTCATGAAGCTATAGAGGCTTTTTGTCAGTATGTGGAAATTTCAAAAAAGCGTTTTTTTGAAATTGCAGAAGGATTTAGAAACATAAATGTTTGGACTAAAAAGAATGGCATCTGGGTAATTGAAGATTTTATATTTCCTGATACAGATTGGAGTATTTATGCATATTGATGAAATCAATCCAGTAAGAAAATTTGATGTGGGAGCTAGCAAAAAAATTACTATATCTCATTTTGCAAATATAACTCTTAACGCTGATGAGCAGGTAACATTTGTTGGCGTTGGTGGAGAAGAGGTAGATGTTGTTAAAAAAGATTGGGGATACTATCTCACGCCCTCGATTAATAAAAGATTAACAAATTTTAACCTTAATACTTTCCTCGTACAAAACTCCAGAGGCAATATTTATATTATGGCTGTTGAAAAAGCTTCGATGTATAAGTTTCATGAATATATAAAGCAAACAAATCAAAGAGTAATAATAAATCTGAGTGATATTTATTGTGCTTCGTAAACAATATTTTAAAGCTAGAGATTTATACTATAAATATATAATATCGACCTTGGTACGTTATTTTTTGATACTTTTAGGTGTGAAAGTAGGTAGAAATTTATATGCGCGAGCCTTCCCTAATCTTGTGTTAGATGAGCTTTCAGAAGTAATTATTGGCGATAATGTTGTTTTTAAAGGAAAGGTCGAAATAAGGTCAATTAACAAAGCTTGTGTTACCTTAAAGTCGGAAGTTAAACTTGATATTGGTGTACGTATTGTGGCAACTAATGGTGCGAATGTTGTTTTTTCAAAAGCTGCGGATATAGGTTGTTACAGTATTTTCAATTGTGGTGATGATTTTAGTATTGGGTGTGGTTGTTTAGTGGCAGGCTTTTGTTATTTTCAGACTTCTGATCATAATATTAAAGCCGGAATTCCTATCAATCAACAAGGTTATGAGCATGGAACAATTAAAATTGGAGATGATTCCTGGATCGCAGGCGGTTGTTTTATTTTATCTGGTGTGACCGTTAGTGATGGATGTGTGATTGGTGCTAATAGTGTAGTAAATAAATCTTTACCCCCTAATACTGTGGCAGCAGGGTCACCAGCTAAAGTAATTGCAACTAGAAGGTAAGTTAAAATGTTTAAATTTGGAGATCCTCAAGTTGGTGTTGAGGAAATTGAATATATTAGATCAATTTTTGATTCAAAAGTTTTTGTGCATGGTCCAGTTACTGCTGAGTTTGAAAAATCTTTTAAGTCATTCTTTGGGTATCAGCATGCACTATCTGTTGCTAATTGCACAGCCGGTTTACATCTTGCTCATTATTCTTTGAGTAAAAAAATTGACTTTAAAGGTCCTGCTAAACCAGAAGTGATTTGCCCTGCTATGACTCATGTTGCGACTGCACATGCAATAGAGTTGGCAGGTTTGACTCCCATTTTTATCGATTGCAACAGCAGCGATGCAAATATTGATATGTCTCTTATTGATGATGCCATTACAGAGAATACTGTTGGTATTGCTGCAATGCATTTTAATGGTGTTCCATGTGATATTGAAAAAATTATGGGAATTGCAAAATCAAAAAATTTATATGTAGTGGAAGACTGTGCCATTGCGTTGGGAGCAAAAGTTGGTCAGCGTCCAGTTGGTAGTTTTGGTGATGTAGGCGCATTTTCTTTTCATCCAGTAAAACAAATGACAACTGGTGAGGGAGGGATGATTGTTCTTAACGATACTAAACTCTACAACAATCTCAAATTAGAACGTGCTTTTGGTGTCGATCGTACTTTTGATGAAAGAAGACAAGCTGGCGTTTATGATGCCCCATTGTTAGGTTTTAACTATCGTATGGCTGAAATACCCGCTGCAATGGGTGTTAAGCAATTAGAGAAATTCGAAAATTTTGAAAAAAAGAGAAAAAAGAATTTTGAGTTTTTGAAGGATGCTTTTTCGTCAATCTCAAATATAAGTGTTATAGGAGGAGATATTACCGATGGGAGAGCGTATTATTGTTTAATTGCTAAAATCGAAGGTGGTAAAGAAAATCGAGATAGAATAGCTAACCAAATTAAGGCTAAGGGCGTTCAAACGAGTGTTTATTATCCACATCCAGTTCCTAGACTTAGCTATTATTCAAAAAAATATGGTTATTCCTCTCAAAAATTTAAAAACTCTGAAGGGATTTCAGATGAAACAATAGCATTTTCTATAGGCCCTCATTTGGGTGAATCTGAAATATCTCAAATAGTATCGATTTTAAAGGGGGTTATATAAATGGATAGTTTTGTTGGGGTAAAGCAAAATCAAAAAGCCCTTTTGATTGGTGGTGCTGGCTTTATTGGTCACAACTTAGCACTACAGCTACGTCGTCAAGGTGTGGAGGTTGATATAGCAGATGGATTTAGAGTAAATAGCCTTCTAAATTTATCCATTCAAGAAAAAGAAACTCAAGATCTGGGAGTCTACAGAGATTTTCTTGAAGAGAGACTGGAGCTATTACAAGCAAAAAGCGTAGATCTTATTATTAGTAATGCATCTGATAGGTATGAGGTTTCAAATATACTTGCTAAGCATTATGATGTTGTCTATCTATTAGCTGCAGTCTCTCACGCTTCTAGATCTAACACTGACCCGGTCGGTGCTATTGAAAATGGATTATTGCCTTTTGTAAATGTAATTTCGGAGCTTTCTAGAAAGCCAGAAACACGTTTAGTATATTTATCTTCATCGACAGTATACGGTCATTTTACAAAAGAAGCTGTTGATGAGAATGATGATTGTAATCCATATGGAATGTATGCTGTTTTAAAATATGCAGGAGAAAGAATTTTATTTGAAACAGGGAAGAATTCAAACTTAAATTTTTCAATTGTAAGGCCTTCAGCACTTTATGGGGAGCGATGTATTAGCCGAAGAGTCTCTCAAATTTTTTTAGAAAATGCCTTTGCGGGTAGAAAACTAGTATTTAAGGGAAATAAGAATGAAAAGCTTGACTTTACCTATATCCAAGACTTAGTGCAAGGTTTGATATTGGCAGGGTTTCATGAAAAAGCCTACCAGGAACTTTTCAACATTACTTATGGAAATGCTCGGCCTGTTCTTAGTCTCGTTGATATTCTGCGAAAACATTTTCCTAAACTTGAACTTGAAATTGTAGAGCGAGATCAAGCAACTCCACTTCGTGGTACTTTACTAAATGCTAAGGCAAAAAAATTACTAGGCTTTAATCCTTTATGGAGTCTTGAAGATGGTTATGAAAACTATATCCGTTGGTACCTTCAACGCTCAAAAGAGCGAAAGATGATCTTTAATACTATTAGTCAAACTAATGAGTAGTTTTTAATATGTGTGGAATTGTAGGTTATAGCTCTAGAGGCAGGTATGATGATGCTCTCCAATTGGCCATGAAGGCAATGTATTATAGAGGGCCTGATTCGGACGGGAAGAAAACAATAAAAATTGATGGGAGATATATAGGAGTAGGACATGTCCGTCTCAAGATACTGGATTTAGATGATCGTTCTTCGCAACCATTTATAACCCAAAGTGGTAATTCCTTAATTGTTTATAATGGGGAAATATATAATTTTGAAGCATTAAAATCAACACTTCCTGATCATCGATGGAGAACAACGTCAGATACAGAGGTTGTTGCTGAACTTCTTGAGTCTTTTGGGGAATCAGTTGTTGCGAAATTTAATGGAATATATTCTATTGCACGGGTTTGTTTGCTAACAGGACAATTAACTCTTTTACGAGACCCTCTTGGGGTCAAGCCACTTTATTATTCATTAAAGGATGGTGAAGTTTTTTTTGCGTCTGAAATTAAAGCTTTATATGACTTTCCTGTGAGTTTTAAGGTGTCAACTTGTGACTTGTTTGAGTCTCTTAATTTTGGCTATGTACATGAACCAAATACAGGTTTTGAGTCTATAAAAAAGGTGGCACCTGGTACTATTCTTTCTTTCAATGAGAAAGAAATCGATGAAAAACCCTTTACTTTTGAATTAGAAACGGATGAGCTTTCTGAGGAGTTGATCGTAACCTCTTTAAAACGGCAGGTAATATCAGATGTTCCCATTGGTACTTTTTTTAGTGGAGGAGCAGATTCAAGTGTAATTGCTAGTCAGGTGGAAGGTGACCTTCTTTATATTAATGGTAATTTGGGTCAGGAGGGAGATTCTGAACAAAATTATGCTAAGGAATTGTCGCTAATTTTTAAGCGCAAACTCTTGATTGCTCAATTACCTGCTGAAGATAATTTAAAAAAAATATTAAATATTATTGACGATGTAGTTGCTGGTGTAGAGGAGCCTATTTCTGATTTAACATATAAAGTATCAAGTGATTTGGCTTGGCTTGCAAAAAGTAAAGGATTTACAGTTATGCTTTCTGGTATGGGCGCGGATGAATTATTTGGTGGCTATCTCCGCTATTATATTATTAAATATAAATGGTTTTTTAATCCTTTGTTTAGGTCATTCTTACTTCTAAATAAATTTAAAGTGAGTACAGGCCAACATAAAATTGATAGAATTAAAAACTACCTTGATGAAAAATCACTACTTAAAAAATATGCTCGTTTGATTGGCTACTTTTCCAGTAATGAAATAGAAAAATGCTTTGGTGAAAAGGCATATGGAAAATACAATTTAGAGGTATTTGATCGCCTCAAATATATGTTACCAAAAAAAGTCTGCAATGATGAACTGTCATCAATTCGTTTTTTGGAGATGAAAGGTTTTCTTTCTCATAATCTAACGGTTGCGGATAAATCCTCAATGAAGTCGTCAGTAGAGTTGCGAGTTCCATTGTTAGATCTTAGCTTGGTTTCAGGTTGGTTCGGTGTGAATTATGAAAAAGTAGGCATTAGAAACCTTGGGAAAAAGCCCTTGATCAAATTATTAAGGAAATATGTTCCTTTTAAATGGTCTCCTTTTTCAAAAACTGGTTTTAATCCATCGATATCAAATTTTTTTAAAAAAATAAATAAAACTAGTTTAAAGGATGAAATTCTTAGTAAAGATATGCTTGAGATTTTTGATAAGGACGGGCTTGAGTCGGTTGTCGATAGTTGCCTTTCAAAAGAAATTACTAATCATCATAAACTATGGCAGCTTCTTTTTATTTCAAGATGGCTACATCATTGGAATAATTTTGCAGATAAAAATTAATATTTTATGGTGATTTGGAGTGTGATAATTAGAGTGGAATTTGTTAATAGATTAAAATTTTTTTTTGCTAAATGTCGCTTGTACATTGTAACTATCTCTTATTTAAGATTTCCCCAAGTTTATTATCAAGCGAAATACCGCCTTAGGCCAAGATCTGATGTGCCAAGCTTAGGTGAGTGCAATTTTATAAAAAACTCTGTTTGCTGGTCAAGCTATCATAAGGCATCTACGATTGATGGTATTAAATTCAGTTACTTTGGCCAATCTGGAAAAATTTCTACTAAGTGGAGTGTCCCTGATTGTGATAAGTTGTGGGTTTATAACCTTCACTACCTTAATGATGTCGCCATACTGAATGGAGAGGTATCTAAAAAACTTGCTCAATCTATTATTACTAATTGGGTTAATTGTAATAAAGTTGTATCTGATGTTGGTTGGGAACCTTACCCTACATCTATTAGGTTGGTCAATATTTTAAAGTTTTACACCTTTTATGACGACTTAACACCAAATAATGAGATTATTTCTAGTTTGGGTAAGCAGGCCCATGTTCTATTTAAAAACTTAGAATATCATATACTGGGAAATCATCTTTTTACTAATGCCAAAGCCTTAATTTTTTCTGGAGTATTAATTAAAAATCAATATTCAAAATTTTGGTTGCTTAAGGGGTTAGATGTATTAGATCGGGAAATTAAAGAGCAATTTTTGGATGATGGAGCACATTTTGAATTATCACCGATGTATCATGCAATAATGTTATGGGATTTATTAGATCTTATTAATCTTGCTTTTGCTGTGGATTTTGAGATGCTGAAATCACGGCTGAATTATTGGTGTAAGGTAGCATGTGATGCACTACATTGGTTGTCGACTATGCTACATCCTGATGGCGACATTGCTTTTTTCAACGATGCTGCCTTCGGTGTTGGCCCTAAACCTACTTTAGTTTTTGAATATGCACGGCAGTTGGGGCTAAAGTTTGAAAATGATAACTCCCCTTTGATTACACACTCAAATAGCGGTTATAGCCGAGTGATGTTAGACAATTATTCTTTGTTCGTTGATCATGCTAGTATTGGCCCTAGTTATCTTCCTGGGCATGGACATGCGGATAGTCTAAGTTTTGAGCTATCCATTGCTAAAACAAGGATATTTGTTAATTCTGGTACATCTCTTTACGGTACCGGTAAAGAACGGTTGCGGCAACGTGGGACTCAAGCACACAATACTGTTTGTGTTGACCAAAAAGATTCTTCAGAAGTTTGGTCTGGGTTTCGGGTTGCTCGGCGCGCTAATACTACCTTACATAAAGCAGAAATAACAAATAATGCAGTATTAATTGACGCATCTCATGATGGTTACTTGTGCTTGCCCAGTAAAATACTCCATAGAAGAAAGTTTCAATGTTCTGAAAACTCTATTGTTATCACTGATAATCTAATGAACAATTTAGTTACTGCGGTTGCACATTTTCATATACATCCAAAAATATCTATTAGCAGAGGGGATGATAAAACAGTTAAGCTATTACTTGCTGATAAAAAAACAATTATTACTATTTTTTTTAATAATGAATTTCAAATTGTTGAGTCAAGTTGGCATCCAGAATTTGGCGTGAGTGTTAAAAATAAAAAGTTGCTTGTTGAAATTAATAACAATAAATTAATTTCAACTATTAATATGGGGAAATACTCTTGAAAATATTGGTTTTATCCTTTTATTTCCCCCCGGATTTATCTGCTGGTTCTTTTCGTATGAAGGCACTTGTTGATCAATTGATAAGTTTGCCAAATATTGAAGTTGAAATTGTAACCACGACACCTAATCGCTATGCCTCCTTTGAAATTGATCTGGATACTCAAGAATTTAAATCGAATTTAACGATATATAGGATTAAATTGCCTGAGCATAAAAGTGGTATGATTGATCAGGCAAAAGCATTCTTTAGCTTTTATAAGAAAGCTCTTGAGTATGTAGAAAATGAAGATTATAATTTGGTTTTTGCTACGAGCTCACGTTTATTTACGGCCTTTTTAGGGGCCAGAATTGCCAATAAGAAAAAACTACCACTTTACTTAGATATAAGAGATATTTTTGTTGATACATTAAAAGATATTATTAATCCTCTTATGTTTTTCTTTCTTAAACCTGTTCTGAATGGGGTTGAAAATTATACCTTTTTCAATGCTAAACATATTAATTTAGTTTCAAAAGGATTTAAAGGCTACTTTATAGAGCGCTTCAAAAACCCAAGGTACAGCTGTTTTACAAATGGCATTGACGATGAGTTTATAGATTGTGATTTTAATGGTGGTTTTTCATACACCAATAATAAAATTAAAACAATAGTCTACGCAGGTAATATTGGGGAAGGACAAGGGTTGCATAAAATCATACCCATGTTAGCCAAGAAGCTAAGTGAAGATTATTATTTTATAATTGTTGGTGATGGTGGGCGACTGCCGGCTTTGAAGAATTCAATTAAAAATTTGAAGAATGTAGAGCTAATACAACCTGTAAAACGTACGGAATTAAAAAAATTCTATTCTCAAGCAGATGTGTTGTTTTTACACCTTAATAATTATTCTGCGTTTGAGAAGGTACTTCCATCTAAAATATTTGAATATGCGGCAACTGGAAAACCACTATTGGCAGGTGTTGCTGGATATGCAGCGGAATTTATTGAAAGTGAGGTGGTCAACTCAGCTGTTTTCCCTCCAAATAATATTGAAGTTGCACTTTCTGTACTAAAAACACTAGATTTGCAGCTTGTAAATCGATCAACTTTTGTGGATCAGTATTCTCGAAAGTACATTATGTCTGAAATGGCTTTATCTATTGTAAATATTAGAAATAGTAAGCAATGAAAAAAGTATTAATTACAGGGTATACAGGTTTTATTGGCAACAGCTTGCTAGCTAAGCTAGCAGGTACAACTTGCCAAATTATTACACTCGGACGAAAACCGGAAGAGAAAACTAAGTTTTATCCGGTAGATTTTGAATTACCATTTGATTGCTCTGAGGCGCTAAATGGTGTAGATTTAGTTTTACATTGTGCTGCTCGTGCACATATGATGGATGGCCATCATAAAGGTGAGCAGTTAGTAGATATGTATAGAGAAATTAACTTTAAGGCTACAGTAAATCTTGCAATGCAAGCTGCAAATGCCAAAGTTAAGCGTTTTATTTTTTTAAGTAGTATAAAGGTAAATGGAAATGCTACTGATTTAAATAAACCGTTTTCTGAAGCAGTTATTTCTCAACCTAGTGATCCTTATGGCTTGTCAAAGTATGAAGCAGAAATAGAACTGATGAAAATTGCAAAGCAGACTAAAATGGAGGTTGTGATCATTCGACCACCTTTAGTTTATGGTCCTTATGTTAAAGGAAATTTTTTATCTATTCTAAAAGCTGTAGAAAAAGAATATCCACTTCCTTTAGGGGCTATTAATAAAAATCGTCGTTCTTTTATCGCTTTAGATAATTTAGTAGATTTTATTCTTCTGTGTTCTAACTATAAGAAAACACCACAAGCAGCGAATCAAATCTTTGTTATTTCTGATGATGAGGGTATCTCTACTTCGGAGCTATTTCATCGTCTTGCGAAAGCATATAAGAAAAAAAATCGCATATTTCCATTGCCTGTTTGGCTATTGCGTTTGGGGATGAAAGTATTAGGTAAACATACAATGGCTGATAAATTATTAGGTTCTTTGCAAATAGATTGTACTAAAGCAAAAACATTGTTGGAATGGAAACCGATAATTACAATGGATGAACAGCTTCAAGAAATGATAAATGCAGAGAAGAAGTCTCATTTCTAATGATTACAGTTAAGTAACTCTATCTCCTAACCCTTTCCCTAATGCCGTAAGCAGTATAATTTTAAAGTAACAACAAAAATTAATATTCTTAAGCATTAGTTGATCATAGCGGGCTAATCTCTTAGGAGTTGACATATCAATATTCTTAATTTGTGCTAAGCCTGTTATCCCCGGTCGACAGTCAAAGACTTTCCTTTTTTGTCGTTCCTCTAACAGTTTTTTTTGTGCTGGTAAGCCTGGTCGCGGGCCGACCAAGCTCATATCGCCTATAATAACATTAAAAAGTTGAGGAAGTTCGTCTAACTTACTTTTGCGCAAAAAACGACCCATTGGTGTAATGCTAGTAGCTGGGACCATATGCGTAGCTACATTAGCTGTACCAACTTTCATGCTTCTAAACTTAATTAGCTGAAAGGGGGTTTTATTTTTTCCGATGCGTTCTTGTCTAAATAAAGGAGAGCCAGTATCAAAAAAGCCTAAAACTAGAATAATAACCATAATAGGGAGCAAGATAATAATTCCTGTGGCAGCTAGTAGTATGTCAACAAATCGCATAAATAGAAAGCTCTTGAATAATGAGGAATCGTATTATAACCTGCTTTTAAAGATTTTTATCTTTTTTAGATGCTTTCATTTTTTATGGTCTTTATTAGTTTATAATCTACTTCTGCTTCAGCAAATTTTTATAGTGCACCGCGGAATTGGCAGTTTAACTAGAGATAATATACTTATTGTAGCAGCTCGGTGAGTTTTACGATTTAGCAAAAACCACTATAGTACTAATTAATATAAATAATGCTGTGAATGAATGCAAAAATTGCAGCTTTAGATCTGAATTTCGCTTAAAGCAGCGTGGTCTGTTGAGAAGCATAATATGATATTGATAAAGTACTACTTCCTTAATGTCGAACGTGCTAAGCGGGTGAAAAAGCTGTAATTTAATGGCGCTGTATGGAGCATTTAGTGGGGTCATAGTACATTGAAGCTTCTTAACTTCCAAGTAAATAAAATTAATTCAGACCAAGTTGAGTAATACACCTAAATGAAACTTCATCGCTGTACCAGAAAGGTTTAGCTATTGACAATGAAGAGTTTGTAATAAATAACGTTAAGTCAATATTATGCAGGCCGTTAAAATTTGTTAAGTACTTAGCGGCATAAGTGCTGTAAAATGACAAAGTAACAATTGATGATTATAGAGTTGAGAATTTAATGCTGGATGGCTCAATCAGGTAATATGACTTATGTATGTGTAGATTACGGTTTATCTCATTTTGCGATCGTATTGAATCAATATGTCTGGAAGACTATGCGTTGGATGTGTTCGTTTAATGACAAAAGTAGTTAGTCTAGTATTTCACTTTGTGCAAGATAGTTATCTTCGACAATCGCTATGCCAGAATCAAAGAGTACAAAACATAAGTCATCAAGGAAATTACTGATATAACGCGCAAGGAGGAGCTTTAAGATGCCTAGTAAGCGAATGAGTAGCTGGGGTAGTATTAGCTAGGCGAAAGCTAATTGTCAATCAATATACAGTTGATATATGGTTACAAATATATTCTCATTAGCACAAAGGCAAGCTTATAACCCAATATAGCAGAAGCTAATTTTTTGTTAACTTTTAATGTTGTGAACTAATTTTCAGAAGGGATGATTGTATGAATAAGCACCTCTTTAACACAATTACTTACAAAGCAGTAACAATGAAGCGTAGTTATAAGCGCATTATAATGTTGTGTGCTGATCTAATCGTCTTACCTTTTGCTCTATGGTCCGGGTATGCGTTAAGACTGTCAGAATTATGGCCAGAACGGCATTTGTTAGCATCTTGGTGGTTATTCTTAGCTGTTCCTATTATCGGCATATTTATTTTTATAAGGCTGGGGTTATATCGAGCCGTAGTTAGATTTATGGGGGCTCAGGCAATATGGGCCGTAGTAAAAGGGGTTTTATTGCTTGCCTCTTTTATTTGGGTTGCTGCATTCCTATTCAAAATAGAACCTTTTCCTCGCTCAGTCCCTATAAATTTTGCACTAGCTGCTTTGGTTTATGTTGGAGGTAGTCGATTACTTATTCGTAATTATTACCATTGGCTTCTAAAACACTATGTTAATAAAGAGGCCGTGATGATTTATGGTGCTGGGGGAGCTGGTATCCAACTGGCTACGGCTCTTTCAGATGGTAAAGAGTATTATCCTGTTGCCTTTCTAGACGACGATTCATCATTATGGGGGGCAACAATTAAAGGCTTACCGGTAGCCAAACCTTCAGATATTGGTGAGCTATTAGAAAAATTTGAAGTAAAACATATATTGTTAGCTTTACCAAATGCATCGATAAATGAGCGGCGCTATATTTTAGAGTCTCTTGAAAAGTATCCACTCCATGTCCAAACGATCCCATCTATGCCAGAAATTCTCTCGGGTAAAGCACAAGTTTCACAATTAAGGGAATTAGCTATTGAAGATCTTTTGGGGCGAGATCCTGTTCCTGCACAAGAATCATTATTAAAAAAATGTATTTTCAAGCAGATAGTGATGATTACTGGGGCCGGGGGCTCAATCGGTTCGGAAATTTGTCGCCAAGTTATTCGCTGTCAGCCAAAGGCAATTGTTGTACATGAAATTAGTGAATATTCTCTTTATCGGATTGAGCAGGAATTACTAAATTTAAAAGCTGAGTTAAATACGGATGTTTTAATTTATGCCATTCTTGGTTCTGTATGTGATAAAAGCCATATCGGAACCATTGTTAAGCATTTTGGAATAGAAACGATTTATCATGCCGCTGCATATAAGCATGTACCTATTGTTGAGAAAAATATAATTACCGGAGTTAAAAATAATGTTTTAGGTACTAAGGTGCTTGCCGAAACAGCTGCCGAACTTGGTGTAAAACGCTTTATTTTGGTTTCTACCGATAAGGCAGTAAGACCGACAAATGTTATGGGCGCCTCAAAACGTTTTGCTGAATTAATCCTACAAGATTTGGCCAAACGGCCCGGCAAGACTATGTTTTCGATGGTGCGATTTGGTAATGTGCTAGGCTCTTCTGGTTCTGTAGTGCCTTTGTTTCGCAAACAAATAGCAGAGGGTGGTCCCATAACGGTAACACATAAAGAAATTACTCGTTATTTTATGACAATTCCTGAGGCCGCGTGCTTAGTAATCCAGGCGGGGGCAATGGCTGAAGGTGGTGATGTTTTTGTGCTCGATATGGGGGAGTCAATAAAAATTTATGATCTTGCAAAAAGAATGATTCAACTTGCTGGCTTAGAGCTTAAAACAGAAAAAAATCCAGAAGCTGATATTGCTATCGAAATTGCAGGGTTAAGGCCTGGGGAAAAACTATATGAAGAGCTACTAATTGGGGATAATGTCATTGGTACGCAGCACCCTAAAATATTAAGAGCAAATGAAGAAAGCCTAGAGCATGAAGTGTTGTTACAATTGTTAGATGCTATAGAGACAGCAATCAATAAGCGAGATTCTAACGAAGTTCGTAGCTTGTTAAAACAGTCGGTAGATGGGTTCAAGCCCGTTACCGACTTGGTTGATCACTTAAATAATAAAGAAACACCAGAGAAAACCGTTATACCATTACGTTAATTTCTTTCTCTGTTAATAAGTTTTACAGCAGCAATAAAAATACCAAATATAATGCCTATGATTACGCTTATAGCGATAACTAGCCGCTTTTTAGGCTTTAATACCTCGGAAGCTAATGTGGACTGACTGTTCTGGAAAGAAATGTTAGGTGTCTTGTCAAGATTACTAGCTTGTTGTAACCGAGTTAGCTGTTCTCTTATTTTTTGCAATTCTTCGCTAAATGAAGAGTCACTCTTTCTAGATATTAACGTTTCGATATCGCGGTTATGCTTAAGCTTTAGTAAATCTGTTTCTAGTTTTATTATCTTGTCGTCTAGCAATAAATTATCCGGCATACTTACTAGGTTTTCTAATTCAGCGGATAATAGTCTTGTACCTGTTAGATAGAGAGGCTCTTTTTTGTTATTAATATCAGCATTGATTTCCACTTGATGATTCACACCCGAAGTAGCTAATTTGGAAAGCGTTATCGGTTCTATTATTTTGAGTTGTTTTGCAATATTAATTGCTTGCTTTAACGATTCTATTCTTACCTTTCTAATATTCAGTACGTAGGTTTTCTGTGCTTTAATTTGATCATTCAATTTTAGTTTTTGCAAATGATGATGCTCTTTTAATTGAATAATTTTATTTTTTCTCCGCTCCGCTAAAGCTGCTGTTAGAAGCATTGCTTGCTGTTGTTTTTCTTTTATAGAGGATAATCTTATTTGTTGAAAATCCTCTTGTATCTTTTGAATGGTGGTTTGAGTTGCAAGATAAATATCGTTGTCAAGAAGCTTAGCTAATGCATCTTTTCCTGCTCCATCAAGAGAGATGCTATAAATGTCAGGCTCTATGGTGTTATTATCTTGCTTTTTGGGGTATACAATTCGGCGAATTTTTGCAAATGATTCTTTTGCACTAGCGTCGCCTTTTATGGCTAATTTTTCTTCGATCAACTTTGCGTTGGCCTTAAGAAACATACTTTGATGTGAATCGGATTCCAGAACTGCTAAGAACTGACTAAAGAGCTTTTCTGGAGTAATGTTATAAAAAGAAGCGCTATTTATCGATGCAAGCTCAGCAGCCGTCGGTATCTGCAATTGTGCTCTTGCTTGATAAATAGGTGTCGCTAGAAACGCATAAGCGATACCAATCAGTGTTATAACCCCAGTAATCGAGCCAATAACTACTCGTTGCTCCCATAGCTTTCTAAATAACTCAACAAGATCTATCTCATCGTTATGCTGAGGGTAAGGCTGCGACAATTGTTGATTAGGTTCCACTATGGTTTCCTGTTCTAGGTTGTTATCTATATTGCGGTAACTGAAAGGTGTATTGCTGGGCAATTATTGTACTGATTCTCACAAGGCTAAGTACTTATAAAAAGCAGTCGCGCATTATAAGTCTAAGCCTTTATATTTGCACTATTTCAAGGTCACAAATCCTTAACTTAATCAATGACCTAGTAAGGGGCTTGCATGTGCTCCCGAATAGCGCTATAGTCCGCTCCCTAAATTTTTAGCGTGATACGACCGTAGCTCAGCTGGTTAGAGCACCACCTTGACATGGTGGGGGTCGGTGGTTCGAGTCCACTCGGTCGTACCAAAATTATTTAGTAAAATCAGTATGTTAGCTTTACTTTTCATGCTGTTACCTCGTAGTTATATTGTGCGGTGGTACAAATATGGTACAGCTCAATATGGGCTGTTTTCATATAGTTTGCCCAGTACACTAAATATCTTCTTTGAATACCAGTAATTTCACACATAAAAGTGCTTATAGTCTCCATAGCTGCTAGTAAACAGGTTGGCCGATATAACTCTGCTTAAAAATTAATGCTCTCTAGCAGCCTTACACTGTGTTTTCAGCGACATGTGACGCACGTCACATATATCTATTTTCTTAAGATTAGAAAATGATGCAAACGCCAGCCGTATTGAATGCCTGTTCACTTTTTTTTACACTTCTCCCTCAATCTACTCACCCGTTAAAAAGGAAGTAGGACGCACAATAAACAGTGAATAAAATACTATCTCTAAGGATTTGATATGGACAGCAGTGAGACAATAGCACGACTATTAGAGAGCGCCTTAAATGACATCACGGCCACACCGATGGCCTACCGCGTTAAACCCGGCGATACCTTAAGCCACATTATTGCCGCTTTTTACGATACCCACTACGATCAGCCACAGTATGCATTTGCACAAGCCTCTGTGCTGTATTTTAACCCACACATTCTTGACCCTAACCACATTGCCCCCGGTCAAGTATTGCGGCTTATGCCGTTGCCCCATTATAGCGAATTAGCCTCGTGTACAGTGCCTGATGATTTTCATAAAGACAGGCGTGTCGGCAAGGCCACACGCCACCGCCTAGAGCCCCAGTATAGTGGGGCATTTGATCGGCTACAGCACTCGATACCCGCACTGGGGGCAGAAGAAGAGGCATTTTGGGCCTTGGCATGGTTGCAAGAAAATTATGATATCTTGAGTACCTCAGCCGGTAGTGGTATCAATGCCTTTGGTGGGCTAGTCGGGCAATCAAATAATGCCTTTA
>Ga0193961_1000084_pt1 | contig 35565 bp, 57 predicted proteins | sample FB_4_MG_FD_140371 | JGI IMG/M metagenome (GOLD analysis project Ga0193961, IMG submission 140371) | Microbial mat bacterial communities from the Broadkill River, Lewes, Delaware, United States - FB_4_MG | ecosystem: Environmental > Aquatic > Freshwater > River > Microbial mats | place: USA...
CTTGATGGACTTCTTGATGACTACGATGTAAAAATGAAACTTGAAGATTATCTACTAAAAAATAAAAGTGAGTTTATGTAATGGACGATTTTGAAGGCATAAAACAACGTGAGAAGGATTTGTACTTAGTGACTATTGCGACTACTGCGATTGCTCTGGTAACTGGTTTCTTTTTAGGCTTGTTAGTAATCCATCTTTGCAATTAGCTTTTTAAGCTCAACACATGACAAAGGGCGCTCAAATTCAGCGCCTTTTTTCTTTAGTGCGTATCTATCGCCTAACCAGTGAAAAATCATTACTAAATTGCGCTCTCCCGTTAGGCAAACTGCGATAACTTCCTCGCCCCCTATACTACCTACTGCAAATGTATCAAACAGGCTCACAACGTCTTCATATTGGAGATTTTGATAATTCGTTCTGTAGCCTGTGTATTCGCACATAAAAGCCTCCCTGGTTGATTTATTATCGCGCTATAAGTCTTCAATTTCTACTGTGTGATTAAATGCACCGGCATTCTCGAATATTTCCATGGCTTGTGCGGGGTCAATGTCATCTTGATTAATCGCACCTATCCAACCTGCGTTTTTAAGTTGTGACTTGTTGAAGTTATCAAGTAGCTTGTAGTGATGCTCGCTTGTTAACTCGCAGATTTCGCTTTGTAGATACTTCTCTTTGAACTTTAACAGCTCACCCTTTACATATCGCTTGCCTTGGAAGTCTTCGCCTAAAATGGCAATGTAAAACGTCCATTGATGTCTGAGATTGCCTAATACGTCAATTTCATCTTTCCAAAAAGGTCGAACTTGATTAGTTCTTTTGTCCCCTGCTTGGATTTGCTCACCGCCTACAAAAACAACGTAAGTATTTTTACAGGCTATTCTTGCTGCGGTTTCGAGTCTTTTTAGCTTGCTGTGCTTTTTCCGTTTCATTTTGAGTAATTCCTTTTATAAACTCGTCTATTGATTAACGCTTGTGCTACTGATGCAATTTGAAATCTCGCTTGCTCTCTGTTGGTTGTGTCGTACCGCTTGTGCATTTCTGCGCATTCTTGCATTAGGTTTTTAAGAGGTTCTTTAGTTAGCATTTTTAAGTCTCCTGATTGCGTCCTTGAATCCGTGGTCTCTAATTTCTTGTTTGAGTAGCTCGGCTAATCTTGCTAGTTGTGCGACTTTCAATTCATTGTCGCCCCAAGGTAATTCGCCTTGCTCCCTGCTTAGTTCTGAAGCTAGGGTTTTTATTGTCCAATGGTCACAACTGTCAATTGTTATCCAATACTGTTTCCACCATGAGTCGTGTATTTGTTTATCTATGTTCATTTGACTACCTTTATTCTTGATTGCTTAATCGGTGTCGTGATTTCGTTGCCCTTATCGTCAAGTGGGTATGTTATATCCCTGTCAGTTTCACTCATTCGGTTGTAGTTGAATTCAGCCTCTAGCATGATCGTGCCTGTCTGCCCCATTCGGTTTTTATCAATAATGAGTTCGATAAGTGGCGGCTTGCCCATTTCTTCCATTTGGGCAGGGTCTTTGTGTAGCAAGGCAATCAAACTTGCGTCTTGCCCTACTTGCCCTGTTTGTCTTAGGTCTGATTTTGTTGGTCTGCCTATTAGGTTTTTAACAAGCTGACTGATTATGATTACTGGACAGTTGAACTTTTTGGCTAATCGTTTACAGGCTTTAGCTGCATTGGTCGCTCTTACCGTTTCGCTTTCGCCCTGTGCGTCCATTAGTGTTAGATAGTCAATGCAAATTAAGTCTATACCGCCCATTTTCATAGCGTGTTGCTTGGTGCGGTTTTCTATCATCTCTGCAGATATAGACGCATCATCATCAATATGGAATGTGCTTGTGTCTAAATTTTCAAAGGTTGCTCCTAGCACTCCTTGGTCTGTTTCATTGCTAACAACATGGGCATTTTGAAAAGACGATATTGGCAGTCTTGATCGTAAGCTAGATACTTTCATTGCGATTTCATGGCGTGGCATTTCAAGCGAGTAGAATAAAACTTTCTTACCGTGGTCAAATGCGGCATTTGCCATTATGTTTAAGCAGAATGTTGTTTTACCGCCACCTGGCGTGCCTGCTACAACAATCGTGTTTCCGTCCTGCAGTCCATGTGTGATTTCATTTAGGCGGATATAACCTGTATCAACGCCTGTCACTTTACTGCCCAACTTGTGTATTCTTTCTAGGTGATCACACATATCCTCATAAGCATCTGCAAAACTGGTTTCCCTTCTACCTGCATCGTAATCAAGGCTTATTCCACCGAGTATGCTTAATGCTTTCGTTATTCTGTCTTTAGGGTTCCCGTTGCCGTTGATTACTTCCATAGATTCTTTAATGCGTTGCTCTGCATCTCTGGCAAAGTGATCGCCCCTAACATTTTCAGCGTACTTGATTACATTGGCAGGACTTCTTGCCTCTTTAGCTGCAGACATGATCACCGACTGACCATCAAAGTTTTTGTAAATGACATTTTCAGCGAGTAGCTGATCCACCAAATCAACATCGGGAGCGGCATCTTGCTGCAGAACTTTTAACACTGCAGAAAATACTACTTTACCCAAGTCAGTAGAAAAGTATTCACGCCTTACTAAGTCCATAGCATCAACCATTCTCTCAGGCTCTCTAAGCCAAAAAGAGTCCATCAAGATACAACCGATAAACGAGTATTCAAATCTAGTCATTGTTCCATGCCTCATTGCCTATAAACTTTTGTGGGTACATTGGTTCGTAGTTGTAATAAATCGACTTACCGAATGTTTCCTTTTTCTCTAAGATGTCTCCATAAGCCATAACCATAAAATTAACCATCTTCTCAACTTCACTTTCTATGTGTTCTGCAGACTTTCCTTTGAACCTTGTTTTAAACTTTGCTTTAGCATCTTTTTTGACACCATAGTTACCACCAAGACCTATCGACTTTTTGCAGTTCACCCAGTTTTTCCAAAAGAATTCAAATGAGTCATTTAGTGCGTCCTTGGTTGATTCATCAACCGAGGGTTTATCACCCTTCCCTGTTCCTTTCCTTTCCTTTCCTATAGTGAGTCCTCCGTGATCATTCAGTGAATGTTCAGTGAATTCTAGTGAAGCCTTTATTTTACTTGGGCTAGGACGGTTTATTTTTTGATGCTTATTAAAATTCGTTATACAAACGTAATCTTTCCCATCGCTACCTTTTAACATGGTTAAATAATTGGCGTTTGATAGCTCAATGAGCATTCCATGAATATTCAGTGATTCCTCAGTGAATGGGAATAACTGGCTTTTAATAATGGCTTGGTGGGATTTTAAATACCCTTCATCATCAGCAATATTTAACAGACCTATAGCAAGTAATTTTGCCTTATCTGACACATTCGCTAAATCCTCACTTTGCCAAAACTCAGGCTTTATTGTTCTGATCCGCATTGTTATAATTACCTCGAATAATCGTTATTGGGCGTTAAGTTGTCGCCCTCTTTTTTACTTCTTTTCCATTTCACGGTTAATCAAGTTAATGATATAAGCCGTCATCGCTACACCTTTTCTGTTTGATTCTTCCTGCACAAACTTCTTCTGCTCAGGCGTTAAATATATTGGCATACTACTTTTTTTAATCTTCGTCATTTTGGTAATCCTCTGTAATTGACCTCTGAATAGTAGCCCTAATTAAATATCATTGCAAGTACAAATTAATATCAAATAAACATTGACACTATTTTAATGCTGTGCAATTATTAGCTCAGGATCTAAACAGGAGGAAATAAAATGAGAATGAAAATTTCAAACATACACGCAGGAAACAGCTTTTATCTTGAAGATGATTTAGGTAAAGCCGGTTTGTGTCAATTTGGTTCTTATGAGAGCGACACGGCTTATATAACCAATTCTTTTAACGGTGTAGAGATAGAAAAGGACAAAGATTTAAGCTTAGCTCTTTGTATAGATGCTCTTTTACACTCAGGTTTTAAAATTGAGTTTTTGGACGACTAGACATCTACCCAAGCTCATTCAATGAGTGGGCTTTGTTGGATTAACTAGGAGATAGAGAGATGAACAAAGAAAAAACTTACATAGAAATTAACGATGATGATGGCGTGTACTCAATGGAGAAAACACCGACTGACAGACTTATCACGTTAGTCTTAATCGTCCTTAGCGCAGGCGTTAGCGTAGTGGCAATCTACTACATGTTTGCAACTTTGTTTGAGTTGCTTGCGTGAAAGATTTTCGGCTAAACATGGGCAGTTTAGGAGTGCTTGTTACTGAGCTAACTAAACTGCTTGTGAATGGTAAGACATACCGTTTAAGTTGTGTTGAATGGCGTGAAAAGCGGTCTTTGTCTCAGAATTCACTTTACTGGAAGTGGCTTGCTGAGATTAACCAACAAGCGCCTTTACAGATTGAAGGCTCAAGCATTGATGGTCCTGAGTTGTGGCATGAAGTTTTTAAGAAGTATTACTGCCCGGTAAAAAATATTACCAATTCGGAAAAGTCTTTACCTGTTCAATCTACTAAGTTGCTAGACGTTGGTGAGATGACTTTCTACTTAAATAAAATTGAGTCTTTCTGCATTGACCGTCATATCAAATTGACGATTCCAGAAGATTCGGAGTATTCGGAATTAATGAGGATTCAAAATGATTGAAATACTTAACATGGACTGCATGGATTATTTAAAGTCATGTAAGGATAACGAGTTTGATTTAGCTATAGTCGATCCGCCTTATGGCATAAATAGGGATGGAGGAGAAAGTGGGAAAAACTGGAAACAGTATGAAAAGAAAGGCTGGGACAAAGCAATACCTAGCGGTGAATACTTCAAAGAATTGTTTAGAGTCAGCAAGAACCAAGTGATATGGGGAGCTAACTACTTCACCGAGCACCTACCGCCTAGTATGGGCTGGCTGTTCTGGGATAAAGGGCAAAACCTCACAATGTCAGATGGTGAATTAGCATTCACTAGTTTTGAAAGAGCCTTGAGAAGAAAGGTAATAAACAGGTGCAAAATATACCAGAAAAGCCCATTAATACACCCGACACAAAAACCAGTTGAACTTTATGATTGGGTGCTTTCAATATGCGCAAAACCAGAAATGAGAATACTAGACACCCATTTAGGTTCAGGTAGTAGCGCAATAGCCGCCCATTACTTTGGTTGTGACTTTGTTGGAATTGAATTAGACGAGGACTATTTCAAAGCCGCAAAGGAAAGAATAGACCAACAAACAGCGCAAATAGACATGTTTTAACCAACAACAAAACGCCTAGTATGGCGCATAGAGAGGATACAATGACAACAACACATAAAGCTTGGCTACCTGAGCGCATAGTAATAGACGCAATTGAGGCTATCCCGACTAACTATGAAATGAGCGATGATGAATTTAACTGTAAAATCATCGATATGCACTTAGCTCAACACGTAGCGGATAATGCTATTTTCAAAGTTTTAGAAGGTAATGCGTAGAATGATTAAGATAGTTTTATTAAACCTGTTGGCCCTTTTTGGTTTAGTGCATTTATCCATTATTGGTGTGGCTTTCTTTGCTCCTATTTATTTCTTGTGGAGGTTTTATAGTGGCTAGTAAAATCAGACAGTCAGCAAAGGGTGAAGACTGTAGCTTAAGGCTTGGTTTTTGCTCGTCAAATGAAACAGTTGTGTTGTGTCACATAGGGCGTAATCGAGGTATGGCGTTAAAGTGTAGTGACCATTTTGCAGTGTACGCCTGTAGCGCTTGCCACGACATTATAGACGGTCGGGTTAAGTCATCCTTTAGCAAACTAGAGTTACAGGCTGAAAAGCTACGTGCGCTTGAAGAAACGCAAACTAAACTAATTGAAAAGGAATTGTTATGCCTCAACTAAAAATAAAGCCACTGTCTGTTAACGAGGCATGGCAGGGCAAGCGATTTAAAACAAAAGCCTACAAAGCCTATGAGCGTGATATTTTAATAATGTTACCCAAGATTACCAATATTGAGAATAGGCCAATTTCACTGTCCTTGATGTTTGGTTTATCAAGCAAAAACGCAGACATTGACAACCCAGTTAAGTGTTTTGTTGATTGCTTACAAAAGAAATACGGATTCAACGACCGTCAGATATACCGTTTAACTGTACAGAAATTTGACGTATCAAAGGGTGACGAATATATATACTTTGATATTAAGTACTTGGATAGTTAGTTATAACCACGCCATTTTAAGTCTAAATCAATCTTTAGTAAAACGCCCTGCATAGTCTGTACTTAATACCCATTTAACCCTGTGGAGGAATAAAAATGGACTATGCAAACGGTGCAATAAACCCAAGCGAAATAGCAACACTTAGCCTGTTAGGTGGTGTTAATCGCACTGACTACGCTTACAACGACAAAGAGTACGGCTCAGATTCGGCCATTCGTGCTGATGTTGTCGCTAATCGAGATATGAGTCAAGTTGATTCAATCAATCGCAGTAATGAGAATCGGTCTCTGTCTAATCAAATTGATAGAAGTAATCAGTTTTTAACCGATAGAATTAACGCGCAATCAATCGACTTTCGATTTGCTGATGTTAATCGTAGCTTTCAAGACCAAGCTAGGCAGATGTTCAGCTTTCAGTTGGACCAACAACGCGCTAACGCAGACCTAGCGCGTGCAGTTGCTGAGAATAAGTGCTGTTGTGAAAAGAACGGTCAAAAGCTTGATTCTATTGTTCAGCTTAACGACAAAGACCGCGAGATACAAACTTTGCAATTGCAGTTAGCAATGATGAATCAGCGAGGCAACCAGGGAAACTAGCCAAGCCCGCAAAGGCTGTTAAAACTAAAAAATAATTACATTAGGTGTAACATTTTTGTTGCACCTTTTTTACATCTCTACTATATTGATTAAAGTTTAACCAAGGTCAAGTAGAGAGGATAATATGTTAAACAACAACCCGATATTCGACGCATTGATTTGCGAGATAGAGAAAAGTTTATTCAATAAACAACGCACCAATAAAACCAACCCCACTGAGCTTAACGAGCGGAAACGAGAAGTGCAGTATTACCGCGAGTTAGAAAAAACCCACGATGATATTTATGGGTTTTAGCGTCATGGAGCAGATGGATTTTTTCGCTAAAAAACACAGAGCAAAGCGCAAAAAGTTCACTAACGACCAACTTTTAACATTCTTAATTGAGCATCAAGATGCCATTATTGAAGGGCGTATATTCTCAAGTGATATACAGAAAGTTACCGGTTGGTCACGCGCTAAAATTCGCAGTGTTTGTGAAGAAAACGACTTGGAGTACAAAAAGGCTGAGCCTGTTGAATACTTCGAGACACCCAAAGGCCCTTGGAATAGGTTTCTATATGCTAACAAAGTTTGAAAGATTCACCCTCGCTTTACTTTGGATTTTCATAATCTTAGCAATGTGTTTTATCTTGTTTAGCTGTGCCATTACAACTAATTAACTAATAGAGAGGATGTGTAGTATACTAAAGGACTGCACATCCTCTCTATCGTGCATGCCAAGGATGGCACCTTTTAAAATCTGTAACTACCGCGCAAGAATAAAACACCCGTCTCACTTTTTAACTTTGGCATATAAGACACATCAACGCTTAGATTTTTATAGACGTTAATTGTTATGTATGGCGCGACTGTAAACAATTGCTTTCTGTATACTTCGTAATTCTCTCTAAATGTTCTATCCATATACATACCACTAAGCACGAAAGAAAACCGCTCATTTAGCGTATATTTGTAGTTAATGCCGTAATGTCTTGCAGGGTTATCGTGAGAGTCTCGCATGAACCAAAACTCAACGCCGTAACTGTGCTTGTTGTCAGAATCAAAGTAATGACTTAAACCAAGCCCTTTGTGACTCTCGTTTAAAACGTAATCACCAATCTCTGCATCAGAATGCTTTGACCACCCACCAAACGTAACGCTCGTGTCTGCTTGCGCTGTTGTTGATAATGCTAATACCGCCAATGCTAATAATCTCATTTTGCTACCCTCTCTATGTGTGAGATAAAAGCATAGGCGATAATTTAAACAAGTGCAACAAAAGTGTTACGGTTAATAGGTTGTTATACTCCCATCAAGTGATGAGGATAATGCGCGAGTGCCTATTACAAAGTTGTCAGATGATGACGTAGACGCAGGGTCTGTAAACAAAAAGCGACCACCTGCAACGCTTACAAATACCGTTGTTGCTTTTGGTATAAATATTTTAACTTGGTCGGTTTTGCGGTTTGTACCACCCCTACTTGATGGCGTACTGTAGAAGAAACCCTCGTTTATAAATGCGTGATTTTCGTTTCCTGCTGTTGATGTTGAGTGCGTGCGCCACCTCATATCCGGCAACCCGGTTATAGCAAACGACTCAATAGTTAACTCCCTGTCAAGATAAGGGTCATTACCTAAGTTTATTTCAAAAATAACATCGTAAGCATTTAGCGGTAGGCTTTTATTTGGTAGTGCTGACTCCCCACGCTCGCTTGCATCACCTGTTATATTTCTGGCGTAAATCTCGCCCTCAAATGTCGCGTTAACTCCAAAAATGTAGTTTGAAACTAGCTTGTCTATCAAGGCTTGGCTAGATGCGATTTTAGGCGTTGTTATCGAGTCATTGTCAATATGCGTACCGTTTATCGTGTTAAGGCTCGCTAATGCTCCTGCGTTTGCTTGTGGGAAAGCGTAAGCTTTAGCGTTATCCTCTGCTGTTTGTGCGCTACCTGCTTGGTCTGCTCCGACTGTAGCAAAAGTGATTGAACCGTCACCGCTTAACACAAGGTGGTCTGTTTTGATTGAGCCGTTTTCGATGCTTGTGCTACCCATTGCTTTTTCAATTCGGTAGTCTTGAAGGTATACCGTGGTATTCGCCCAGTCGCCTGAGTAGTTGACAAGCATCCCTATTTGGCAACTAACCGCGCCTGTGGGTATTGTCGCATCGCCGTTAGCGCCTATTTTTATTTCGTATTTAACCCATGAGCTATTACTCGATGCTTGGTTTACCAAACCCCAATAGTGATAAGTACCAAGTCCTGCCCAACCTGTAGCGCCACCATTCGTGCCTATTATGTTGTTACCGCTTGAGTCTCTAAAAGATACGGATAAATATTGTGTTGCCGTACCAGTTTGATAAAGCCAGACGCTTATCGTGTAAGTTCCTTCTTTTGACACTGGCAACCCGTCGCTTTTTAATATCCCTTCTAGGTTGTCCGTGGTTAGTTTTAGTCTATTCTTTGATGCCACAACACCGCTTGTGTTGGCAGGCTCTATAACTGCCGTTATCCTTGATGAAAAGTCCCACCCATCTAACGAATCTTGCCAAGTTGGGTTTTGATTCAGTGCATAGCCTGAGCCTGACACTTCAATGGCTGATGATTTTAGCTTGTCGATGTTAGCGTTATTCGCGATTAAAAAGTTTGCTTGATTGATAATCGAGTTAACAAATCCCGCGGCGAGTGAGCCTACGCCTTGGTCGAAATCGTCATACAATCCCGCCTGTTGGTCTTTGTAAAACTGCTCAATAGTTGTAGCCGCAATAGCTAGTGATTCATCAGAGTTGTAAGTTAAATCAGTTAATCCGATGACAGGGGAGCCGTCTTTGAGTAGTCCGCCTGTGAAGTTGTTTGAGTTTGTCCATGTGTTGCTCCTGTCCAGTTGTGCCAATTCGTGCCATGTAGGTGATGATGCCACCTCATTTACACCTATAAACGAGCGACCATTGAGGTACTCTGTAAATAAACCTGCATATCCTCCGCCTGAATCCCTCCGCCCTATTACCTGCCAATAACCATGATTCCCAACCGGCAAATCAACACTGCTTGAGCGAATCATACCAGACCAACCTTGAGGCTTTGCGTAATCGCTAGGCTGTGAAAATACAGGGAATGATGACGAAACCAAACCAATCCCATAATCGCCCAACTTTAAAACATCAACTCCGTCTTTTTGAAGTCCACCTGTAAAGTTATTAAGCGCTGTCCATGTGTGCGGGTCTGATGCAAAGCCTGAAACAGCAACATCTACTGCATCGTTTACCGTGCCTTGTACGCCGTCTATTTGTGCGTTGGTTAGTGTGGCGGGTAGGGATAAAAGATTATTAAGCCCCTTTGCTTTTACTGAAACGTCATAATCACCAGATTTTATGCCGGTTATCTCAAGCCGTTGTGTACCGTTGCTTGATGGTGGTTGAGAGTAAGCAACAATGTTATTGCCGGTTAACTCGGTTGTTTCAATGATGAATTCAGCAACGTCGGTTAAGTTAGGGTGTCCCCATTCAATGTAAGCGTCTGTGACGGTTAAGCCAGTTGGAATAGCGGGTGTGTTTACGACAAAGGCAAACTCAGTCCAGTCAGAGGCATAGTTAAAGCCGTTGACCGCTCGTAGCATAATTGAATGATTGCCTTGTGGTAAATTACCAAGGTTTATAAATTTGTTTGATGTTGTGCCTAAGTCTGTTAGCACACCGCCTACGATTTTTTGCAGGTCAAAATCTGCGTAGTCACTGTCCCATGTTATAACCGTGTCACCGTTAATCTCAGACTTTACAATGTTAGTCGGTTTATCTACTAATCGGTTACTTGGCACATTTGCAATAGGGTAAACAGGGATTGGATGAGCAACCCACGGGTATATGCTTTCGTCATATTCAAGCAATTCAAAATCAACAACATTATCTTTCACGCTTTTGCGAGTAATGAGCCAGTTTTTCTCAGCCATCCCCAAGCGAGGCTCGGTGTACTTTATGATTGAGCCGACGTTGTAAGGCAAGGCAGACTTATCCACAGAGCCTGACGCAGTGCGTGAAGATATAGAACGTAAATAAACGACGTAAGCATACTGTTTAGCCTCGTAAGCGTTGTTTACGCCAGATAGGGTTACTGTAATTGTATTATCGTCTGTACCGTCTTCTGGGTAGCTTATTTTAGCCTCTTTGCCCATTTGTGCGCGGTCGTTGAACTTAACAATAACCTTTGACAGTAAGTCGCCTGAGTCTACGTTCGATACTTCCCAGTCTGACATCTTGTTGTTATCGTCAATAATGAAGTTTTCGACCGGTCTAGGTCTTTCTATCAGTACATGATACTTACCTTCAATCAGTGGCATGAATACTCGTAACTGCTTTCTGATTTCGTTAATGTTATCAACTGCGCGTTTGTTACCATCAATAACGCCGTTGAATGTCATTAAGTCCTGTTCATCACCGTCTGAGTTTGTGACCTGCGTTTTACAAAATGCTCTTTCATCTTGTAGGTTAGAAAGGATAAACTTATCTGTTGGTATTCTTCCGCCGTGTGCGTTTGTGCAATAGTCATAGTAAACATCAATTGGGTTTGCTGAGTATTCAGTAAGACCAGATTGCAAATTCCTGATTTTTTTGCCGAATCCGCTAGCTGTTATTCTTGGTTTGGCTGGCATCAATGCTTCATCATAAGAAAGCATCAATATTGTGTATGCGTTGCCGTAGCCTTTGAATGTTGGTAGTAGGGTCGAGCCAACCTCTGTGTTATATTCTGCACCGTCCAGTACATGAACCCAATCGACAACCCTTCCACCGAAATCAAAACCGTTTGATGTTGTTCCTGCCTCGTATGAAAAGTTACCGCTGTTAACTTCTAGGTCATCCAAAAACAGCTCGTCAATTGATTCTATTTCACCCTCTGACCAAACGAGTTGTAAAACTAGTACATTGTTATCTATTGTGTTCCCAGTTTGCGTTGAGGTTGTTATTGTTTCAGAGCGCACAATGTGTGGCTCAATTCTAACAAACTCGCCGTAAACGAATTGACACTTCTCAGGTCTTTGAATTTGAAACTCACTGCCTGTTACTTTCGGTTTAGGTGGCTCAGGTACATCTGGTAATACCCACTCATAAAAACCTGTTAAAAGTCCCATTTTCTATCCTTAATCTAATATAGGTGGTCTATGCCCTGGCTTACCAGAGCGCCTAGTTTGTGTACCTGATGCCTTGCCGAAATATTGCGTAACATCGTCAGAAATGTATTGTGCGTAGATAATGCCTAAATCTGGCGCATTAGCTTGATTTATTGAGCCGTAAAGCCCTTTGCAGGTAAGGTTTACTGTTGATGTTTTTCTACCTAATGAGTAATCAACGGCAACCATATCAGATTGGTAATAGTCTTTTACATTTGATACTGCCCAGTTATCCGAAATATCACATGACAGTATTTTGCATGGTCTATTTCTCCACGATTCGTTTTCAAACAGGCTTATAACAGATTGGTCAACGCCTGAGAATCTAACGGTTAATTTCCCACTTTCAACACTGCCCGCCTGCTCAACTTTCGATACTGTAGATACATAACCACCTTGATAGGTGTTGCCGTTGTACTCAACATCGATTTGAGAGGTTGATAAATAGGTCGTGCCTTGGTCGGTTTCTATCTCTATCAGTTTAGACATTTTCTTCTAGCTCCACGGTCTGCGTTACTAGGTACTTTTTAGCGTCTTGCGAGTAGCCATTAGAATCTGAATTTAATCGTGCGATAAATACGGCAGGCTCAATTGTAGCGCCTGTCACGTCCTGCCTAAGCGGTGGGTAAAATTCCAAGTCTGAGCCAATTACATAATCCTTTGTGCATTGGTATGCTTTATCGTGGTTGTTGTATTTGAAAAAGTCACCCGCCAACAAAGGGATGCCAGTTCTTGAGGTTGTCACGGCAACACTTGAGTCACCTTTTAAGCCTGTCGCGCTCAGGTCACTCAAACCTTCACCCATTAAAGGTAACGGACACTCTAATGATATAAGGCCATGACGACCACCAACCGAATTAATAAACGCATTGAACCGCCTAGCCTCTCTTGGCTCCATTGGTGGCGTTGTTATTTCTATAATCCACTGATGAGGTGAGCCGTACTGTGCTGTTTGTATATTCATTGAATACTTGGTGTAGACTGTTTCTGTTAAGCTGTCTATTGACACTTTTTCGCTATCTACAAACTCACTAGGGAATATATTCATAACTCGCCCGCTCTATTTAACATGCGTTCTATTTTAGCTGAACCGCCATTCTCGAACCAGTCTTCAAAACTCTGATTGGTTGTAATATTAAAAACACTGCTTGATGATGATTTATTGCCATTGATCATGTCTTGAACGTCTTGCTTGTTGAATACACGACCGTTTTTGTTTGGGGCGAATACTTCTAAACCATTCTCTGCAATGTACGAGTTTTGACCGCCTTGTAAGTCACCTCCTGATGCTCTAGCTACGGTTGATAATGAGCCAGATGCAATTGAAGACATTGCAGCAAAAGCACTTGCAAAAAGTGGCGCCTGCGCTGATGCGGCAGTTAAGTTTGCACCACCTGTGGCAATAGTTGTTGCTGTCGCCGCCGGAGCCATAGCAGTGGCAATTGACGCACCCGCTGAAACAGCCGCTGTTGCCTCAGCTGTTGTTGCCGCTATGTTTATCTGTGATTGTATTAATCTTTGTACACCAAGTTGAACAAGCAATGATATAGCCTGTTTTATAGCGCCACGTAATACACCTTTAACACCCTCTCCTAAGTTTTGCATATCAACTAGAGCGGTTGCCGTTGCGTCGCCTAGACCTTGAACCACGTTTTGCTGTATTGATTCAAACATTCTAAGTGATGAATCGGTTATTTCTTCCTGAGTTTCTTTTAGTTGGCTTTGTGCGTCCTTTAGCTCAAACAACTTGTCTATTTGGTTTTGTATCGCCTCTGGTGCTTGCTCGATTGATTCAAAGCCTAGTCTTTGTGCAACTTGATATTCATAAGCCGCCTTTGCGCCTTGTTCCATTGCGATGATTTGATATTCAAGCGAGTTGCCAAGGCTAGATAGTGCGTTTTCGTATTGTGCTATCGAGTCGGGTATTGCTTTGTAAGCGTCTTGTGACACTTGTAGATATTCGATTAGCGACTTTGTGTCTTCTTTTGAAATAACGGCAGTTAAATCTTCTGGTGATGAGTTTAGTGCGGTTTTTAATAACTCTGATGCTCTCGCCGCTTTCTGAGCTTTTTTTACGTATTCCTCAATTCCAGATGCAAATTTTAGTATTTGCTCTCTAGCTTCACCTTGGTTTGAGTCAGCGAGTGCGCTGATTGACTCTTGGAAAGCAATTATTTTAGACGTTGCGTCTGGTGTGCCTGCTGATATAGCCTCTTGCATATCTCGCAATGATACAAGAATATCAACACCCGCTTGTCTCGCCTCGCTACCTGTAAAACCTAGTTGCTCACCTATCTCTTTGTATTCTTGAGATAGACTGTAGCCAACACCTTCGGCTGTACCTGCTACTTTAACAAGTGAGTCAAAACTACTTTGCAAAAAAGTGACATCAAACGTGTCATTGAATATTTCCGCAATACCTGTAGCCGCCGCTTCTCCTGCTTGCCTAGATTTGCTTTCAGCAGTAGCCAGTAGCAATCTAGCCGCCGTTTCACTTTCCTTTGCGAGTTCTTTTATCTCTTTTGTGAATGTCAGTACGCCGTCATTAGATGTGATCGTACCGTTTAGCGAATCGATAGCCGAATCAAGTAAGCTAGTTGCGCTTTGTGCCTGACCTAATCCTGTTGCCATACCGATTAAACTGGCGCTAATACCAACAACCGCACCAAGCAACGGCGCGCCTAACACAAAGCCTAAGTCGGCAGACTGTTGCGATAGGGCAAGCATAGCGGATTGACCGCCTTGAATTTGTCCGACAAATTGCTGAACTTGGATGCCTGCTTGACCTGCTGAGCGACCAATACCGCCTATTGCCTTTTGTGATTTCGTTGATGCCTTTTCTACACCTGATGAGGCTTTGGTTAATTTATCTAAGTCGTCCGTAGCTTTAGTAACGCCAGTTGATGACACTTTTATTTGTAGATTAGCCGTTTCTGCCATCTTGTAAGACCTCGATTCGTTTCTTGTCTATTCTAATCAAACAATCAGACTCAAATGGAGCGATTGGTATCTTAGTGACGTTAATGTATGCGCTTAATGACTCATAGTTAACCAGTTCACACCCTTTCTTTACGTCAATATACTTTTCCCATAGGTATTCTAATTCCTCTGGCAAGGGTGGTATTTTTAGTAGTTCTGGCGTTTTCCCTGTCTGCTTCTCAACGCTACGCAACTGCTCGCCCAAGGTTGATGTACCCGATGGGACAAGCAGTTTAAACTGGCGCTCAGCGTACTCTATGAGTCTTTTGACTTTTTTCCGTAGTGAAACTTGGCATCTGCCGCGAGTTTGTTTATTTGCTCGCCCACCTGTGGCGCGTTAGTTAGAAACTCAGTTGCACTTTCTGGTGTTAATTCTTCATCAAACGACCATGATTTAATGAGCGATGCTAAAACCTTGTTGTTGTCAATTTCAGCATCTTCATTTTCAATTCTAGCGAGCATAAAGTCTTGCTTTGCTTTGTTCATTGCGCTGATGAAGGTTTCAGAATGAATAGACCGAATAACGATATAGTCATCGGTCTTTTCACCGGTTGGCAAGTGCAGGTCTACGCGTTGCCCTTCTTCGGCCTTATCTTTAATGAAATAATCTTTCATTGAACCCATGTTAAGCGCTCGCTCTTGTGATGATTAGGTGTGAACCTTCTGATGGGTCGAATGTAGCCTCAAACGCCATTGATAGCGTTATTGCGTCTGGCCCTTGAATGTCAGGTTGGCCGCTTGTGTAGGTTACAATTGGCATAGTGAACGTGTAAGAGCCTTGAGAGTTGGCAATAGTAAACTCGATAGATGAATCAGTGGAGTTTAAATACTTCTCTCTTAGCGTTTTATTTTCAAAGTAGACAGTTAGATTGCCTGTGACTTTTGATAGTCCCTGCGATGGCTCTGCCGCCTCTTTACCTGTGAAGATGGTAGGCTTTCTCGTCATGCCGTTATCAAGGGTAATAGAAACTTCTGTCACCGTGCCGATTGACGAACCACCCTCAAGGATTGAGCCACTGAACGAATCAAAAGTAGCCGCAGACGATGCGCTGTTAAATACCTCGCCTGACAGGTCTTCGAACTTTTCTTCCTTACCAATACAACCAAACACCGCTGTAATAATAGCGTCTGTTGTTACTGACAGTGAGAATGTGTTTATATTCATTCCACGGAATACGCGATATTTTTCAGCGCCAACTAAATCAGACTGGAACCCTGGAATAGTAAACGAGCGTCTTAACGAGCCTGCTTTTAACTCATCCGCTGTCCATGTGCCACCCATTGCCGCCTCAATAAACGGGTCAAAGTCGCCATAGGTTAAGTCAACGTTAATATCGCCACCAACCTGCGTCCCGCCAAGCACAGGCTTTGACGCAAAGCGACCTGCCTTGATGTTAGCTGATTCTATAGAATCGCGACTCTCAGCAAGTGTAAATGTCGAAAATGGAATGGGTGTAAATGTTGGTGTAAGTGGAGTAACACCAAAAGATGTCTCAGCCACGTAATAGGGTGTAAAATTTGAACCATCAGCCATGATGTTATCCTCTTGTTAGATATGCTTTGTAGTTTATTGAAACAGGCACTTTGTACCAGTCGCCACTGATAAACGATTGATTAATCGTAATAGTGGTTATTGACACTTCCGTACCGTTGTTAGTCAATTTGTTGTTTTGTTGAAAGTAGCTTTTTAGTAATCGCGCCCTTGCTAGTATATTGCCGTCACCTTTAAATCTAGGCGTTGCTAGTGTCACTTGAAAGATGCCTTGCTCAAGGTCTCGACCTGCACGACCAAAACTAGCTTGCGATGAATTAGCAGGGATTAAGTGGATAGCGTTCCAGTCCTTGCCCACAACCGGTTCGAACTTCATATTGGGAAACTCAGTGCTAGTGCTACTAAACCCGCCTGCTATATATGCTTGAGTTAGTGCGTCATCGATTGTCGGGTCGCTCATTTCGTCTTTCTCACTTCTTCATCAAGGATTTGATTAAACCGAATAACGTTCTTTCTTACCATGCCGTTCGGTGCCTTTACTCTTGAGTAGCCTTCGAATTCTATTCTGTTTGCATACGGCATATTGTTTGTCAGGTAGTAACTACTGGCTAATTTTCCAGAGTTTATTACTCTCTCAACGCTGAATAAGATTTGTCCGTCACTCGGATAGATACCGCTTTCGTTTTCAGCAAGGCTTTTTGTGCTTGGTGAGTTTTTGGTACAAAACCAGTTTGAACGTAATCTTCCTTCGTCAACCGGTGTGTCGAGGATTACATCACGAAATAAACTCATAGCAACACCGCGAATGGCAACATCAATGTCTGTGTTGGTTTTATCAGCCCACTTTTTAACATCCACGGTAAAATTGCTCATTTTCTTACCTGTATCTCGTACATGACAGGAATGCCCGCAGGGTTAACTTCGGTGAAATTCTTCACGCTGAATACATTGCCACCGATTACTGTAGTGTCTCCCACCGATGGAATGTAACCGCCTGCCTCGGCGAGTATGCGCTTATCGCCTGTTTTTATGGTTGTACCTTCGATTACGCCAACACCTGCATTTTTAGCCGTGTAGTCAAACACCGCGCAATTGACTTTAAAATCCTCTTTCGTTGAATTTGTTATCATGCCGGTGCCGGGGTCTATGTCACCTTCTGTTTCTCTCGTGAAGGTTAATAATTGCCCTAATTCTTTTAGGGTCTCGGCTGTTGAGATTTGCAATTCTTTATACATTACACACGTACCATTTGAAGTGTGCCACCGTTTTTATAGTACGGCTTTAAATATGCCTCGGCTTTTTCAGTTTTGATTCTGTTGCCTTGTTCAAAGTAGGTGGTCTCTATGTCACCAACCTTCTGAGTTTGCACTTCTTTGCTAGAGCCAGTGTGTAATAACTCGCCCTCGTAAACTTGTATTGCCAACTCCATTTGCGCGCGTTTCCAGTCTGTAATGATGACATTCGATGCGATATAAGCATTTCTGCCATGTACGCCAACACGAGGAAAGGGTAGCTCTTGATTTGATTTAGCGCGTACACCTTGAAGTTTTGATTCGATGCTAAATAGATAATCCATTGCCTTAATCATTAACGTGTCGCGCTCAGGCTCAGTAGCAGGAAGTTCATAACCGCGTAATGATGCGTAAAGGTTTAATTCTTCAAGTGAAGCTAGGCTGTTTGCATTCTCGACTATTGAGCCGTCTTCTACGATGAGTTGAGAGCCGATAGCAACAATAACTTGCTCAAGATTGCCAAGTACCTGTCCAGTTATATCGACCTGTTTAATTGTGTCAACGTAGGTCACTCTTACGAATACGCGCCCTTTTTCAGTGGTTGTATTGAGGTTGATTGATAACTCAGTGGGTGAGGCAACTTCGACAATGCTCGGATCGTCAATAAGCGAATAAGTCTCACCACCAAAGCCAACAATCAAGTTATTAGCTTGTGTTAAATCTAAGCCCTCAAAGGTAAGTCGGACTTTGTTATCTCTTCCAGGGATTACGATATTTTGTGACATGTAGGCTCTCCAATTTGTTTAAATTGTAACACCTGATTTATTAGTTAGGTAGGGTTTCGTTTTATAAGAAAAAGGCCCCTTTCGGAGCCTCATTTTATTTTTTTAATCGTTTCGCCGTCTTTGGCTTTGTTTCGGTTTGTTTTGTAACAACCGTGTCATCCTTGCTAATTTGCTCAGGTTTAAACCGTAAGTCTATTACCTTGTAGCCATCAGCGCGGAGAGACTTAATCTCGTCCGCTGACACTGGATGTTCTACATAAGCAATATTCATTAAGCGTCCGCATCACCAATGGCTAGTGCAAAGCCTGTGTGCTTGTTATCAGCAACGTTTTTAACCCAATTAGCGCCTGTGAATAACTCAGCGTCTGTTGGTGATTTACCGCCAGATGCTGTATCCCATGCGTAACCTTTAAGTTTAACACCGAACGTGTAATCAGCTTGCCATGTGGTCTCAATACGGTTTTTGCCGTTTGATTGCTCCATGTTAGTCAAGATGTCGCTTGAGTTATCAACCACGATAGCACCGCTTGTTGCTGATAAAACAAAGTCTTTGTTCGGTGAGCCTGCTACTGATAATTCAGGAATATCAGAAACAACAAAGGTCTTACCTAAGATGTCCACTACTTGCACAGATTGAGAGTTATATAAACGCTCAGTATTTTTAAGTGAACTGTCGATTAGTCGGTGATATACGCGACCAGACATAATATCAGCTACTAACATACGCGACATATCGCCAAACTTAGCGTGTGCGTTATTCAGTGCTGAGTGTGTGATACCTGCTGAGCCTGATACGTCATTAACTACATCTGTGTTATTTGCTGCCGCTGCTTTAGCCGCGCCAACTGCTGTGTTTAATTGGTCAGCCATTAACGCATCAGCAAAACCTTGAGCGATGGCAGTAATTGCCGCGCCTGGGTCACGTTGTAAGTATGTCATTTGTGCAGGTTCAAATACTAATGGACCAAAACCGCCAGCCACTTTAACACCTACGTTTTCGCCTTGTGTAAGTGCTGTTGAGGCTTGTGCGCTGTTTGCTGAGTAGCGGTCCACTCGGCGTTTTGCGCTTGCGATTTGATTAAAGAATGACTCTTTAGAGAAATCACCTTCAAAAGCGGCGCTTGATAGCACGATAGCGCCACCTGATGCCGCGTTAAATTTATTGATTTCTTGACCAAGTAATTCGATTGTTAAACCTGTAATTTCTTGGTTGTATACCTTCATATCTGCTAAAGCCATGATGATTATCCTATGCCTAGTCGTTTATTAATATCGGCTGCTCTCTGACTCATGTCAGTTACGTTGCCGTTTGTATTTGTTGTGGTCGGGGATTGTGAGCCAGTAGCGTTCCCACCCGAATTATTAGGAGCTAGTACAAAACGTTTACCGTTTGCATTTGCCCACTCGTTCACATAGTCACTTAGTGACGTTTCCCCGATCATGGCTTTGCCCTCGGAGATTGTTGCTTGAGACTTTAACAATGCTGTTGCCGCCTCTTTTAAATCTGGATCAACATGAACACCATCAAGTGCGCGTGATAACCCGTCATTAATCAGGTATTGCTCCTCTCGCTTTTGGAATTCAGCAAGTTGAGATTGTGTTTTTTCTAACTCAGTTTTGAATCGAGTTTCAGCTAACTCTAACGCCTCTTGATACTTGCCTTGTGACTCGGCTTTTTCTTGGTCGTAAGTGTGCTTTAACTGTCGTAATTGCTCTAACTCAGCGTGTGTTGCTGTGTTATCGTCTTTCTTTTCAGTGAGCTTAGATAGCAACTCTTGATTCTTGCTGACTAAACCGCTTGCGCGCTCGTTAGCTTTATCAATCAATGTTTGCTTTACTTCGTCAGGAAGTTCTAAACCCGCTAAATCTTCTTCAAAACCTTTTAACATAGTGCTTACCCTTTGGGTTAATTATAGTCTTAGACCGTTAATGTAATTATATATTTACGCTAGCAATTGTAAACTGTGCAATTTTAAATGACTTTTTTGCCCGCGCGTTTTAACTTTTCGTTTATCTCGTCAATGGTTAGCGGTCTGAATTTCTCATCTACCGTCAACCTAGAGAATTCTTCTGCCGATATATTTCCGCGTCTGAATAACTCGCCTCGTCTTGGCCCTAACACGTTATCAACAAAACTAGGGTCGGATTTAACCTTGTCCTTTAAAAACTTGTAGTAACTGACCTGTGCGCTTATTGGCCCGTCAATTGAACTTCGAGTTGATTCTTTCTCTAAGAACTTAAAGCGGTTATCCAGTACCGGGACAATCGTTGAGCGACAACCGGGATGATAAGGTGGTTTGGGTTGAAACTCTTTACCCTTGTTTCGTGTAAGAAATACTTTACCGTCAAGTGAGCGACAAGGTGCGCTCGTCCTATCATCAAGTACGCTTACCCACTCATAACCTTTAGTGACCTTGTTGTTATCTTCTATCGTGCGTGTGCGAGCTTGGTTTGATACATGGTTAGTCGCAGTCCTTACTAGTGTTCTAGTATTTCTGTGTGTGGCTTTGTCAATGTGGTTACCTTTGCCAGTAATACGCCTTGCGATTGAATCGGTTGTTTCACCTGTCACAAAACCTGTCGAGATAATATCTTTAGTGCGTTTAATCTCGGCATCAGACCAATCTTTGAAAAAGGATTTCATCGACTTATTAACGTTTGAATCAGGGAATACTAGCGGGTTGGTTACGACCGCAGACCATAGTTGAACGGGTGAGGGTCTAATTGAATCGAATGTTTCCGATACATCATCTAACTGTAACGCTTGAAAGTCGCCCTCTGTTTCTGCGAATAGTTGTAATTGCTCATAAAGGGAGTCGATATACTGACCATTGATTGAGCGTTGTATTTCAGCAATGTCAGCAAGTAGAAATTGCAGTTTACGACCTTGTACCGTATCAGTGTTCATTGTAAGCAGTTGGTAGCTGATTTCTCTTTTTAACCGCTCGGCAAAGTCATCAAATTGATTAGCAAGACCACCTGCAAATTGTTGCACATAGGCTTGATGCTCAGTTGTTGATGCAATTAGCAACTCGCTCATTATTCGCCCATGTCGCGCTGAGTGATTAACGCTTGCTCATCTTCAAAACTACGTTCAGGGTTCGCAATCTCGCCCTTTTGTAAATTTTCATAGAATGTTTGGCTTGAGATTTCACCAACTTGCACCGCATTCATTAAAGCGGTTAGTAGTTGTGGGTTCATGCCTGTTGGGTTGTAGTCTGTGTTTAGCTCGTAGATAACTTCTGTTTCGACACCCATCCATTTAGCACAAAACTGTAAGGCTTTACGCATAACATCGGATACCGTCATGGCTAAGTCAGCAGTAGTTGAATTCTGCGCTACTTGGTCTAATCCTTTCGCCTCTGCGCTTTCAGCTTGGTTAATACGAGGTTTAAGCATTTCAGCACCTAGTGCTGCCATTCGTTGTTCCATATCTTGAAGGTAGGTGCGCATTGAGCCACCGTCTGACTCGGTTTGAACCACACCAAACGTGGCATCGGTAACAGGGTTTTCCCATTTACTACCAGGGCCAATTAATACGTTTTTGCCCTCATCAACTGCGCCGGTCTCAAAAAAGATAGGGAAAGCGCTAGCATGCTCTTTCGCCGCATAGTCAGCAAAGAATCGATAGTGATTTAAATTCGCGTCTGCTAAGTCATCAATTAGCGTCTTGTTATCTTCACCACATGAGATTTCAAAGAAAGGTATTACACTGCTAGATGCGCCATTGACCATGATTTGTGTAGGCGGGTTAATCTCATCGCCTTTATCATCATATAGTGATTGATGATAACTACCATCAATTAGCTCTAATACGCGGTACTGTGTTTTAGCCTCAATACTGAATCGTTCAGTCTGTGTATTAACCGTTTCTTTAAGCACAACAAGGGTTAGTGTTTCTTCGTTTTTAATCGTTTCATAGTGCCAGTTTATGATCGTTTCAAATGGATAACACACTAAGCGAGGACGCAAGTTTAAACGCTCACTTTCAGCAACCGTTACACGACCTTCAACCTTTGGGAATTCAACCAATACACCTAAGCGTGGAGTTTGAAACGCCTCTCTAACTAATCGTTGTGAGAAAGTGCGAATAGAATCACCGCGACCGTTTACGTTTTTATTTAAGTAGTCGATACGCTCTGGCAAGTCTTTCTTAGCGGATTTAGCAAAGATTAAACCGGTTAACCCATCTACTGTGCGACCTGTTGCGGCATAAAAGTAAGCTAAGGATAGGTACTTGTTATAGGACGCTCTGCCCTCGTAAGTCAGGCTTTGTCCGATTGAGTAACTTTGATTGCCCACCTCATCTTCAACGAGATTAGCGCACATACTCGGCAATGGTGGTAGGTAAGCCAAGGCGTTTTGCCCTTCTTTAATTGCTCGCTCACCTTTAACTACTGCGCGGTTTTTTTGCACGTCTGGTAGTAATAATTCATACTCTTTGCGTACCGTATCGACTTTAGACATTATTAAATCCCGTTGCTTTTTCAGCCATTATATAAGCCTTACTACCTTTGTGCTAGGCTTAGAAATAGGGAACTTGAATACAACCATGTAACCGCCTGCATCGTTTGTATGGTCTTGCCCACCCTCTTTATCTGGCTCGCCTGCTTTGTTGTAAATCTGTTGCTCAAGGTTTTGTGTATACGTTGGGCATTTCTTCACGTTCACGAATTGATAACCTTTACTGAACGAGGTGTTCATTGCTAGCACTCTATCTTTAACAAATGGGTTTCTGTTTTGTGCGTATACATTAAATCCCGCCTGCCTTAATAGTTGTATTGAACTGGCACTTGCCCCTTGTGCGTTTCTATTCTTGCCACTGGCATCAGGATAAATATTAATCTGGCAACGCTGATAACGCTCCCTGATTGTTTCTATGATGCTCGGTGTGTCATAAGAGCCTGTTATCTCATCAACTGCATAGCAAGCGCCTGAGCGAATAACAAAGGCAATTGCAGACATATTGCCAACGTTAAAATCCATACCTATATGCAATGGCTCTTTGTCGTCCCACTCAACTTGAGTGCCGTTGGTTTCCCTATCGAACTCGTGGTATACCGTACCGCTCGTTAGGTTAACAAAGTCACCGTTAATGTAAGCCTCGATAAGTTGGTCGGGGTAAGTAGCCCTTAATGTATCTACATAATCACTTGGTAAGAATGGGTTTGACAGTGTAGATGCTTGCACCATGTCGTAACCTTCGCGCTTTTCTTTCTTCCAGTATTTATAAAGGAACCTAAACCCTTCTGGTGTTGAATAAGCACTAACTCTGTTAAATGGATTTTCCACCCCTTTGGGACTTTGACGATTACGGGCGATGATTTTTATCCATGCCTCTAATGCTTTATCTTCTTTGAGTGTGTCTATCTCATCTACATGACTGCGATAAGTCTCATAACCAACAATACGAGCGGGATTGTCTAAGGTTCTTAGAATAAAATCACCGAATTGATTCGATGACGTGTAGATAATGTTTTCTGATTTGTTGTATTTATAGCGTATGCCGTAGTCGGTTAGCTTTTCCTCAATGCGAGGTGCCATGATTAACCGTACTAAGTCGTAGGTAGGTTCATACAATCCAATTAGAGCATCGCTTGAGTGGCTTGCGTCCATAATAGCCTGATTAGCCATTGTCTCAGATTTACCAACACCGAACCCACCTACAAAAGCAGGGTGTTTGCATTGTAGGGCGTGAAACTTAGCTTGGTCTTGAGTTGGCCTAATCGTTATGGTTCGCACTGACTACCTCTAGTTGAATTCGCCCTACCGGTTGGTTGCTATTGTCATTTTCAGACTCTTGCCTATCCGACCATCCGTAATTATTTTTGAGGTTGAATATAACGCCTGTGACGTTGTTACCATAAAGCCTTTGCTCAAGATGTTGTTCAATTCTTGCGCGTGCTCTTTTTATTGTGGGGAAATACTCGTCTCTATTTGCGTAATTAGTAATCGTTTTTCGGTCTACATCTAAAAACAATGCAAGCCCTGATACGGTTGGCGCAAATATAGTTTTATCTTCTGTGATTATGTAAGCGTCTTTACTTTCAAAGTAAGCATCTACTTTGGTTTGTAATTCTTCAACTGTGCCGAATTTAAGAGGCTTACCGCCTTTGTTCTTTTCCGTTACTGTCTTAGACATATCAACCCCTTTAGAGTAGTTGTAACGTTAAGTTTACAGACTGAATTAACAGCCCAATTGTTAGATAGTAAGAGTAAACAAGCTACCGCCTGGTTCAGTGATGTTTACGCTTTCACCGGCTTCTGGTGTGATTGATGAGCCGTAATCCCATGATGCAAGCAGGCTATTTGATGCGCTTGTATCGTTGTATAGAACCGCATATCTAAATGGGCCCACTGAACCACCTGAGGCACTTAAATTAGCCACATCGCCAACTAAGGTAAACACACCGCCAGATTGTGACGCGCTTGATACTGTTACGCTTAACCCGCCCGCCGTGTAGCCGTTACCTGCTGATATTTCAGTTAAGTCAGCTTTAACGGAATGGGTAGCGTGGTTTGGTGTGTCGTTTGTTAGAAACACCTTTAGGGTATCACTTGCTAAGTTGTGGACACCGGTGCATAAATCTTCTGATGCCTGTTCAAATGGGACTGCGTTTGCTGTAGCCATGTTTAATCCTTGTATGAAACTGAAATTGAATCGGTTTGATAGTTTACTGTGATTAAATCAGATGCGTAAGCTATCGAGTAATTATCAATGCGCTGTTCGATAAAGCCAGAGTAATCAATATTGATTGATTTGAAACTAGCAATACTACTTAACGAATTGATGTTTAAAACTCTATTGTGTGTTAATTGTACTTGATTAAATTGTGCGGTGCTAGATAGCGAATTTAACGCAAATAAAAGCCCTGAGGTAAAATCTAAATCACTGAATACAGCACCCGATGACAGGGTGTTTAAGTTGAATACTCGATTGTAACTTAGGTTTAAATCGTCAAAGTTTGCACTGGTATTTAATGGATTTAGTTCAAAGTTGTACGTTGTGCCTAGCTGAACATACTCGAGTGTTAAATTACTAAACTGTGCTGTACTTGATAGGGCGTTGAGTTTTAATGCTCGGTTATAGTTAAGTGCTAGGTCGTTAAATTGAGCGTTTGAGCCTAAAGACTGCAACCCAAAGTCATACGATACCGCACCACCGCCCCAACTGTTAACACTTCGCCATTGGTTTACGCTCATACGGTTGTACCTTTAATAACCGCACCGTTTGCGTGTGTTATTTCGTTATCAATCACAAAGCCAGTCAGCGGTGTACCTGCTATTAAAGGCAAACTAGTAATTGTTGAAACTCCGCCTGTAAAAACAAGGTTTCCACTAAACACAATTTCGTTTGATGCGTTAACAATTACTGTGTTATACGTGCCATCTGGTGTGCCTGATACTGATATTATTAAATCAGAAACGTTACCCGCGTAGCTTGCATACATTCTTGATGCGATTGTGTCTAGCTCAGTATCAGTCCAAAAATGTAGGCCATCATTCCCGCTAATATCAATATCTGTTAGCGGTTGTCCTATGCTCACATTAGGATTTGATTGCGCGATGTTAATCTGTGCTTGTCTTATCGCGTTTTGGCCTGTTGTTACTCCGTCACCCTCATATCCACCCGCTGTTATTGTGTGTAGTGGAATGATAAAGGTGTCAGCATCAAAATTGGTTTTAATACTGTTTGCTATCGTGTTATATGCAGTTTCGTATTGCGTTGCGGTTGTATTTCCGTCTGAGTCCGTTTCGCCTATTTGCGAGAAAACAACGTCAACGCCACCAACGGCATTAATTCGCCTTGCCATTGAGATATAAAGCGGGTCTGTCTCTTCCCATGCCAGAATTGAGGTACCACCTTTCGCACATGGCACAAATGCAATTGGAGTGCCTTGTGATTCAATCCAGTAATGAGCAAACCTGACTATCCATGATCCACCGGGGTTTAAATCTGATGATACGCTATCGACTTGATCTACATTTGAGTCGTAGGGGTCTTCTAGCAATTTATAGTTGTCATCATTGCCAAATAGATATGCTTTTACGCCACCCGCTTGAGTGTATGTTTGGTTGTTTTCACCTCGCCCTGAGCCATTGCTTTGCATTAATGCGCAAGCGACTACCAATGCTGGAGTAACCAGAATAACGCTTGCTGTTACTGCCACGTCATTTGCAAATCTTACATTTACCGTTGACTCGCCCACTGGAATAACCACATCAAAGCTATAGGCATTACCTGTTGGGCTTGCGTCAGCCACTTGCCATGCACCACCGTCTAATTGATATTCAATGGCTGTAGGTGTTGGGTCGTCTAAGTACGCGCCTGTAATTGTATGCGTAGCACTTGAACCACTTTTCTTTTTAAACGAATAGTTTTGATTGTCTATTGTTAGCTTTTCGGGTGCGGGGTCTAAATCTTCCCATGCTGTGCCATCTGTCGGGAAGTTGTAGCCTGTAGCGTGATTGTTGTTGCCTGATATATCATCTAACTGCACTGCGCCTGTATGTGTGGAGCTTGTTGCATCAAGGTTTAGATTAATGGTTGTGCCGTTAACTTTTAACCACGATATGTCCCCATCAGAGTAGTTTGAAACAGTTCTGCTGACATACTTTAGCGGGTGTGATTGTGTCCACCCGGCAACATTTGCGCTAGTTGTAGATGCAACCTCAACATCATTTAAATACAGTTTTACTGTGTCAGCTATCTTTTCAATTTTGTATGTTGTCCAACCAAGACCAGTTATATTGTAGTGATATAATATTTCTTGGGTGCCACCGCCGTTTGCTCTTATTCTAAATGCGGGGTCGCCATAAAAAACAAGACCAGTATTAAAAGAATCAGCGCCTAGCACTGTAAATAAAGAGCCAGTTGGTATATTAGCCCTAAATTCAACCGTCCAGTTTGTGTCACTTAAAAAATCAAGTGGATTAGCAAGCTCAACGTATTGGCTACTTGCCTCTAAAAACTTTAATGCGTATGCCATTTAAACCCCTCGACTTGTTGAATGCTGTTTGTTAATCATTTCTTAATCGCTCGTACACCGAATGAGGTTAATATAGCAACACCTACCCACCATTGATAGAATTCTGGCATACCTTGAATCACTCGAAAACCTTCTTCGATGTAAGGCACTAATTGAGGGAAAAACGCACCAACTAACGGCATGGATAAAACGATAGTCCAAAACTCGTCTTTCCAACTAAATCTACCTGATTCAGCTTGTATCATTTCCCACTCTGCAACCTTATCATCTGCATTCATAATGCGCTCAATGTTGCGCTCTTTAATCTTAGTGCTGTTGTCGTTTATTTTAGTAACTGTTTTAGTCACCGGCTCGAATATTGAACTTATAAAGCTAAAAAACCCCATGATTAACCCCAAAATGTGCTAATTAGTGGAGAGACTAAAGCCATGAAACGCTCTTTAATCTCGATAAAATCTTGCACTTTGATAACTTCAAAATAAAGCGCGATAGATGCTATTAATACAGTAATGTACGCTGTTTTTCTGTCTGATTTCTTTAATTCTTCCCACACTTCACGAAAGCCTACGTCATTATCAAGCTGTTGTTGTTTCTTGTCGTTTAAGTCTGAAAGTAGTGTTATTAAGTCCTCGTTTTGTTTAACGAGGCAGTTTAGTAATTCAAGTGATTCTTGCTTGTACGGGTCTTTTCTCAAGCGTTCTATTGTTTCTGCATCAAGTGGCATTATTGACCTCTCTATCTGATTCTATTCTGATGATAAACCTGTCGGGCAGTATAGCTAGTAGCTCTTTCATTACTTTAGCGCTATTAGCAACATCCCAAACACCGTCCCCGTTCAAGTCCTTTATGTATTCACCAGGCGCGATACAGCCATGCAAAGTATTGCAAAAATTGCCCTCGTGGATTTGTATGTAAGTTCTGTTTTCTACGTCTTCGAGTTGTAACACAATTTTGTTTTTTGAGGGGCTTAAGTAACGCGATACAAAATACTCACCCTCTGGAATACAACTTCGATTTTGTTCGTTGTTTAAGTCTTTAAGCTCTACAGTTGCAAAATGATAATCTAAGTCATCACCCGCACGAGCAAAACCAATTGTGCATTTATCTAAATAAACTCGTTTGATTATGATGTGCGGGTGTAAGTACATTGTGTTACCTATTATTGTTTAGCTTTTGGACTAATACAGTTTGAATCCAACGCTCACACGTTTTTACATATCTGTCGATTTCTGTTGAGCCTTGTAAGCGCTCATAGAAGTTTTGAATGTCACCTTCAAGGTCAAATTCAAAGTCAAAATCGCCGTCAATGTCGCGTAATGGCATTGGTAAGAATCTGCGCGATTGGTCAGCAAACACTTGAGCGTTAAAGATAAACTTCAAGCTCTCGTCTTTCTCACCAACTGCATTATCTTCTTTTTCGTATTGCTCGCCGTTAAGTTTAATCTCGACGAATTCTTCTTCTGTTTTTAGCTTTCTGAACTTTAGTGCAGTTATTTGCACGCAAGCGTTATTTAGAGTGATGCCCTCGGCACTTCTAAACGATAGATTTGGGATCATGCGCGTCTTTCCTTCCCGTGTTGTTTTCGATGGCATGAACGACACAAAGTTATTAAGTCTTTGTCGCGCTCACGGTATAAACGTTTATAAGTCTTATGATGTATTTCTAAATTATCACTAGACCCACACTGTCTATTTTGACACTGATACGAGTCTCTTTCTAGTATGCGTTTTCTGATAGTTTTCCACTTGCTAGATTGCAAATAAGATTGATATTTATAACGTTTATAGCGAGTGAGGAGGGGTTTTATTGATAATACTTTAAGGGAAGGGGAGTACAGCAACGATAGGATTAATATTATCATTGCTGTCTCAATACTAAAAAGACTGAGATTGCTCGTCATCTTCTTCGTCTTCGTCTTCTTCATCTTCGAGAAGTGACAGCATACCGCTTGATTCAAGGACGGCACGAGCCAGTGTGTTCATGTCGTCTTCGTTAAGTTTGATGTTTACGAATGACTCAAGTGTTTCAGCGTCTACGACACGATGCGCGTATTCTTCTGCTACACCGTCAATGATTGAAACGCCGTAATAACAGGATGCTTTGATTAAGTGGGCTTTAAAGCATAACTCTTTTGCTAAGTCGCTTTTTGCCTCGGCTTTTGCCTCCTCAGCCTCAACACGAACTTTTAAGCGTTCGGTGAACCCTAGCGCCATATACCGGCATTGTCCTTCTGAAAGCTCAACCGTTCCGCTTTCTGGTGATGCAATTTTTTCTTGTATCAAAAAATCTTCTAACATGGTTTATCTCTCTCTAGTTGCTTGAATAAAGTTTGTCTTACTAATTCGTTGTACTTGTCGTGTTGATGTAGCTTTTCTATCTGAGTGTTAATCTCACCCAGTGCCGTATTAATTTCAACATCACGGTAAGAAAAGCAGGGTTTTATCTTGTTATCTACAAACAGTACCCGCCTTTGCGTTATAGCCATTTTCTAACACCGATGAAAAACTGCTTTCTTGTGTCGTACTTTGCGACCACTCCAAAAGTACGTGTAAAAAAATGCGTGTATTCAAACTGTAAACGGTCTGTGTCTTCTTCTTTGCCTTTAACGAGTGTAACACCTGCTTGGTATAAAATGGTTTTAGGCTTAAAGCTGACGTGTAACTCTATATCGCCATTTTCCATGATTGAGCCAATGCCGACAAATTCTTTGTATTCGTACCCATACCCCACGCCAAAAAGGTTGGCATCCTTTCCTGTGGAGGAGGAAACAAAAACATTGTGCATCGTGTGTAACTTAGCGTTTACTGCTAACTCTTTTTGCTCGTAACCGATGTCTATTATGCTTTCAGACGATAAGGCGTGGCTTGATGAAAGTAATAGCAGCAACATTATCAGATTTCGCATCATATCCCCTTTTCTCAAAGCATTGGCTACACAAAAATAGTGCGTTGTTTCTTACTATGTCGGTACCACCGTCGTCGTTTGGCTTAAACACCCTGTGACCTTTGTTAATTGGCACAACCCACAACGCCCTGATTTCAATAGGGCGCTTTACCACTTCGCCTAGCTCGTTATGCTCGTAACTAGCGCACGACTGACAGTGTTTGTAGTCTTTAATGTGTACGTTTCTAGCCATAACACACCACCGCAAGCTCTTTCATTGCGAGCCGTTTTCTAAGGAAAGTTTGATCCCACCTATTCTCGTCATTAAACATAAAATAACGGCCTTTTGTTTTCTTGACGCTCAATAATTCGCCCTTTTCAACTTCTTGAATACCCTTTCCACGAATTGAGATGCGTGCTCTCACTCGTTGAATGTCTTTAAGTTGTATGCGCCACATTGCATCTTTAATGTTAATCATTTGCTCTATGTCTAATTGTCTATCGTCAGCTTTACAGTCACTATCTGACTGCTGTTTATTATTAACGCGTCTTGCTTTAGCCATCGTAGCACCTGCTGTCGTTTTACTTGACGACCTTCTGTGTTGCGATTAGTGAGGTATTCAGCGGTTAATGTATTGTTACCACCGAATCTCTCGTTCACGAATTCTTGTAACGTTGTTACGCTCTGGTTGTTCATTGGTACACCTCTGACTGTATTATATCAAAAGTGTTACGGATAGGTAGGCTGTATATTTGAAGTAAAAAACCCCGATTAAGGGGCTTTGAAGAATGTTGCATCTTTGCGAATAGTGACAAAACGACCGTCTTTTAATTCAACAACTTGTACACCTTTTGAAACTTGGTTGTTAAGTTGCTGAATTGATATTCCTGCCTCTTTCGCTATGTCGGCTCTGGATTTATTTAGAGCTTTAATCATGTCGGTTATTTTCAATTTCTGACTCCTGTCCGCTTACAGGTTTGATTAATTCGATTGATAATATTTTAAACCCGTATTTATCTGGTTGGTCAAAGTGAACCAAACTAACAGCTTTTAAAACTTCTCTTACCGCTATCTCGTAAGCCTTATGCAACTGCTCAAACTGATTGACCTCTATCAGCAACTTATTTTCAAACGGTCTGCCTTGACCACCTTGATAATTATCCCACTGCAAAGCTATGTATGTAATATGAAGTATCACTGCTCAGCCCTCCAATAAACTGTGCCGAACCACCCTGATGACTCTTTAAGGATTCCACGCTCAACAAGTTCATCAATGTAAGCTTGTATGCTTTCAGCGAGTTCAGACGTATTACCTGACAATCCAAATAGATTGCCTTTTATCGCCATGTCGGTAAATGCGCCATCTTCAAAATCAGCAGGACAATCAGAAATCCAGTTATCAATCATTTGCTTTTGCTCTATTGTGATCATAGTTCCACCCTCAAAAAGAAAAAAGCGGCTACTTAGCCGCAATCAACTCTATGCGCTCATAAATAACGCTGATTAGCTCCTGCCCTTGCTCCTGCAAAGAAGTGGCCCAAGTAGCGTTATGAATATCACGAACACAACCTTTGGCTGTCTCAATGTCACCCATAGAAAGAGCAAGTAAAGAAAGATTAGATAAAGCAGTTAAGTTTGACATATCGACTCCTAAGCCGTTGCGGTCGGGACTCATTCCCTAACCTTTGAATACATTATAACGGTTAGATTATATAACGCAAGTATTATTATGAAATAAATTGAAAATAATTTGAGGGCAAAAAAATGCCCCATTTAAGGGGCTAACACACATTGGAGGTTTTGCTTATTATGTTGGTAGTTTAACGTGTTTGGTTTTTGTTTAGTAGGTTGTAGTTTTTGGCTAAATTAAGCCTAACACTTAAATCTGCATAATTAGGTCTACTAACATATAAACAAAACTAATTGCGTATAAGACTTTATGGGCTACGCTCAAGTAAGCTAATTTTATTAACTCACTTGTCACCCTATCAACCTCATGCAACTTTTTATCAAGCTCTTTAGCTAGTTGCCTAAACTTCTCATTCTCAGTCTTTAGCTTTGCGTAGTCTTCTGTTGATACTGTTTGTCTGTCAGTCATTGTTACGACCCTCATATTTTGCGATTATTGCTAGGCAGATTGCGCGTTGTGGGTTTTCGTCACGCCCGAAAGTGTTACAGCGATCATAGTCAATGCGCTCATCATAAAGATATCCATCAACAATAAGTGCAGTATAATCACCTTCAAACTCTGGTGTAAACTCAATGCTGTACTTAACCATCAAATCAAAACATAGCGCTTTGTCTGTTAGTGGGTTGTATCCGCAAGGCCATCCATCAGGTTTATAAAAAACGTGTTCGCCATCAACTGAGAAATCAATTCCCTCAATCTCAGCTATCTTTTGGCATATCTCTAAATCAGTCATGTCAGTCTCTCTCATTTATTCCGTTCATAGCTTGTTATAATTGCGCCCATAAGAGCGCAGTAAGTTAGAATTAAGATAATCATCAAAAGGGAAAATCGCCATCGAAGTCCATGTTTTGTGGTGGCTGTTGTGGCGCTTGTGGCCCACCTGTGCCGTATCCTTGAGTGCCTTGCGCCATTGCTTGAGGTGCTCCGCCTGATTGCATGGCTCGTTGCTGTTGTGGTTGTTGGAATCCACCTTGCTGTTGGTTGGAATCATTTTGATTACTACCCGCAAAATCAAACTCTACTAATTTGCACTTCAATTTAACGCCCTGAGTGCCGTCATTTTTCTGATAAGTCTCAACTTGTAGGTCATCGGCATAGATAACAATTTGCTTGCCTTTTTTGAAGTGTTGAGCAAGTGATTCAGCGCGTTTACCGAACAGAACCACATCAAGCCACTGTGAGTGCTTGTTTTCGCCAAAACCAACATCGTATACGCATGGGAAGTTTAATAGTTGAGTGCCGTTAGGTGTTACTCGTAGCTCTGCATCTCTGCCAATTCTTACTAATTTTGTAAACATGATAATATTTCCTTTACTTGTTTCGTTGTTTAAATTCGTTAATCACAATAGTAAATTCGTTTAACCACTCGTCTAAATCTTGAGCTTTGTCAGCCTCAATGCGAGCAACGTGTTTTACTAATGCCGGTAAGTTTGCATAAAATACATCGCGAGGTTTCCAACCCGATTCCTGTATTTGCTTTTCACCTGTTTGCGGGTTTGATACTTCTTTGCCACCTTCCACAAACTCAATCAATTGGTAGTTATGCGGAATGACTTTGGCTTTGTATTTCTCGGTTATTTGTATTTCCATTACGTTTTCCTCTTTGGTTGTTTAGTTGTTTTTACCAGACTGTTTCAGACTCGGTCGCTTTTGCCCCGTGTGACTCAAAAAATGGTATTAACTTTTCTTTAAAGCAATCAGGGCAAATGTGAAACTCGGTCGTCTCTTTCCAACCCGCACCCGGGTAGCGATTACCAACGGTCATTTCAATCTTAGTTCCATCTATTGAGTAAGTTTCTCCATCCCAACAATCCAAGTCGTCTGTTTTTTTCTGACAGATGTCACATAGGAAAGGTTCTTTTTTGTATTTCACAACACCTTGGACCTCTTTTATTTCTTTTTGCTTGCTCATCCTCTACCCCTTATATATTTAATATTACCCAGAGTGATTGAGGGAGATAAAAGGTAAAAGAAACCCAAACCCATCTAATAAGACAAGTTTAGTCCTTTTACCTATATTACCCGTCGGTCTCTCGGTCGAATTAGGCAGTTAATAACCATCAAAGTTGTATTAACTCGTCACCTTTCCACGCTTTGACGTGTCCAGTTCCTGTAGTGACTTTAGAACTCAGTTGCAGTTTGAACTTACTTTGTACTGCTTTAAAATACGACCCAAAGGTGATAGCTAGGCTAGACGCATAAATCGTATTCGAGCAGTGAGGAAGAGTGGTAGAAATGAAAAAGGGCACACTGTTAGCAACCCCGTTGAAGATGGGGCGCAAACTTGAAGACCAAAGGCCCACCGAGATTGCTAACAATATACCCTATTCTTCAAGTTAATGCTTTCTAGCAGTCTTCACACTGCAACCTGTTCAAAAAACAGGCGTAACACTATTGTTGCTTATTCCTCATTTTTTGTCAACTAATCAATCAAAGAAACTGCCATACCCATCGCTTTAATGTCAGCTTTGAGTAAATCCAGTTCAAATTCAAAGTTGCCGATTGCTAATGTTAGCGTAACGATGTCGTTGTCTAATCCCTGGCGTTTAGCACCTTTGATATTGATTAGGTCGCCACCTCCAAGAAATTCGTAATACTCAATAACCAAGCGGGCTTTCTTTGTCTGTCTAAAGCCTTTTATATCTTCCCACTCTTTATCGTTCAAAATATTCACCCGCTGTTTTTTCTTAATATATCTTTATGGTTATTGGGTGTAAATAATCTTATTTCCTCTTCAATTGGTTAGCCACCAACTCAACAGTGTACTCGTCACCCTCTGACAACTCCCTACCTTTGAAGTTGAGTAACAAGTTTACGAATTTGTCGATGGTCTCAACCTTAACTTGCTTGTCACGCTCTGCTAGTGCTCTGCCCTCTAAATGAATATGGGTATCAGACCATTCCTTTCGGAACTCTTTAAGATCTGCGTTTTCTTGCTTTAACTCTTTAACTCTAGCACTTGCTTTCTCTAGTTGAGAATTCCATGCTTCTATTGATTCGTACTTTTCTTTTTCGAGTTGCTCAACACGCTCAATTAATGCGGTTGTTACTTTTATACTTGTTCTCTTGAAGGTCTTTATCTGGTATTTTGCTGTTAATATTAATGACATTATTTAGATTCCTCAAAAGTTTTTCTGAACTCTTTATATTCAGCAATGAACTTATAGTCAAAGTCGGATTCCCAACCGCAACCGCAGACAAATTGAGCACCGTTAAATCTAGTTCTTGGTATACCACGACTACATTTAAAGTTTCCGCAGTAAGGTGAATAATATGGTCTGCTTAATAAATTACGTCTTACGATAGACATTATTTAGATTCCTTGTTTAATAGTCTTTTAGGCTCTTTATAATCAACATCAAAGAGGATTCTCCCATTATCAACCAAGTCAGATAAGCAACTCTCCAACTCGCTAATACGCTCTTGCTGTGCGTCGATTGTTGCTTGTATTTCGAGTAGTTTTTGTGTTGTTGGCTCGTAATGAAAAAAATGAAAGCAATTTTCACCTATGGAATTACACACAACATCAACATTTTCCGTAACCCACCCTTTCAATTCTGGATAATCTTCTATTGATTTAGTCATTGTTAAGCTCCTTTAGTAC
>Ga0193961_1000088_pt1 | contig 34803 bp, 50 predicted proteins | sample FB_4_MG_FD_140371 | JGI IMG/M metagenome (GOLD analysis project Ga0193961, IMG submission 140371) | Microbial mat bacterial communities from the Broadkill River, Lewes, Delaware, United States - FB_4_MG | ecosystem: Environmental > Aquatic > Freshwater > River > Microbial mats | place: USA...
AATCAACACTACCTTGATTCTCAAACTTGATACCATCTGGCATAGTTGTAAGACTACTCAAATAAACATTACCTTGATTCTCAAACTTGATACCATCTGGCATAGTTGTAAGACTACTCAAATAAACATTACCATTTTCTTTAGAGATAACTAAAATATCATCTTTGATTTCGTGCATGATATTTTTATTAGTCAAAACTTTAATAAAATCAATTCTTTCCATAATAAATCTTTCAGACCTAAAAAATTAAGGGGAGTAATTTGAGATGTCTAGTTTCAATTACTCGGCATTAGCCCTTTATAGTAGTGGGTGGGGATGAAACTAGACGAAACAACCCACCACTATAAAAAGCTATTGTAAAAAAATATAAGTTAAGACTCTTTCCATATTCTAGCAAAATAATAAATAGAACCAGCAGCTAAAAATATAATAGCAACTGGTATCAATACAGATTTAATCATTTTTTATCACGATCCATCTTTTCCCTTAGTGCCATTCTAACAAAATTAGTCATTGGTATTCCTGTAGATTCTACATAATCAAAGATATCTCTATCTATACCACCAACACTAATAGCATCACTTTTTCTTTTTCTTTTTTTTGTAGCTTTAGCATCTGTAACTTCTGAAACTGTAGCACCATCAGCAACATTTTTGTCCTCTTTAAATCTATCAAATCTATTTTCATTATTTTTCATCTAAATATTCCTTTATCTCATTTATTAATCTTATATTATCCATTATGGCTCTTTGGTTATTCATTTCAAATACACTCATACCTCTATCCATCATATCACCATATATAGACAATGAAGAGATTGCGCTTTTAGCGACTTTGAATCTATTTTTAGAGTCAAACTCATCAGCCAAATCTTTTTTAAAAGAAAAATCATTATAATGCACTTTGCTTGCAAAAATAATACACTTTGTATAATCGTTGGTAGATAGTATTTTATTTTCTATCATATCTACAAATGACACTAGCTCTGCAATATCATTACCACTCTTAGAAGTAGGTATTAATATTAAATCACTTCAACTCATAGCCCATCTTTGAAGCTCGCTATCAAATCCACCTAAATCAATAATACAATAATCATCTTTACTGTTTGATAGGCTTTTTTTAAGTTCTTCCTTTGTGTCTATTGATACAACATTTAATTTGTTGTGAACACTATTTATTTTTGTAGATTGTTTGCTTCTATCTAAATCATAAATAGTCACATTGTGGTTTTGACTTAATCTATAAGCTAGGTTATAAGCAGTTGTAGTTTTACCAACTCCACCTTTTCTAAGACCTATTGATACTACTTCCATAATGACCTCTTTAGTGTGTATATTAGAAATTTTAACAAAAGGTATCTTAATATTAACTTATATCATTCAATATAAATCAATATAAGTTAATATGCTTTGTAAATTTTCAGTTTATACGTTCTTTTGGGAATTTTCCTTGCAATTATGTAGCCGTTTTTTATTTGAAATGTGTATTTAGTTTTCATGCAGGCTCGTTAAAATGGTATTTCATCTTCATCAATGTCAATCTCTGGAACTTGATTCGATGATTGTGAGTTATTCACATTGTGATTATCGTGTGAATAACTTTGCTGTTGAGATTGGGAATAGCCCTGCGATTGTTGATGGTTATCGTTTTGCTGAGATTGGGAATACGATTGACTGCTATCTTTATCATATAGCATTTGCATAGTTTCAACTACTACTGAGTGCTTACTTCTTTTTTGTCCGTTTTGATCTACCCACTGGTCAAAATTAAGTCTTCCCTCAACTAATATCTTAGAACCTTTATGTAAATACTGATTTGCTATCTCAGCACTACGAGCAAAAAAAGTGATGTCTACAAAACACACCTCTTCTTTTTTTTCACCATTTGAAGTAAACTTTCTTGATGTTGCAATAGCTGTATTTGCAATACCCATCCCACTTTGAGAATATCTAAGTTCAATATCGCGCGTTAAATTGCCAACTAAAATAACTTTGTTAAACATGATCAATCACCTACTTATTTTATATTTTATATTTCTATGCGACACTGATATACCCATTACAGTGTCTTACTTTAAAAAAAATCTAATGCCTTTGCATTTTAATTTTAGAGTGGGTAGACTCCATAGAACACACCGAAATGTATTCTAGGAGCGCACTATGCGGAATAAGATTCATCCCAATACTCTTTAAATCGACCTCTTATTACATCTAATTTTTCATTTGCAATGCTTTGTTTCCTAAGAAGCTTATTTTTATAGTAATCATCACTAACTTTTCTTACTGGTAAAGGTTTTTCAAGACCAGCCCATTCATCAGATGTGTTTGGAAGTTTACCATCATAAGCTATAAAAGCTTCTTTTAAGTCATAAAGACAATCTAGTCTATCTTGATATATAAATTCATCGCCAAGTGTATCTTTGCGATTCTCTATAAACTCAATAGACTTATCTAAATCATAATGCGCCATTTTTGCACGAGTATAGTAAGTACTTTTTTTCGCTACAATCTGATTGGTAGCATCCTTAATTATAGCATCGAAGTGATTATTTATATATCCTATAGTTACAACACATAAATCTAAATCACAGACACTTTTAAGATGTGTTTTGTTAAATAAATATCCCATATTGCTATCCGCTATAAGCTATTCATATCAGTAGTAGGCTTGCTATCTGGATTGTCTACTACTTGTGCATCGATATAAGGCTGATTTTCACTAATAAGAACCTCTTTAACTTCATCTTCAATAGGTAATCTATCAATAACATATTTAAGAGCTTTGGCTTTGTACATTTCTTCTGCCCACTCTAACCAGATATATTGCAACTTACTTTTAACTTGATTCTGGCTCTTTTGTCTTAATTGTTCAAGTTTTTTAAATGGGATAAACTCAGTCGATATATAGTCGTGTTTATCTTTTGCATAAACAATAATACCAGCTAGATTTTTAAATACCCAATTCCCATTATCTTCTTCACGTTTATCATAGTCAGGGCTTAAAGTTATTTCATCTTCAAAACCACCAAAGTTAATATTGAAAGTATCACACTTGTAAACTGGAACTGCTTTAAATCTCCAGCCAGCACGATATCCAAGCTGTATATAGCCTTTATATCCTATTTGCAGTTGAGCCACTACAAAATCTTGACCACCATTTTTACCACTAATTTTAAATGGCACAACATACGCATGACCAAATAGTGGATTCGGATTAAGTCCAGCTTGCACTATCTGAAAACCTACATTAACGATACTATCTACTGTACAATCAATCAAGTTATTGTTTTGTGATAATTGGACTAATGCACTAGATATTTTACTGGCTTTAGCTTCATCACCAGTAATAAGTGCGATTTGCTTAACTTTTGTCGATACTATATTTCTAGCATCTTTCTCTCTTTGTTCTAGTTGTTGTTTTTTAGTAGACATTTCCTTATTCTCCATTCTCATAATTCAATTTTCTATATTCCCACGAATGGGCAACTTTTTCGGCTATATCGGAAAAAATCAGATTTGCATCATCCTTGCCTTTTTCCTTTTCAGCAGCTTTATAATCAGTATACTTAGTTAAAAGCCTTTGATACTTGCTACGCCCTTTTTCAAGTAACTCTTGGCTCACTCTAAAAACAAAAGGTATATTTGGCTTACTTTTAGGCACACACACCCATCCAGTATAATCAATTTTCACATTATATCCACACATAATAAGAACATCAAAATAAAAGGCTATTGATAAGTCATAGTTATACTCCTCAATAATCTTTTGAAATTCTCTATGATTATTTGCTTTAGTAGATTTTACATCCATTAACAATCCAAGAATAGGATTATAAATATCTGGGCGAATCTGAAAAATTAAATCAGTTTCTTTATGATGATGAAAAAAACTAACCTCTTTTTTTGTAGTTTCAAAATTGATAAAGTGAACTATTACATGAACTTGTTTAGCGATAATTCTGTATTTTTCAATATCACCTTGACCTACCACCATTTTATCTGGATTATCGGCTCTCATTTGTTCAGCTTGTTTAGTGCCTAGCCCTACAGTAGGACTTTCGATATATATATCATCAACCAGATGAGGTAGCAATATACAATCATGGCACAAGTTACCCTCATCAAATACAGGCTTATCAAAATCAAATAAGTGTCTATGCTCAAAAGCACGTACACTTAAATCGATCAAAGGGAACTTAGTTGAAGACAGACCGCCGAAGTTGTGATAATCTTCATTTGATAAGCCCTCAATCATAGTGTTAAACTTTACTAAATCTTTTGTTGATATTTCTTCATCAAATTCAAGTTCAATCATATCACCCATCTAAAAGCTCCTTGTTTTCTTGTAGTGTTCCGAAAACTCATTCATCACGACACCACCTCAACATCAATCAAACTATCTTTAACACCTGCAACACTCAACATATCATTAACTTTTTTAATAATCTTATCATTTGGAATGGTATCTTTAACTTTAAACTGTAGATGCACATCAACTAGAACGACTTTCATACCATGTTCAACAGATGGAATATCTTGTTTTGGTTCGACCTCTTTTATAATCTCATGTTGAACTTCTACACCGGGATAACTTTCTTTAATATGGTTTTTCTGCTCAATAGCATATCTAACCTTTTTAAGGAAATCAATTTGACCATTTGCGATATTTCTAGCAAAATCTTCATTATCTCCAAACTGTGAATGGTCATAATTAGTAAACTGATTTATAAAATCGTTCACTTGACCAATAGTAAGATTCATTGAGCCATAATCTTTCATAAAAATATTACGTATCTTATTTTGAGCTTGCTGCATTTCACGTTTTGCATTTTCTTTAGCTTCTTTATCAGCTTGCTGCTGCAAGTTCTGCTTTATAGTGTTTTGTCTATCCATTTCAGACGATATAAGCTCATTTAGCTTCTCATTATACTCTTCATCACTATCAAGGTAAATAATGCCTTGTACGTGTGTAATAGTAAGCGGTGATTCTAAGCCATTTTGATATGATAAGTTTTCCAGCTTCATTAGTCGCATATCATACTTGTCTTGCTTAGATTTGCACAACAATACACGAGAATCTATAGTATCTTTCACTTTTTTAGTTAATGCACCTTTTGGAGTAACGGAACCTAAAAGAATCAAATCAGCAGTATTTACCTCTTTAAATTCTTCTCTTATGTTTTGAGCCTTAATAGACTCTTCTGCATACAATGACAACTCTTTAGTAATGGAGTCTTTTTGCTCTTGCTCAAATGCATCTGTACTACGCTTAATAGATTCACGCTTATTATCTATAATTGTATCGTACTCTTTAAAGTTAGCCTTAAATGTTTCTATATCTTGACTTTCATCTGCAACTTTTTGTTTGCGAAATGACTTAAAAAACTCTTTACTCTTATTAAGTGCCGCCATCTGTGTTTTAGCAAATGGTAGATTTTCAGCAGTAACAACAAAGTTAAATTCCTCTTTTGATAATTCAGCGTTTAAAGCAGTTAGAATAGATTGATGTGTATCTACCACAACTAACTGTTTTATAGGCTGTTTAGCATCTAATATTTCTAGTTTCATATTTTTTTCCTTTTAAATATACTCTTTAAACATATAAAGAGTAAATAATATTAACCTATATGACAATAATGTAATAGGCATGACAATCCTTTTTAGATATAATTGAATATTCTTTTTAGAATATCTTAACTGATAGTTTATAAATCGAGTTCTCAAATCTACTTAGTAATCTATCAGCTTTATCTTTTAAAAAAGCCATCTTTAAACCTCCTTAAAATTTTTAATACTTCAAATTGTATACCCTTATTCCTTAATACTAACTTATATAAAAGAATATCAATTAATATAAATCAATATAAGTTAGTATTAAGATTGAAACTGATAAGATTTTGATATACAAATACAAAATGAGGCTTAAGATGATTGATTTACCATACATAAAAGACACTATAGTTTTTGAAGATAGATTTTTAAAAAAGATAAAATCAAAAGACAAGATAGCTACAATTAGAAATAGTCCAGTAGCTTTAGGGTATAAGCAGATTGAAGATGATTTGATTATTGAAGTGGTTAGTTGCGAGAAAGTTCTTTTAAAATGCAATAATAAGCTACTTTTAAATGCATCCTTGGCATTGCATTGTATGGGAAAAGCACTACAATTGCACAACAAGATGGGTTTTGAAAGCAACGATGAAATGTATGATTTTTACGAAAATTATCTAAAAAGAGATTTTGCATACCTAATAAAATTTGAGGTAGTAGAACAATGAGAGCATTCGACAAAGTATTAACCCTTATAGTAGGTGCTAAAGAAAACGGACACGCTATAAGATGTAATCAACAAAATATAGAATCAAGAAAAACACTAAAAGAGTTAAAATCATTACAAGGGATTAATCATGGATAGATATAATCAAGCATTAATGCAACAATTATCATCAATAGAAACTGGCATACAAGCTTTTAAAACAATGCTAAAGACTATTGACAGCATAGAAGCGACTGAGATAGATACTTTTAAAGTAGAAACTGAGTTAAGTAATCTTATCGGTCAGGTAGAAAAATATCAAGATGGAGATATTATCATTCTAGGAAAAAATGGAATATCATCAAGTAGTAAGTATTTAGTAGATTTGGGGTAGTGGGATGAAAACAATACTATTTAACACTGAAATGACAAAGGCTATTTTGGGTGGGTGCAAGGTGCAGACTAGGAGATTAGCACTTTTTAAAGAACAAGATGAGATAGTGGAATTAAGAAAACATGATAAAACTCATGTATATAACAAGGATGTGAAATGATAAGTAAAGAATTATTGAGTGAGGCTTTGGGGTTAAATATTGAATCAATAAAAGGTATTCAAAAAAACAAAAATAGTATAACTATATGGAAAGGAAAGCAAAACACTTACCCTTACGCACTGCATAGTGGAAGCGATATCAACATCCACGAACTAGCTCACAAGTGCAAAGAGTGGGCTTTAACTGAGGATTATGTTGTTGTAAGTAGGAGCAGATATAAGCTAGAAGGTTATGACTGCGATATATACACTAAAGACGACCATTGCATTGATGATTTTGAGTCAGACACAGAACCAGAAGCAATCTTTAAAGCTTGTCAATGGATACTGGAGAACAAAATTGATTAAGATTAGCCAAATAAAAAAAGATATAAAACTAAGCTTAGATTATGGAGTAGACAATCCAAACAATAAAACATTGCATATAAGAAGTATAATAGATGATGATTATGTTGTATTTAAATGGTGGAGCAGAACCAAACAAAGATGGATTTACCAAGTGGAGCATAAGATGTACTTTGAAGTGAATAATGATGTTATGTTCATAAAGAATTAAGCCATGTGTAATTTCAAAGCTATAATACAAAAAGAAACACTAAAGCCATTTGAGCCTAAAAAGAATAATTGGGTATCAAGAAAACAAGCATTAGATGCGTTAGATATATCATCACAAAGACTTACAATGGCTTTAAGTGGCAAAAGAAGATTAAAAGGCGAGCATAGAAAGCATTTACTTAAAGGCTATGACATAAAAAAGCATATGGTCAATATAGGCTATTACTTTGAATATAGAGAGCGATTAGAATCATTCTATGAGAATATAAAGCAGTGTTACTATGAATTTTCAGAGATATATACAGACTGGGAACTATCAGTGATTATATCAGATGATTGCAATGTGGATCACACAAGTGCATCTTTATTTAGATTCTTTAGCACTCAACTGTTTGATGAGATAACTTGTAGTCACATAAGCTTTAAGGTTAGAGAGCGTGCTATTGTAGTCGCTAGATGGTTTGACGATAACTATCACTTAGTTCAAGGGAATCAAGATGAAGTGTAAAACGTGCCGATATGCACTAAAAGCTGAAAACAATAGGCTATATTGTTGTGTGCATAATAAGTATGTAAAGCCAGATGATAAATGTGATGAACACAAAGATGATAAGTATAAGAGAGAAAGGGTTGTTTGATGAGTAAAAGAATATGCAGTAATCATGGTGTGTGGACTGCTATCAAAAGAAGTGATAGATGTCCTAATTGTAAAGCAGATTATCACAAAGAGTACGACAGTAATCAGCGTGATGAAGATAGCAAGAAGTTTTATAACTCTAGGTCATGGCGAAGATTAAGCACTAGATATAGAAGTAATAATCCATTGTGTGAGATATGTGATGAAGCAGTAGCGGAATTAGTAGACCATATAAAAGAGATTAAAGATGGTGGGTGCAAGATGTGTGAAGATAATTTACAATCATTATGTAGTGGGTGTCACAATAAGAAAACAGCAGATGAGAGAAGTAAAAGGAGGTAAAGAGATGAATGATAATACATTTTGGATAGTTTTTTGGACTATTGTATTCATATATTTAGGTTTTAGTGCATATATGAGTTATTTAACTGTAAAGGTAGAAGTAGAAAGCAATGAGAAAATACAAAAGTTAAGAGAAGACAACAGTAAGCAACTTAGAGAATCATTAGAGCGAACAATTGAGAAGATAGCTAGGATTAAGCAAAGCATAGCATGATTGTATAGGGGGCGTGTCGAATATCTAGGGAGTTGAGTTATGTACACCGCAGCCCTAGTCTTTTTTCCCTCGCTGTAAATTTCAAAACAAAAGGGTGTAAACTCGAATAAAAAATGCTACAATTAAAACATTAAAAAAGTTTACACGTTAAGGGCGCTAAAAAATTGACATACATTACAGGCTTACAAGCTCAAAAGATTATTGGTATTACAACTCGTCAAGGGTTAAATAAATTTGTCAAAAGGCACAGTGTAGAGGTAAAATCACAAGGTGCAGGGAAGCCAAATCTATATAATAAGACTCAAATAAAAAAAGCTATAGAGCCAAAAAAGCCACCTGTAAAAAAAACCACTAATACAAAACCAAAAAAACCACCAAAAAAAGTAATCAAAAAAAAACCAACTGAAAAACATGAATATGAAAAAAAGCCAAAATCTAAAAACAATGAAAAAGATGAATATGATTTGCAAATTGAAGAAAAGAAAAAGCAAACTTTAGAAGCTCAAAAAAAAGCCAAAGAAAGATTAGAAAAAGAAGATTTTAATCCACTTGATAAAATAGGTCAAGATGAATATATAAGAGTTCAAGATTTACTCATTGAAAATGGAACTTATACCGAGCAAGATAGAGGGATTTTGCTTGCTTATGCAATCGCTTATCAAAAATATATCAATGCTACTGTTCAATCAGCAGATTACAATGATACAACAATGGATGATTTTAGTAACTTAAAAGTGCATCCATATTTTCAAGTAGCAGATAGATGTTTTACTCAAATGGAAAAGGCAGCCAGAAACTTAGGAATAGGTGCTAATAATAGAAAAGGCTTAGATGTTAAAGGCAAAAAGAAACGAGGCATTATGGATATTATAAATGACTAACAAAAGAAAATTCAATGAGCCAGAATACTACTGGGATATTGCAAAAAAATATATTAAAGAAAAATCAAAAGAACTAACACCAACTAAATACTATATTGATGAAAAGCTGGCATATAAGTGTATTAGATTTGCTTCACTATTGAAGCATACATCTGGAGAGTTTGCGGGTGTCAATTTTCAGTTTCAGGAGTGGCAGGTTCACTCTATAGTTGATTTGTTCGGCACAAAATATAGACATGGAGATTATCAAGGATTGCGAAGATATCAAAAAGCTCTATTCTTTATGCCTAAAAAAAATGGGAAAAGTGAATTTGCAGGGCTTTTGCACGCTGTAATGTTTTTTATTGATCCAGACAAAGCCAAAGAGCAATACAGTATCGCTACTGAAATAGAGCAAGCTAAGATTATTCATAAAGTTTTTTTAACCATGCTAAAGCAAGAACCAGATTTATATGAAATGATTAAAAGTACAATTAAACCGCCTAGAATATCTAAAGAGAATGGAGCATTTGAAGATGAGTTTCAATCACTGACAAGTTCAGCAGATACAAAAGATGGTTTAAGACCTAGTTTTTTAACAGTCGATGAAGGTCATGCACATAAAACAATGGACTTGTATCAAATTATGTCGGATGGTCTTGCAGGTAGAAATGAGCCTTTAGAGATTCACTTATCCACAGCAGGATATAACTTGCAAGGTTTCTTTTATAGACTTATATATAAATATGCAAAAAAAGTAAAAGATGGAACTATAAAGGATGATAGATTTTATGCTGTACTTTTTGAGCCATCCGATGAAGATTTAAAGAGAGATGATTTTTGGAAAGATAAAAATATATGGAAAAAAGCAAATCCAAATCTAGGAGTATCACCCACTTACTCATATATGGATGGTAAAGTCGCAATGGCTGAGGAATCAGAAGAGGCACTAATAGCGTTTAAAACTAAACATCTTAATTGTTGGGTAGACAAGCCAAACACATGGATTAAAAGTGAAATATGGAATAGAAGCCAAACGCCAATTAGATATACAAAACTAAAAGAACTTAGAAACAAGACAGCATATGCAGGATTAGATTTAGCAAGCACAACAGATATAGCTGCATTTGTTTTAATATTTCCAGATGGCAAGGGCGGGATTGATGTAATATCTAGGTTTTATTTACCAGAGGATAATATGAGAGATAGGGTTAAGATTGATAAAGTACCATATCTTGATTGGGTAAAAGATGGATTAATTTCAACTACGCCAGGAAACACTATTGACTATGACTATATAGAACGCGATATATTAAGATATTGTGAATTTTTTAATATTAAGATGGTTGCATACGACAGATGGAATAGTAGTCAGATGATTACAAATTTAGAAAAAAATGAAGTAGCAGATTTGATTCCATTCGGTCAGGGATTCGCTTCCATGTCGTCACCAACAAAGCAAGTCGAAGTATTATCACTGCAAGATAAAATAAATCATGGATCAAATGAAGTTTTAAATTGGATGTGTTCTAATGTAGTGCTAAGACGAGATGCAGCGGATAATATAAAAATAGATAAAGATAAGTCAATAGAAAAAGTAGATGGCATGGTTTCTTTAGTTATGGCTTTAGGTGCATACATAGCAGATACAAAAACCGAAGAGGATAATACGTCAATATATGAAACTAAAGATTTGATTGATTTATGATATTATTTCGCTATAGAATTTATTTAAAGGCTTCAAAATGAGTAATGATTCATCATATCAAAAGTTTAGTAATAATGACACAGACCAGACACCAAAAGACATAAAATTAATCAACAACGGAGATGATACTTATTCTATAAGCTGTAGCACTTCTAATAATATATTAGGGTATGACGCATGGGGGAGGTCAAAGTCGGTTAAAGACTACTCGATGTTTCATGGTATGTTTACATTTGAAGTGCCAGATGAAATGTGGATAGAGTACGCTAATGGTGCAGAAGTTCCAAAGACTAATGCGACAAGCGTTAATGGAGAGCTTCAATTAGTATCAAATGGTAATGCATCGTCAATGTTAATGAGTAAAAGACACCCACGCTATCAACCAAACAGAGGGTTTTTATACTCAGATAGTGGATTTGTGAAAAATGCTACTTCATCAAATGGTAAGCTTTATGCAATGAGAAGGACATTGATAGATGGTGTAGTCGTTGAGTCTGAGGTGTTGCTTGATTACAGTGTATTAAAAAATGAACTATCTGAGGGTCATGTTAGAGATATTCAAGCTCAATGGCGCGGTGTTGGGGATATTAAGTATTTTATGGACTTAGAAGAGATTTTAAATAATGAACTTTTAGGTACTTTATCAAATGTATCTGTTTTTAATCCAGCTATGCCTATTAGCTTCGAGTGTACCAATACAGGTATTATTAGATGGGGTGTATTTACAGCCCATTCGGGAATATACTATGAGTGGAGATTTAACACACCTCAAGAAACTCAACTAAATATAGGTTGTGTTGATTTAACCTCAGAGGGTGGATTCAAAGAGAATAGACAAAGGGGGAGTGTAGATAGCGACGAAATATCACTAGGTGCTACTGAAACTCCAGTAATAGCCATAAGGCTACCTAACACCATAAATTACAATGGCACTCAAACAATGAACACAAGAGATATTTCTCTTAGACTTATTACTGGGTTCGCAGATGATAATACTATTATGAGAGTTTACTACACAAGAGATATATCAAAGTTTACTGGTACGGAATGGACGCCAAAAGGTAATATCGGAGCGATTGAATATTCTATTGATGGTGATATAGCAATTGATAATTTGACTGCAAATATAGTTAGAATTGCAACAAGAAGAATACCACAATATGGAAGTGTTGAGATTTCAAACCCAGACGAACAATATGGAGATTTTTATCTGACTCATGGGGATATTATTCTAGTTACTATGAAAGCAAAAAATGCTACTCTAGGCGGTGCATCTATTGAATGGGGAGCTGAAATTTAATTTTTATATGTAAAAATATAATTTTATGATATAATTTTGTGATTTGGATTAAAAAAACTAAAAGAAAAGTGGATATACATGAATCAAGATATTAAAAATATAATAATATTCTACTTTATACTATTTGTATCAATGATAATATCAGCATTTGGAATCTACTTGCTAACAGAAATAGTAGGAAAAATATATGCTGGATTTGTTATATTCTTTATACCTTTATTGATGGTTTATCACATTGCCACTAAATTATCCGAATTAAAATCAAAAGAGGTTCAATGATGGGATTCTTTGATGGATTAACACCACAGCGTGAAAGCGTACCATTAACAAGTAAAAAATCTTTTTCTATATTTGGTGTAAATGGTGCAGATGTAACAGTAAATAGTCAAACAGCTATGATGCACACTACTGTATATGCTTGTGTTAATGTAAAATCACAAGGCATAAGTTCAGTGCCTTTTAATCTATATCAAAAAACAGAAACAGGTCGAAAAAAAGCAACAGACAAAAGACTATTTAAGCTTCTAAATTCACAAGTAAACCCATTAATGACGTCTATTGTATGGCGTGAAATGGTAGTTCAAGACTTAGAGTTAAGAGGTACGCATTATTCACAGATAGTTAGAGATGGTGCAGGTCGTGTAGTTGCTTTATATCCTTTGGTTTGTGATAATATGCAAATTGAAGTAACAATAAATAAAAAAAATATACCTACAATTAAATACACATACACCAAAGAAGATGGAACTATTAAAAATTATAATAACGATAGCATATTTAAAGTTGTAGGGCTTCCATCATCAAATGGAATTATCGGAGTTACGCCAATAGCTCAAAATGCTAAATCAATCGGGCTGTCAATGCAAACTGAAGAGTTTGGAACTAAATTCTTTTCAAATGGTGCAAATGGTAGCGGAATACTATCAACAGATAGTGAGTTTAAGTCTAGTGAATCAGTTGATAGAATCCGTAAACAATTCGGTGAAAAGTATGTAGGGTTAGCAAATTCTAAAAAGCCTATTTTATTAGAGGGTGGCATGAAATGGCAGCCTATTACTATAAACAATAATGATTCGCAGTTCTTAGAAACTAGAGGTTATCAAAAGAATGAAATTGCTTCTATTTTTAGAGTAAGCCCTCACCTTATAAATGAGTTAGGTAATGCAACATTCAGCAATATAGAGCAGTTATCACTAGAACACGTTAAGTATTGTCTAATGCCTACAGCTACAAAGATAGAAAGTGCAATAAATACACAGCTATTAAGTGAAGATGAACAAATAGAATACTATTCAGAGCTAGACTTCAACGGACTACTTAGAGGTGATTTTGAATCACGCATGAAAGGTTATGATTCTGCTATTAAAGGTGGCTTTATGAAACCAAATGAAGTAAGAAGTAAAGAAAACCTAGACACTAGCGATAAAGCAGGCGATAAGCTAATGATGCAAACTTCATACGATACACTAGAAAACATCGAAAAAGGAAACGAAGATGCCTAAAGCAAAAAAACAAGTTAGAAATGCAAACGAGTTTAAAAACTTAGGAACTGTACACAATAGAGCAAAACCCGACTTATCTTTGATAAATGAAGATGAGAAAATGATTCCATTTGTTATTGTTTCAGATGATAATGCAGGTTTACGCTATGACTGGTGGGAAGATGAGATTTATGAGGAGCGTTTAGATGTAAATGGTGCAGTATTTGACCAATTAAGAACTATGTTTAAGGATCATATATTATCAGTTGATAATGCTATAGGCAGAGTTGAGAATATTAGAATTGAAAACGGACAAATTAAATGTGATGTTTACTTTGGAAGTGATGATAACTCATTTGGGGTTTATAGAAAATTTGTTGATGGTATTTTAAGTGACGTATCTATTGGATATTCAATACAAGAAGTTATTACAACAGAGCGTGAAGATGAAGTTACAGAAGTTCTAGTAACTAAGTTTAGCATCCATGAGTTAAGTGCAGTTTGGAAAGGTTTTGATACTAAAGCTAAAATTGGAAGAAGTGACGATAACTATGAAATAAATAGTGACGATGATAATCTTGAAGAGGAGGTTAAACCAGATGAAGAAACTGATAATGGCTTGAAAAAGCAAAGAGAACGCAGTATTTGGTTAGCTGAGAAGCTTCAGTAAATTTAAAACAAGGAAAACACAATGTTAAAAAAATTACAAGAAAGAAAATTAAAACTCGTACACGATATGAGAAAGTTAAATGATGGTGATTCATTCGATCAAGGTCAATGGGATAAAATGGAGCAAGAGCTTAACGATGTTGAGGCTCAAATATCAAGACAACTAAAACTTGATGGATTAGATAAAGCACTTAATGAGGTTCGCGATGAGCCAGAAGTTGAAAAACCTCAATCAAGAGAAGAGGTTAAGCAAGACGATCAAAAGAAAAGATATCAAGATGCTTTTGAACAAATGCTTAGAATGCCAATGAGTGCATTAACAAATGAAGTAAGAGCGGTTTTAAATACAGCTACAGGTTCAGAGGGTGGATACTTAGTGCCACAAGAGTACCTTACTACTGTTATCAACAAGCTTTTAAATGCAAGCGTTATGCGTCAAAATGCAAACGTAATCAGCACTATGTCTACAACTAACATCCCACTTGGTGATGGTCGTCCTAGTTTTGCATTAATTGCGGAAAATGGAGCATTTGGAGATACTGATGCAAGTTTCGGTCAAAAAGTGCTTGGTGCTTACAAAATAGGTGGTACAATCAAAGCAAGTGATGAGTTAATTCAAGATTCATTCATTGATTTACAAGCCTACTTAACTAACTTAATTGTGGAAGGTATTGCAGATGCTGAAGAGGGATATTTCACTACAGGTACTGGATCATCACAGCCAACAGGTATTTTAACTGGTGGTACGTTAGGCAAAACAACTGCATCGGCAACTGCGGTCACTCTTGATGAGGTTTTAGACCTTAAATATGCACTAAAAGCACCTTATAGAATGAATGCTAAGTTTGTAATGAACTCATCTAGCGAACTTGCAATTCGTAAACTAAAAGATTCTAACGGTCAATATCTATGGCAGCCATCGTTGCAAGTTGGCGCACCAAATACATTCGATGGTAAAGAAGTTCTTATCAATGAGAAAATGCCATCAATTGGAACAGGCAACAAGTTTATGGCATTCGGTGACTTAGGTTACTTAACTATTGCAGATCGTGGCGGTATCGAAATTAAAAGACTTGAAGAGCTTTATGCTGCAAATGGTCAAATCGGGTGGAGAACTGCGAAGCGTTTTGACTCAAAAGTTACACAAGCAGAAGCAATTCAATATATGGCTAATGCATAAGCATTGAAAGGCAAAAACTATGATTAAAATCAGATACATAGTTTCAATGAGTGGGGCGTCTGATACGTTCCCTGCTTTTGAAAAAGATAACAAAGGCAATTGGGTATATTACAAAGTTGATGAATTAGAAGCAGTTAATCTAATAAAAGCTGAGTATGCAATTCCAGAAAATCAAGAAGAGTATGAAACTGCACTTGCTAAGATTGAAGAGTTGCAATCAAAAAAAGAAGCTGATAAGAAATTAGCCGAAGATATTGCAGAGTTAGATGATTTAAAGAATCGTGAAAGTGAACTATTAGATGAACTTTCAGAAGTTCAATCAAGAATTGAAAGAGTTGAAATTGCAACAGGTCAAAAAGAGCTATCTCTATTGGATAAATTCAAGCAAGATAAGTCAATCATTGATGATTTAAAATCAGACGATTTAAAAGAGCTTTGTGTAGCTTTTGATATTGAGTATACAAAAGTCGAAGAAGCAAAAGAAGCTCTAAAAAAGGTAGAGGCATAAAATGCAAGTAATTCAAACAGTAGCACCAACGCAAGAGCCTATTACACTAGACGAAGCCAAAAAGTTTTTAAGAATTACTCATGCAAATGAAGATAATCTTATTAGCTCGTTGATTTCTACTACTCGTGAGTTAGCGGAAAGCTATCTAAATAGACAGTTGGAGATTGCTACGTTTGAATTATATACCAGTAGCCTAAATACAGATTTTAGGCTACCAAAAAACCCTATAAAAGAAATTATTTCAGTTGAGTATTTAGACGATAGTAACATTTACCAAGTATTCAATTCAGATAATTATTATTTATATGAAGATTCAGGAATAGGCTATATTCATTTTGAAGAGTTACCAAGCTATACAGACAATAAAAAAGCCATAAAGATTACTTTCAGAAGTGGTTATGACGAAGTTCCAGATAGCATTAAGCAGTGGATGAAAGTTAAAATCTCTTCTTATTACGAAAATAGAGAGAGTATAGTAGTTGGTGCATCGGTTAGTGATATTGGAAAAGACCTAATAGATGGATTACTAAATCAATATAGGATAGTGCCACTATGAGAAGTGGAAGCATGAGGCATTTGATTCATTTTGAAGAGCCTACAATAACAAGAGATTCACTAGGTGGCGAGGTTAAGACATGGAGTTCATTGATTACACAAGAATGGGTGCAGATAATCCCACTAAAAGGCGATGAACGGTACAGAAGCTCTAAGTTAGATACAGAAGTAACTCACAAGATAAGATTAAGATATAGAAGTGATATAAATAGCAAAATGAGAATTATACACGAGGGAAGAACTTTTAAAATAGATTCAATCCTTAATGTGTATGAAAAAGACAAAGAGCAAGATATAATGGCTACCGAAGTGTTCGACTTGTAAAGGTTAATAATGGCTGGAGAAGTAGTAAATCAAAAAGAATTTAAAAGACTTATAGCCAATATGAGAAAATTCCCAGATAGGGTTCAAAAGAATGTAGTTGTTGGTTCAACTAGGGCGGCTTCAGCAGTAATCACAAAAGAAGCAAAACAGAATGTACCAAAAAAATCAGGTGAACTCAAAAAAGCTATTGTCACTAGAAAAAGTAGAACTAGCAAAGCAAGTGGCATAATTAAATTTAGCACAAAAATAAAAGTAGTTGTTTTAAAAAATGGTGAGGATGGCTCTAAAAATACAAGGCAATACGCTTATTATCTTGAATACGGAACTAAATATATAACAGCTGTGCCATTTTTAAGACCTGCATTTCAATCAGTAGGTGAACGACCATTAACAGCAGCAAGAGCATATTTTGCACCAAGACTAGAAAAAGAAAAAAGAAAACTAGGATTTAAGTAATGTTACAGCAAAAACTATACGATGCATTAAATGGAACTATTACAGGTAGCATTAACGCTCTAAAAGCTCCACAAGACACACCAAAACCATATTCAATATATAGAACAATTGCAGATACTAACGCTTTAAATGCAGATGGAATGGATTTGTCATACAACGAAGTAAGATTTCAAATAGATACTTATGCAAAAACTTTAACAGAGATTTATAGTATATTGAGTGAAATTGAAACAATTATTATAGCTTCGACTAAATTTAATGCTATAATATATCAAAAATTTGATGACATTGAAAACGAAGAGTTTAGAGGTGTCTTAGATTTCAAACTTATCAAAAGGACAGCGTAATGGGTGGATTAAGTTATCAGGGTACGACAATAGAGATTAGTGGCGATGGTGGAACATCGTATACTAAGATAGGAAACCTAACAGGGCATCAGCGTGCAGGCGGTGGAAAAACTGAAATTGATACAACAGATAGTGACTCAACTTCTAAAGAGTTTGTATTTGGTGTAAAAGATAATGGAACACTTACAGTAAATGTAAATTATAATCCAGAGGAAGCAGGTTATAAACTTTGTGAAGCAAATGAAGCTACTACAGTATTAGCAGATTTTAAAATCACATTTCCAAATCCAGTAACTCCAATAACTGGAGCAGGTACTGTAAAAGAGTTCCAAGCAAATGTTATCAACACATCAGATGGCGGTAGCGTAGATGATAAATTCACAGCAACTATTGAGCTAAAGATTAGTGGTGATATAACTACTACACCAGCGACTTAGGAGTAATAAATGAAAAAGAAATATCAAGATACTAAAACATTTATGGTTCGTGGTGAAAAAGTTAAATTAACTATTCCAACAGTTAAGATGATGAAAGCTCATCAAGATGAAGCAAATAAATATATAATTGCCAATGATACTCAGAGTTTAAATACTTTAATGTTGGGAGTTGCAGCAGGTAAAGATTTTGAATGGGCTGAAAACTTACCATTTACAGTATTTGGTGAGTTAATTGCTTTTGTAATGGGTGCTGAATAAGCAAAATGAATGAACTCGAAAAAGGGCGTTTTAAACTAGCTAAACATCTAAACAAAGATTTAGATGATATAGACGCTATGCCCTTTTATCGTTTTCTTGAATGGATGAAATTCTTGAAGAGTGAGCAGTCAATAGATACGACTGAATTAATGCTTGCTAGAGTTTGTGGAATACTAGCAAATAGACCGCCTTTTGAGTTTTTAATATCCCTTGATGAAAGCGAGCGTGAATTTTTAAAACAAAAACATATAAGTGAAAGCTTAATGAAAGATTTGGAGTAGTTATGGCAGCTGGAAGTTTACAAATAGATGTTTTAGCTAATACTCAAAAGCTAATAAAAGGCATGAATAAAGCCGAAGCAACTGTGCAAAATGCAGCTAAAGGTATGAAGCTTGCTATTGGCGGATTTGCTGCTATTTTTGTAAGTGGCAAGCTTATCAATGGAATACAAACAACATCAGCTGAAATTGATAAACTTGGAAAAACAAGTGCAAGACTTGGAATAGGTACTGATAAACTAGCAGGGCTTCAATTCGCAGCAGAGCAATCAGGCGTAGCGGTTGATACTCTCAATATGGCACTACAAAGACAAACTAGAAGAGTTGCGGAAGCTGCACAAGGTACAGGTGAAGCAGTAAAAGCACTCGATGAGCTTGGATTAAGTGCTGAAAATCTTAACCAACTGTCACCAGATGAGCAAATGAACAAAATTGCAGATGCAATGGGGAATGTAGAAAACCAGAGCGATAAAGTTCGACTTGCTATGAAGTTGTGGGATAGTGAGGGCGTAGCACTTATAAATATGCTACAAGGTGGCTCACAAGCACTTAATGACTACTACAAGGAAGCGGTTAGTTTAGGTATTGCACTTGATGAGTCACTTGTTAGAAAAGTGGAAGCTGCAAACGATGCAAATGATAAACTCTCTAAAAGTCTAAGTGTAATATCAACTGAGTTGAATGTCAGATTAGCGCCTTATATGATATATGCAGCTAATACAATTGTTGAGCTTGTAAGGAACTTTCAAGTTGCAGGTAAATCATCGAATATATTTGGAAGTGTTATACAAGGAACTGCTAGGGCGTTTATTATTGCATTTCAAAGTATGAGAACAGCAACGGATGGATGGACTGTAGCACTTAGCTTTTTAAACTTAGCTATTCAGTCCAACTTTTCAAAATCAGCTAAAGATATAAAAGCAGCCGAAGATGCATTTCAAGAATCAGCAAGAATAGCAGATGAAAGTGCAAAAGAGTGGATAAGAGCATTAAATGGAACAGACCAAGTTACATTAAATCTACTTAAAGCACTATCAGAAATAAATGCCAACTTCGCAAATGTAAAACGTTCTGGTAGTGATTCAATGAATGACTTAACCGACAACACTAAACAAGCAAACGAAGCACTAAAAAGCACTTCAAGTATAGTTGGAAGTCAATTAACATCAAGCCTAAGACGTTCAATGGATGAATCTGTAAACTTTGGCGAAACTATGAAGATGGTTGCTAAAGATGTAGTGTCAGAGTTAATCAATATCCTATTTGTTCAAGAAGCTATTAATGCAGCAGTCGGAGCATATGGCGGTGGTGGTGCTACATCATCAACAGCCTTAACAAGCGCAGATTATGCAGCAGTAAACGCGGGTGGTTCACAAACAGTCGGAGCATTGAGCGCATCTCCAGCTATGACTAAATCAGTATCAATGGCTGCACCAGCTTTAAAATCTCCAAGTGCAAATGTAAATGTCTTTAACAACACAAATTCAGAAGTATCAGTTCAAGAATCAGATGGTCAGATCGATATAATAATAGAATCTATTGCGAATGGAATACAAAGAGGTATATCACCAGTTGGAAATGCAATTGAATCACGTTATGGAGTGAGTAAACAGTAATGGCTTTAAGTGAAGATTTAAAAAAGATTTATAATGCTAATCCAGTATCTATGCGTCACTATGATACTGTAGAATTATCACATAGCTTATTCACTAAAACATATTACTTAGTAAGAGATAATGAAAACCACGATTGGAAATTAGAAAACGACAGCACTGTTACATTTGAAGCGTTCGGTTTTGATGTAAAACTTCCAGAAGTTGGAAGCGACCAGCAAGATATGGCGTTTCAGTTTGACAACACAATGCATATACCAGTGAGCGAGTTAGAACTTGCAGCAGAAAATATCAGCGAACCCATAAAATTAAAATATAGAGTTTATGCAGATGGATTCGATACACCACAATCAACAGCGATAAATCTAGTGCTAACTAATATCGTAGTTACAAATACAATTATGAGCGCAGTAGCAATAAGACCAGATTTATATGCAAGACAATTCCCAGCAGGCGATAAGATTACATTTGATGAGCGTTTTAAAGGTTTGTATCTATGATTAATGCGGAAAAAATAAATAACTATATAGGTAAACAATACGATTCAAAAGACTTTCATTGTTGGCATTTAGTAATGGAGTTAGTACCAGATGCACCAAAGATAGATACTTTACATAAAAATCTATTAGCTACCATCGGAGAGTTTGAAGATAATATCGAAAAATATCAACTTAGAGAAGTGGATGCATACCAAGATGGAGATATAATCATACTAGGAAATAATAATATATTTCATCATGCAGGTGTATTTTATGATAATGGGGTTGCACATAACCATGAAAAGTATGGAGTAATATACGAGAGCATGGACTCAATCAAAAGAATATATCAAAATATAAAAGGGCTTAGAGTATGAGATTTTATGAATGTGAATTACTTAATCAATCTTCAGCGATAGAGCGAAATGAGAATCACGACAAATTAATAGATTATCTTTTAAAATACCATCCAAATGGATTTGATAAAAAACACACTATCCAAATAAATCAAAAACCAATAGACGTTGAGAATTACGATATAACACTAAATAAAGATGATGTGATAACTATAGTAACTCATCAAGGTGTAACAGCTGCAGCTATTGGAACATCATCTGTAATATTTAATTATCTTGCAGCAGCAGTAGTAAATTACGCTATTAGTTATGCAATAGGTCAAATCTTTAAGCCAAATATGCCTAATGGGTTAAGCCCTACTCTATCAAGAAGAAGTAAAAATCAAGCAAGCTCTATATATTCAATAAACGCACAACAAAATGAAGCTAAGATAGGCGAAGTAATACCAATTATATACGGTAGAGTTAGAACTTATCCAGCACTAATAGCACCGCCATACTATAGATATGAAAACAATGAAGAGTATCTATATCAGTTAATGTGCATCGGTCAAGGTACTTATGACATAGATCAAGTTTTATTAAGCGATACACCATCAGAAAATATACAATCAGATTTCTTTAGATATGAGAAAATAGAATATAGCGACTTTAACTCAGTTGGTGGGCTTGAATCAAAAGTAAATGACTCAAACTATCATCAACTTGTTAAGGCTTTACCAGATGTTGAAAACTTAGAGATCAGAGGTACACCAGAGAATAAAAACATGGTGCTTAGATTTGATAGTACAGATAATCGTATTACATTTTATCCTTATGCAGATGGCACTAGACCAGATACAAGCTCACTAGTAATAGGTAGTAATATAACTATAGGCGGTACAAATAGCAACGACGGAGACTATACTGTATCACAAGCTCCACTTCAAGATGCAAACGGGAATGATTATGTTTTGGTTACTGAGAGTTTAGTGACTGAGCCAACAGATACAAAAGTGTTTAATTGGGATTTTTTTACTAATTATTCAGAAGTTACATCTAGCTCATCATTGATAATTTCTATAGATACTGGACAATTTATAGACTTTCAAAGCCTTAAATTAGGAATTGGCTCAGTATTTACTATTAGTGGACAAACTGCAAACTCTGGAGTTGAATTTCAATCTATCTCTGAAACAAACGAAACAAAAGTATATCCGTCTTTAAGTTCAAACTATAGCATAAACTCAGGAACTACCACTTTTACATATAAAGCCAAAGCATATCAAGCGACCTTTGAAACATCATATGGTGGATACCCACTAGCTAAAGACTTCGCAGAATCATTGGAAATGTCTTATGTGGAAGTTGATTACATATTACCAAATGGATTATATAATACTGATTCAAGTGGTAATTTTATAGATAGAACAGTTGAAATACTTGTTAAGTTTTCATTCGACCAATTTCCAGCAAGCGGAACTAAAGCAATAACGGTAACAGCAAGAGATAATTCACCAATAAGAGGTACTTTTGTGGTAGATTTATCTACAGCAGATGTTAGAGTAACTAAGCCAGTATTTATTAAGAGGAAGACGCCAGAACCAGCAGATAACACAAGTATGGATAAGTTCTATGTAAAGTCAATTAAAAAGATATATAAGCCGATAGACAATACGGAGATAGGAGATATAACGCTTTTATGGTGTAAAATTAGAGCTTCGAACGCTATTAGCTCAATAAGTCAATTTGCGATAAACGCATGGGTAAATAGAAATGATGTTGCAAATGATGTAAAAAGTGTGCTAACTGATATATACACAAATGATACTTATGGCGCAAGACTTCCAGAATCAGACCTTGACTTGATAGACACTACTGAAACAATCAATGGAGCATTTGACGATAAATTAACAGTATTCGATGCATTAAAAACAGCAGCGAAAAGTCAAAGATACAGCATATATCCATCGGGTGCAGAAATGAAAATTAAATATGATGGAGTAAAGCCAGTTAGAACCGCAATTTATAATGAAACAAATATAATAAAAGATAGTTTAAAAATAGCGTATCTATTTGAAGAAGAGAGTGTAACTGATTCAGTAAAGATTATATATAGAGATAGTACAGATTTTAAAGAGGTTTTCGCTCAATACCCTACAGATGGAACTTATCCAGAGGTTATTGAACTATGGGGATGCACGGATACAGCAACAGCCGAAGCAATGGCAAAGTATCTTTATAAGCAAGAAAAATCAAGAAGAAAAACAGTCACATTTGAAACAGATATTAGCGGTCTTATTCCTGAGTTTTTAGATAGAATTGCAATAAGTCACGAAATGCCAGATTGGGGAACTGCAAGCGAAGTTATATCAGTAAATGGAAATGATGTAACATTAAGAGATGAAAATATAAATAATTATGATAGAATAATATTTAGAAAAGATGATGGAAGTGCAAGTGATATTTTAACCATAAGCGCAACTTCATCGGATGGGTTTACGGTTACAGTTACAGATTTACCATCATGGGTACATAGTCAAGGCACTTATGAAGCGACTAAATGCTCTTTGGGTACTGCTACTAATATTGTTAGAGATTACATAGTGACAAATATCAAGCCAAATGGTAATAAGGTCATGGTGCAAGGTGCGAATTATGATGAGGATATATACACATGATAAAGTATGAAGATTTCAATCTACCTAATAACCTACTATCATCGGATGCAAGTCAAGAGCCTGAGTCATTTTTAAGAAGTCCATTTGAATATAAACCTAGACAAAGAAGAACTTTTAAGGGTAATATAACATCTGGGTTTAGCATTGTAGTCAATCATTCTAAGCTAAATACTTTTAAGGACTTTTGGAGTCAATTATACGATGGTGCGGATAGCTTTAACGCTGATTTTCTAGTACATGGGAATGATACTATAAATAAGACTCTAAGATTTACAGCACCTTACAAATTAAATAACTTAGGAGCTTTGCAGTTTAGAATCACAGCACCAATAGAAGTTATATCATACGGAACACCAAGAGCGGATGAATGTCCTTTATATCCTAGTGAAACTTTATATCCTAGCGAAACTTTATATCCATGTGAATAAGAGGTAAAAAATGCAAAACTATACAAAGACAATATGGAAAGTCGGTGAAGCCCCAGCTATAAATGCTACAAATCTAAACAAAATCGAAACGGGCATATCTAACGCTCAGACTACAGCGAATAGCAATGAAGCTAAAATAGCAACACTTTCAACTGGCGAAAGCCCACGAGGGCAGCTTAATCCAACTGGAAATAATTATGGTACGGCGGTAATCGGCTATTCATATTATATAGGCGGTTTAACAAGTTCATATACTTACACAAGCGGCGATTTAAATGGTACAACTGTAAATAACTTGGATAAGATTATTTATACTTCAAGCGGTTGGAAGTGGATTAACTCTAATTTGGATAATGTGAGTGTGCTAACGGGATATAAAAACTATATTATAAACGGTGGCATGAATGTTTGGCAGAGAGGCAATACTTTTACTACACAAAACGGACTAACAGCGGATATGTGGGGTTCAATAGGTTCTGGCGGTACTTCAAGTATTACAAGGGAAAATTTTACAGACTCATCAGGTGCTAAAAATTACTATTTAAAATATGTTTTTACATCAGGAGCATACCACATATTAAGACAGTATATCGAAAATGTAACAACTCTTAAAGGTAGCTTTGTCACATTAAGCTTTATAGCAAGAAGTAGTGATGTCGCTCCGCTTAGATTGGTATTGAGGCAAAATTTTGGTAGCGGGGGTTCAGACACGATAGATACCTTAATAGCTTCGGATATTTCAGTTACAGACAGTTGGGTTAAATATTCCTATTCTTTTGCTGTGCCTGATTTTTACGGAAAAACAATAGGAGATGGTAGCTTCATTGGAATAAGATTTGATTTTCAAGACGGTGCGGGTAGATTTGATTTAAAAAACGTACAACTTGAAAAAGGAGAAATAGCTACAAACTTCGAACAAGTACCATACGGCTTAGAGTTGAGTTTGTGTCAGAGGTATTTACCCTATAGAAGTAAAACAGGGCAGTCTGGAAAAGTACACGGTTTTGGTTACGGTTTTACTACAACACAAGCAATAATAACTATTCCTATTCAAACAAATATGAGAACAGTTAATCCATCTAATATAAATTATAGTGGAAATTTTATTTTAATAGGGAGCGGGGCTATTATTCCGGTAACAAGTATGTCATTGACAAGCACCTCAGGGGATAGCAACAGCGTAACAATATTAGCAAATGTTTCCTCGGGTGTAGTAGTTAATGAAGCATATATTTTGAAAAATAACGTAGATGCCTCGGCATATATAGAAATACTAGCGGAGATATAAGATGAATATTAAAGAAATAAGAGATATAAAAACAAATGAGTTGTCAGGCTATTCAATAGATTATGGTACACACAAAAGAAGCACTAATGATTTAGCAGACGAAGAGGTTTTGGCATGGATTGAAGCTGGAAATACGCCAGAGCCATATAAGACAGATGAAGAACTTGCAGAAGATGAAAAGCAAAAGCAAATATCAGATGCAATGCAATATCTAAAAGATACTGACTATAAAATGACCTTAGATTACGACAAAGATACAACAGAAGTAAAAATCAAAAGAGCAGAAGCTAGGGAAGTAACCAGAACTTTAATTAGCGATGCAAATTAAACAAAGGTTGAGACATGGAAGTTGAAGCGTGGATGCTTAATGGGGTTATTGCTTTTAGTGGTGTAGTGCTTGGTTATGGAGTAATGCAATATCGTGTTAAGCAAACTGAGGGGATTAATGAAAAACAGGGCAAGCTTATTGAAAAGCTTTTTCAAAGAGATGAAGAGCATATAGAAAAAATAGTCGAGCTTCAAACACAAATAAAGCAAGTGCCAACAATGAAAGAAGTCGATAACAAATTCACTTCTAAAGAAATGTTTAGGCAAATGGAAAAGCATTTCGATGCAAAGATAGATGGAGTCAAAGAAGGTATGAAGCAGGGCTTTGACATGGTGGGAAAGAATCTATCCGACATATCTAAGAAACTAGATAAAGTTTAAATCTGTGTGCAGCAATTTTTTCTTTAAAGTTTTTATGGTTATATGTTTAGGGTTGTCAATTCTAAGTATATTTTATGTCGGAACTTTAGATGAGAGGGTGCGCACTAGAACAATTAGAGTAAGAGTTAGGAGAAAAGAATAATGGCTGAGTTTAAAAATCACATTGATAAAACTTTAGTGAACGAGGGTGGATATGTAAATGATCCAGATGATAGAGGTGGTGAGACTAAATACGGAATATCTAAAAAACAATATCCAGATTTAGACATTAAAAGTTTGACGATAGATGAAGCTAAAGAGATATATAAACGCGATTACTGGGATAAAGTAAGTGCAGATGATATTGAAGATGAGCATATAGCATTTGAACTTTTTGATACAGCAGTCAATATGGGTGTAAGGACAGCAACTAAATTAATACAATTGTCATGTGAAGCACATCCAGATGGCATTATGGGAGCCAATACACTAAATAAAATCAATAGCTCAAATAAAGAGTTAATATTAACTAAGTTTAAATTGGCAAAAGTTGCAAGATATGCTTATTTATGTAAAAAGCGACCAGAAAATAAAAAGTATTTATTTGGTTGGATAAATAGAACTTTAGGAGCATAGTATGATAGATAAAGTATTAAACTTTTTAGGTGGTGGCATAGTTGATAGTATTGGTAAAGTTGCAGATGAATTAATTACATCCGATGAAGAGAGAGCCGAAAAAGAAAACGAGCTTTTAAAAACCAACACAATGCACGAAGCTAAAATAAGAGAGTTGGATATAGATGAAACAAAAGCATACTTAGAAGATACTCAATCGGCTAGAAAAATGAATGTAGAGGTACAGAACTCATCATCATGGCTAGTAAGAAATACAGGAAGCCTTATGGCGTGGGTTATTGTAATCGGCACTATACTAATTGATTATATGGTTATCTTTCAAGGATTAACCGATACCGTGAAAGACAAAGAAATACTTATGTTTGTACTAGGTGCATTAAACACGTATACAGCAAATGTACTAAGCTTCTATTTCGGAAGTAGCAAAACCGAAGCAGATACAAAAAGAGTGTAGCAATACATTCTTTTTGCTCTTAGATGTAGAATTATTCCACAACTTCCCAAATATCCAATACTGAAATTCAAACAACTTGTAAAATTCTACACATTCACATTGATAACATTCAATCTCTTTACTACTTGTTATATATTGTCTTAAAAGTTGCATTATCTCTAATACTAAATATACAAACTTAATAACTCTACTATTAACATTACCTTTAATATCAATAATAGAATTATCTAACATCAAATCAACTATATCTTTCTTCAAATCAAATTTAGCGTATAAGCTCTTATATATAGCCTTTGTGTATTTACCCTTACTATGACTACTAAATCTTATTTTCTTCTCTAATACACCTCTATATACTCGTTTAATATCATCTAATGCTAGTAATTCATCATCACTCTTGTCTTTTGAGTAATCTTTAATCACATAATCATATATATCTTTAGGTTCTTTAGGTAGTGTCACATGACAAAATTCACTAAATAATCCAAACTTGGATATAACTTTGTCATATATTCTATTTATTTGTTCTTGATTATCATGCCATACTTGAATGTGTAGATGCGGATTGTCTTTATCTTCGCCTAGCTCTATGTTAGTAAAGAACTTTATATTATCATTCTTAGTGTTTTTAACTAGCCTCATAAAGTAGTTGCGTATATCATTAATCATATACAGCTTAGTAAACTTGTCACAGTCCATATATGTAAACGTGATGAGGTTCTTTTGTAGGTGTTTATATTTATTAGCAAGGTGGTAATATTCAAATCGTAAAGCAGCATTACGCTTCTTAATAGACTTTAATCTGTCGTATGCATCCGATTTGTATTTTTTATTATAATAAGATATAATAGTGTCCTTGTTAAGTTGGTGTAGTGATTAATTTAACTAATAATGAATTTGACGATTCATATAACTCCTAAAACTTACCATAGAGATTCAGCAGCTCTTATGGTAAGACAAACTATTTACTATTAACTCCTAATTCTAAACTGCAAAACACTACCAACCACTCCGCCAAGTATATAAGAAACAACACTAAGCCACTCATTGTTTAGTAAAGCATTAATGCCAAGTGCAGATGATACTAACCATGATATTTGAATCATAGCAGTATAAAATGCACTCTTTAGTATTTGATGATTGTTTACAGTTCTAACGGTTAAGTGTTTAAAAAACACCAACGCCAGTTGAGATATAAATATTATGATTGCATCCATTATTTATTATCTTTATCAAACTTCTTGATAGCTTCTTTTACATAGTCAATATTAACCCAGCTATTACCACCATCAAAAGATATTCTAATGGCATTAGGATTGACTCTCATACCACTTATTTTAGGATTATTGTCTTTATCATATCCAAGCACACCAATTGCATCGTTCTGAGAGTTTAGCAATTGACCTTTAAATTTTATTTTTGTTTTAACCATTGTTTTTCTATCTCTTTACTTATTCTATACATTGCAAGAGGTGGTACACTCATACCTAGCACATATATAACTTTTTGCTTTTTAAAATCATAGTCTTGACTCCATGAACCGATTTGCAGAAGTTCATAGTCTGATAGATTTATATTGTTATGCTCTGGTCTTATAAAGTCATTGCTACCTGCTCTTAAAGTATTACAAACAAAGTTGTCTCGAATTATGTATGTTTGAAAGCCTGTTGATTTGCCATCTAGTCTTTGTCTTATATCCCCCAAAGAAGTATCACATTGCAAGTAGTGTTTCATCATATTTTTTATATGGTCGGTAGGCTCTTTTCCTTTATAATCACTATCTATATCCCCAATTCTCACATGAGTTTCTTTTATGTTCAAATCAAGTGTTGGTTCAGTACCAAATAAATCTCCGGTAGGTACATCAACATCATCACGAACTGCAAAGAAGAAAACACGCTCACGCTTTTGTGGTACTCCTAAATCAGCACAATTTACAAGAGTGTGGCAAATCTTATAGCCGATATTATGAAATTGACTATAAATCTGTTCAACATACCATTTGTTTTTTTCTTGTAGCAAACCCTTTACATTTTCAAAAACTGCTATTTTTGGCTGCAACTTAGTTACAAGCTTTATAGTTTCAAAAGCTAAATCATCTAAAACTTGGTGGGCTTGACCCTCTCTAAACTTTACTTCTTTACCTTTTTTGTCATCTGCTTTTAAATTTGCACTAGAAAACAAACTACAAGGAAATGAAGCGTCTAAAATGTCGAGGTTAAAAAGTTCTTCCGGCAAGTCGTCACGCTCTCTAAAAGTTCTTATGTCTTCTAAGTATGAGTATTTAGGTTTTAAATTATGCTTGTATATTTCCATTTGTCTAGGGTCTATCTCATTGCAACCTATCACATCATAACCAGCCATTTTATAACCTTGGCTTGAACCACCACCTGCAAAGCAACTAAACACATTAAAACCATTTGGCTCAACATTTTCTAAATCTTTTAAATTCCATTTGTAAGTAAACATTATAAACTCCTATTCAACATTATCCATATAATCATCAATAGCATCAACAGCTTCTTTGAACCCATATGCAACAACAACACAATAGCCCTCATCCCTAAGCTTATCATCCCATTCTAATTGATCATCTGATATCTTTGTATGGCTTATGCTTTTTTTGCCACTTGGAAGCGTTTTGCGACTTCTTTTCATTTCAATATATAAACCATGATAATATTTATTAGCTCTTGGAATTATCAAATCTGGAAAACCTTTTGATTTACCCATTGACCTAGATTTATTTTCTAGCTTAGATATGATCCCATTAGCTATTCGTAAACCTTTAATTTTACCCATAAAGGATATTAGAGATTGTCTAATAATTCCACTATGGTTATTTTCATTAATCGGTGCAAAGTGAGGTATCTTTTTTATTTTAAGATACTCCACTACGTTTATTTGTTCTATGTCTTCTTTTGGTGGGTTAATCATGTTAAATCTTCTTCATCAAATAGCCCTTTTGAGTTTTCGCGTTCCTTGATAGCCATTTCCATGTTTTTAGGTATTTGTGCATAATACTCTTCTTTTAGTTCGCACAGTATCGCTTTTCTACCCATCTTTAAAGCTTGATAGCCCTCACTCCCAATACCACCAAAAGGACTAAATACAGTATCACCTTTATTTGACCATAGTTGCAATGCACGTTCTATAACTTCTAGTTGAAGTGGGCATATATGGCGTTCATCTTTTTCAGTTCTACAGCTTCTATGCTGTAATGTATTTGATGGGTTGATATCCATCCATACAGGAGATGCATATCTTTGCCAAGTCATTATGCTTCCACGATTTAATCTTCCATCTTCTTCTTTAAACTCATCATTGAAAGTATCATCACCATTGTAATATTCAAACCCACCAGATATAGGTTCTTCGTTATCTCCAAGTTTTCTCATAGTAACAAGATAATCTGGAATACCTTGTCTACTCATAGCACTATCTTTAACTATCTGTTTATGTAATAGCCCTAATGCTTTAGTTCTTTGTTGTGCTACTACTGGGTCTTTCCAAATACAAACTTCACTATGAAAAACAAAACCAGCAGCTTCAAAAATACGCACCATTTCACCTCTAAAATCATGAATACCAATATATCCATCATTTTGTTTTGATGTTGGTAAATTCATACAGTGAAATGACAATAAGCGACCTTTTTTAATAGTTCTATGCAACTCTTTAGCTAAGAACTCAAAGTGCTTATAAAATTCACTTCTAGTCTTACTGTTGCCCATATCTCTTTGACTGTTTGAATAAGTATATAAGCTTGCAAATGGTGGTGAGAATATAGAATAATCCAAGCTGTTATCAGGAATATTTTTTATAATTTCCGTGCTATCACCATTATATACTCCATATTCATCTGTTACCGATGCATTGATTACTTTTATATCTTTATTAGTTTTCATTTTTTATATCTCCGATTTTAAGAATTTTGGTAGTTGCATTTCAATTTGTGGGTTATACTCTAAAGATTCATTTGAAATTGATTTAATCTCTTTTAGTGTGAATTTTTTAGTAAATACAACCAACTCATCTATCATTTCTAAGAATTGCTTTTCTTTTCTACGATAATTTTTAAGAACATTTCCTTCAGCTTCACTTATTACAAAGTGAACATTAACATCATTTTTTTGTCCATATCTGTAGCATCTTCTGATTGCTTGAAATATCTGTTCAAAAGAATCACTAAGACCAGTAAAAACCATATTGTGAGAGTTCTGCCAATTTTGACCGAATCCAAACATTGATGGCTTAGTTATTAAACACTTGATTTTATTTTGTTTGAAATCAGCAGCAGACTTTATCTTGTGTGCATCTTTATCAGCACCCTTAATAGCAACACTATTATTAATAACTTTTTTTAGTAAATCGTTTTCAATGTTTAAATCACACCACGCTATAAAAATATCATCACTGTTGTTAATGATATTTGCAGCAGTTTCACACCTCTCTTTTAAGCTATCGCGCCTTGCTTGTCTGCGTTCATTTAATGTTTGAGCTTCAACTGCAAATAAACTATCATTCCCAGCTTTAGATTCAACTATATGCTCATAAAAATTAATATTAGGTAGCGCAAACTTTGCATCTTCTTCTTCACTGTACCCAATATCAGATGGTTTAGTAAATAAAACCGCCCAGTTAGACACCCACTCCCAGAACTTATCACGAGCATGACCTTTTAATCTCCATTTTGAAGTTTCACCACCATCATGCACGAAGAATGTCGCAAGCATTTCGGTTCTGCTCATAATGTTTAAGAACTCACTATGATTTCCAAGCTCCATAAAGTCATTTGGTGCAGGTGTAGCAGTACAAGCAAGTTTAAACTTAGTGTTTCTAAACCCATCTATAATAGATTCAGTTGTAGAACTTGTAAAGCTTTTTAATATTGAACTTTCATCAAGTGCAACACCACCAAAAATAGACAAATCAAACTTATGTAGTTTTTCATAGTTAGTGATATTTATACCTTTTTTAATATCATCTGCACTTTCACAATGATTGATAATGTACCATTTGATATTTTTACATGACTTCATTTTAAGTATAGCATCTGATTCTTCTATTGTCTGTGGCGCAATAGATAAAGGCGCCAGAATCAAAACAGGCTCATTAGTATATTTAAATACTTGATAAGACCATTCCACTTGCATAGCAGTCTTACCCGTTCCAGTCATAGCAAATAAAGCAAACTTACCTTTTTTAAGAGCCAAGTATACTAAATCTTTTTGATAATCGAATAGGTTAGGATTCAAATCATCACGATCAACCTCAACTGATTTATTTACTATTTTAAACTCTTTTGATTTTAAAAAATCTTCATATTCCATAATAACTCCTTATAATACAATCGGCATAACAACAGTTTTTAAACCATCAGATTCTAAAACAAAAGGCACATTACTATCATTAATTGATAAAGTAAATGTATCATCAAATACAGTATTTAAAAAGTCAAGAAGATATCTACTATTGACTAAAATTTCTTTTTGTTCTGGTATTGGTTCTGATATTTCAAACTCAGTATTAGCAGTGTTTTTATCTTGATTGTCAGTAATAGCAGTTAAAGACACTACATTATTTTCTATTGATATATTAATCTCGTTTGAAATAATAGTAAGAGGCTTGATGTTTTCTATCATATCAAGTTTATTTATTAATAGATTGTGGATAGTTTCACTTGGAATAACTCTATTGAAATCAGGATATTCACCATTTATAAGTTTAGTATAAAGAAAAAACTGATTAGATTCAACAGCCATATAAGTATCATCAAAATATATATTAATATCTTTATGGAACAGTTTTTGCACCTCAACAATAGCACGCTTAGGAATAATCAAAGATAGCTCATTTTCATTGCTAGATTCTATCTTAGTAGTAGATAATCTTCTCGTATCAGTAGATACAAAATATATGCGATCATGTTTAATATCTATCAATGCGCCATTAAGTGCATACTTAGGGTTATTTGCATCAATAGATGGGGTAATTTTTCTTAACGATTCCATCAATAGAGCCGAATCCAGATTAAGACTATTTTTTGTGTGAATATTTGGAAAAGATGGAAACTCATCAGTGCTTATAGGAGTTTTAAACCTACTCTTATTTTGAGCAACATTTAGCATTTCGCCTTTTACTTCAAGTGTGATAAAGTCATTTTTCATAACCTTTACTATGTCGTATAATTTTTTACCATTCACCACCGCAAAACCATCTATGCTAGATAAATTATCCATGACTAAAGTAGCTTTTAAGCCCATTTCGTAATCAGTAGCGAATAATGTTAATATGTCGTTACTCATGTTCAGCATAACAGTTGATGTTATGTTTGAAGTGTCTTTTTGGTTCGTAAATGGAACAACTTTTGCAAGTGCATTATCTAATAGTATTTTTTGTATTTGTAATTTCATTTCATATCCTTATATTTTGTATTTAAAACAATTTCAATGTCTTCATCTATTAATTCAATACCAGCTTTTAGCGACTTAACATCTTCATATGAGTTATGAATAGTTCCTATTCGCAATTGTTCACACTTTAGTAATCTTTTTTCTTGGAGCAACCTTAATTCTAAATCAAGTTGCTCTTTAGTTTTTAATTCGCCCATCTTTTAATCCTCACTTCTTAAAAATAAATCTCTCATTTTTTCGCCACCATATGAATTAGCAGTCAATTTTAAAACCCTGTCGAGTGGTAAGTTCTCAACTTCATCAGATATATCATTATCTTTACAGAATTGAGATACACCCATACCGCAAGCACCAGTTATTAAACGATACTCTTCACGAGTTACAGTTTGATTTTCCTTGATAGTCGCAACAATATCAGATATGTCACTATTATTTTGCAGATATTTAAAATTACAATCGCTAATAGCTTGCTTGATAGTTTTACCATGCGCAAAATATCCATCACGTTCAGCAATATAACATTTTGGTAAATCTTTTAAATCACCACCTTTAAAATATAAAGTATTGTAAATAGTAAATGCATCTTTTTGTTTAGAGTTTTGAATGAGCATGGTGTAGCTGTCAATTACCCTAATTAGAAGTTTTTTATTTTGATAGGTGATAGTCTGATTATCAAGACTTCTCAAATAAACATTACCTTGATTCTCAAACTTGATACCATCTGGCATAGTTGTAAGACTATTCAAATCAACACTACCTTGATTCTCAAACTTGATACCATCTGGCATAGTTGTAAGACTACTCAAATAAACATTACCTTGATTCTCAAACTTGATACCATCTGGCATAGTTGTAAGACTACTCA
>Ga0193961_1000089_pt1 | contig 34677 bp, 32 predicted proteins | sample FB_4_MG_FD_140371 | JGI IMG/M metagenome (GOLD analysis project Ga0193961, IMG submission 140371) | Microbial mat bacterial communities from the Broadkill River, Lewes, Delaware, United States - FB_4_MG | ecosystem: Environmental > Aquatic > Freshwater > River > Microbial mats | place: USA...
TCGTGGCTAATAAAGGTCGGTGTGCCACCGCCCCAGTGTAACTGTGTTACTTGGCGGTCGTTACTATACCACTGAGATAATTGAGCCATCTCTTTATATAAAGTATCAAGATACGGTTGTGCTTTTTTGCGGTTGCGGGTGATTACTTTGTTGCAGGCGCAGTAATAGCAGACATGCGCACAAAAAGGGATGTGTACATAAAGCGATAAGGGGGCATGTAGGTCCGCACTTTTTTGTCCGGTTGAGACGAGGTCTGCGGATGAAAGCTCAGGGTCGAACTGTACGGCCGTTGGGTACGACGTATAACGTGGGCCAGAAAGGTCATACCGTTTGATTAGATCCAAATCCCATTTAATCAAGTTGCTATCCACGAACGTTGTCCTCGTAACTTTTAAAGCTGCTATTAAATTGCAGCGTTAGAGACTGATTATGCCTTGCCAAGGGATCGTATATGCCCCCATTAGCATGATAATGCAGCCTGAAATATGTTTTGTCAGGCTCATCTGGAGAACCTGTTTTACTTGCTGAGCCAATAGGCCCGTTAACAGCATTGTTGGCAATGTGCCTAAACCAAAAGCGGCCATTAACTGAGCGCTTAGATACCAATCGGAAGCGGCGGAAGACCAGATTAACGTGCTATATACTAGGCCGCAGGGTAGCCATCCCCAAAAGAAACCTAGGGCTATCGCCTGAGGCAGGCTCTTAATAGGTAGTAAATTGCTTGCGAGTGGTTGAATATGTTTCCATATAACGCCGCCGGCAATTTCAACTTTGGTAAGGCCCTGCCACCATTGAGCAATGTATAAGCCCATACTAATAAGCATCAACCCTGCAAATGTTCTTAGGGCTAATTGAATACTAGGGCTTTCTATTAGCCAACTTAAGCTTCCTAGGATCGCGCCTGCGATTGCATAGCTTATGACTCGGCCACCATTGTATCCTAGCAAAAATGAGAATCCCTTGAACCCGCTGGGGGCGCTCAGAGAAACCGTTGTTGCTATTCCCCCGCACATGCCGAGACAGTGTGTTCCTCCCAGCAAACCAAGTAAAAAAGCCGTCGGCAGGGCCAAGGCTTCAGTCATTGGATTCGTTATCCGGTTTTACGCGTGCGTCTTCAGGAATGAGATCGTCGTCGTCATCATACAGAATGCTATGCGCAGGGCTTTCCAGGTCTTCATACTGGCCGCTGTTTACGCTCCAGAAGAAGGCCCATACAGCGCAGCTAGCTAAAATAATGGCAATTGGGATAAGAAGAAAAATAATATCCATTTGAACGCAAGAACCCTTAGCTTTTGAAGTGTCAATTCTACCTGATTTTACGCTTATAGGTTAGTTTTCTGCTTTCGAGGAAGAATGTGTACTTGTCGTTTTGAGTTTGTATTTTCTTAGACGGTTTAAGCGCATTGCGTTACCGACCACGACAAGTGAACTTGCTGACATGCCTAGCGCTGCCATGTATGGCGCAATGAAACCAAACGCCGCAAGCGGCAAAGCCATCAAGTTATAGCAAAGGGACCAAATAAGGTTTTGTTTAATCACCTTTTTTGTTTTGCGTGCTAGTAAAATTCCATCGATTAAGCGCAGTAGGTCATGGCTGATTAGAACGCCGTCAGCATTGGTTTTAGCCAAGTCTGTTGCGCCACCCATGGCAATAGAGGTTTGAGCACCGGCAAGAACCGGAATGTCATTTATACCATCGCCAACCATCACTACTTGAGCGCCTTTTTCTTGAAGTTGCTTCACATGAAGAAGTTTCTGTTCCGGTGAAACTCCCGAAATTGCTGAGTTAATCCCTAAATGCGTGGCGACTTCTTGAACGGCACTTGAGTTATCTCCTGTCAGCATTTCACATTCAAGTCCTAGCGCTTGCAGTCCTCGAATTGTTTGCTGGGCTTCCGGTCGGATTAAATCGTTTAGTCTAAACCAAGCGAGTGCGGATTTCTGATTACACAGAAGCAGCCACTGCCCACTTGTTTTAGGTAATGCTGGAAGGCCAGACTCACAAATTTGGGCTGCAAATTCGGGTTTGCCTATACGATATCGTTGATTGCCAATAACGCCTTCTAGGCCTTGACCTACCTGATTTTGAATGTCTGTGGCGTTAAGTTGCCCGGCTTGTTCGTGAAAGGCTTTAGCAATAGGGTGCTCACTATGTTTCTCAATAGCAGCAGCAATTTTTATACACTCGTCTTCATTGTGTTCAGCTAAAGGTAGGACCTCTTGAAGACTTAAATTTCCTTCAGTGAGGGTGCCTGTTTTATCAAAAACGATGTGTGTTGCGCTTGCCAAGCTTTCTAAAACATGGCCGCGAGTAATGAGTAATCCATTTTGACGTAAAGTGCCGGTTGCCGCGGTTAATGCGGTAGGAGTCGCGAGTGACAGCGCACAGGGGCAGGTCACGACAAGTACTGATAGTGTAATCCAGAATGCATGGGCAGGTTCCACCATCCACCAGCCTACGCCAACACAAGTTGCGGTAATCAGAACAGCGGCGACGAAATAACTAGCCACTTTGTCTGCAATCTTCGCTACTTGGGGTTTCTCCTCTTGGGCGCGCTCAAGAAGTCGAACGATTGCTGATAGCTGCGTATCGCTTCCTGTTTGTATGATCTTAATGGTGATCGGGTTCTCAACATTAATTGTTCCGCCAACAACGTGATCATCAACTTTCTTTCTAATCGGCAGATACTCGCCAGTGAGTGCAGATTCGTCGACAGAGCTATTGCCGGCGATGATAAGTCCGTCAGACGGAATAGTATGGCCAGGGCGTACTATGACGGTATCACCCATTTTAAGGTCATTTACAGGTATTAGCTGTTCTTCACCTTCAATGATACGAAGAGCGCTTGCGGGTAATAGATTGAGTAGCGAATTGCCAGCACGACCGGTTCTGTGGCGCGCCTGCATCTCTAAGAATCGACCTATAAGCAAGAAAAAGGTGAACATAGTGACGGAGTCGTAATAGACCTCGCCGCTATTGGTGATCGTTGCCCAGACGCTGGCTAAGTATGCGCCGCCTATGGCGAGTGACACAGGAACGTCCATGGTGAGATGGCGGGTTTTTAAATCTCTTAGGGCCGCGATGAAAAAAGGGCGGGCGGCATAGATGACAACGGGAGTAGCGATGACAAGGCTTGCCCAGCGTATGAACGTTACATATTGGTTATCGATACCTTGTAATGCGCCGCCATAGAGCGCCACAGCAAGCATCATCGTTTGCATCATGCCAATACCGGCGATGCCTAAACGGCGTGTTGCGCGCTTATGTTCTTGTTCAAGGAGCTGTTCTTCCTTATCGGGGTGATAAGGGTGAGCCTGATAGCCAATGCGATAGATTTCAGAAAGCAGTGTGCTGATCGGCGTTTTGGTTTGATCCCAATTAATACGGGCTCTGTGATTCGTTAAATTGACGTGCGCTTTTTCTACCCCAGGAATACCCTTGATATGGTTTTCTAGAAGCCAAACGCATGCGGCACAGGTGATGCCTTCAATCACAAGAGATGCTTCTGAACCTGTCGCCGTTTTACTAACAAAATCATGTTGCACTTTATCATCGTCGTACAGGGCCAGTTCTTGAATCAGTGACTCTGGTAGTTCTTTGCCACGGATCTCGGGAGAGTCTGCGGCTTCAGTGCGGTGTTTGTAGTATGTGTCTAATCCGCTACCTACAATTGTTTCGGCAACAGCAAGACAGCCCGGGCAGCACATGCTGCGAGGCTCTTGGTTGATGATCGTTGTGTAACTGCTACCAGGAGGGACAGGAAGGCCACAGTGGTAACAGTCCAACGATTTATCGTTATTTGAGATGTTGCCTGTCATTACAGATTGGCAGGCTTAAGTTCGATGCTGTTTTGATCGTATGGAGGATGAATCTCCGCACGTAAATTCCAACTAGCACTATCATCTTCAAGTATTAAATAACGTTTGCCTTTTAGGGAGTTCTTTAGGCTGCCAGTAAAAGCGGATGTGCCAGGTACTTGTTTTAACAGAATGATTTGATCATATTGCTGGTGCGTAGGGTGAACAATACTAAGGTTCAAATACGCAGGCTTATCTGTTTGTGCTGATTTGAAGTGAAGCATCAGATCGCCCGTTTCGTTGTCGAGCGCAAGCGATCCTTCTACCCCTAATTCTTTAGCGGCTTGTGACTGGGATTTATCAACAAAGTGGCCACGCGCAACTTTGTACATATCATCTTTTACAATGCCATCGTGAGTGACAATGGATAGATATAGGAAAAATGTACCGTAGATAACAACGGCAATAATCGGTGCCAAAATAAACCATAACCATGGTTGTTTGTACCAAGGACCAGGAGGGGTGCTGTTACTTGTATTCATCGTTATTTATACCCAAAAAAAAGCTGCCAAGCCAAAGGTGTGGAAAATACACTTTAGGCGGGCAGCTATTCTAACCTATTTAGAATTAAGGTGGAGTATAAATACACCGCCTTAATTGATATTCATCAGCCACTTAGCGTTTTGGCGCCGGACCGATGAAGCGGTTTTCCTCTTTTATTGCAATAGATGCGTTATCTAATGCTTCTACTTCAAACAATATATTGTTATTTGCTTTGCTAAGGTATTTAGTTGCAATGCGTATACGAACCGGTAAATCTAATAGTTCACCTGATTTGATAGTAACGACTTCTTTTCCGATGTAGGTCATACCTTCAAGGCCTGACACCTTAATGCTATAGTTGTGATCAACCTGCTCTTTATTGGCGATTTTTAATGTATAAACATTTTCGATCATGCCGTTAGAGGTTTCGACATATAGCTGGCCTCTGTCGCGAAGAATATCTACTTCGATTGGAATACGGCTATAAAGTGTATAGGCAAAGGCTACAAACATGGCGCATAAAACAAGGAAATAACCGATAAGACGAGGTCTCATAATATGGGTCTTGTTGCCATCTAGTTGGTGCTCTGTAGTGTATTTGACGAGCCCTTTTTCGTAGCCTACTCGTTCCATCATATCGTCACAGGCATCTACGCAAGCTCCGCAGGCGACACACTCATACTGTAAGCCATCACGGATGTCGATGCCTACAGGGCATACGTGTACACATGCATTACAGTCGATACAGTCACCTAAACCCTCGGCTTTATAATCGCTTCCCTTTTTACGTTTACCTCGGCTTTCTCCACGTTTTTCATCGTAGGAAATAATCAAGGTGTCTTGGTCAAACATAACGGATTGGAAGCGCGCATATGGGCACATATAGATACAAACTTGTTCGCGCAACCAGCCTGCATTGCCATAAGTGGCAACGGTAATAAAGCCAATCCACCACATCTCCCATGGCCCAAGTTCGAAAGAGGCCACGCCTGCAAGTAGGTCTCTGATGGGTGTGAAATAACCGACAAACGCAATAGCGGATGCTGCCGAGAAAATGAACCATAAGAAATGCTTGGCGCCTTTCTTTAAGAATTTCTCTTTGGACATGCCTGGCGTTTTGTCCATGCGCATGCGTTTATTGCGGTCGCCCTCAGTAAAGTTCTCTATCCATATGTAGATCCAGGTCCAAACGAATTGGGGGCAGGCATAGCCACACCATAATCGACCAGCGAACACGGTAAAGAAAAACAGAGCAAACGCTAAAATGATAAGTAACCAAGATAGCAGCATGAAGTCTTGAGGCCAAAACGTCATACCAAATACATGGAACTGACGGTTTGGAAGGTCAAATAGAACGGCCTGGCGACCATCCCATGTAATCCAAGAGAAACCAAAAAACATCAGTAGCATTATGAAGCTTGATGCTTGGCGGAACTTCTTGAAAATACCTGAGTAGTTTTTAACGTAAATGTGCTCACGCTTGGCGTACAGGTCGAAGTTTTCCTCAGAATTTTTTTTCTTCTTTGGAGTGACATCTTGAACCGGAATCTGATTCATATCGTTGCTCACATACTCACCAGTGAAAATTAATAATCAACTTTGCTAATACGTATGTTCAATGTATTAGCAAAGGCGAATATTATAATAGACTGACACAAAAAAAGGCGACATGATTTGAATCATATCGCCTTTTATTTTTACTTACTGTCCTTATTTATTAGACAGGCTGTAAACGTAAGCAGTGATCAAGTGAATCTTGTCATCGCTTAGTAGGTCTTTATGCGCAGGCATTACACCGTTACGACCGTTACGAATAGAGTGGGCAACTTTCTCGAAAGAACCGCCGTACAACCATACGTCATCAGTCAGGTCTGGTGCACCAAGAACCGCAAGGCCTTTAGCATCTGCACCGTGACAAGCAGTACAAAGAGCTTGGAACTGGCCTTTGCCACGTTCTGCGCCTACTGCATCTGCTTCAGCACCGCTTAGGGATAGGACGTAGTTGGCAACATCACGTACGCCTTCTTCGCCTAATACAGCACCCCAAGGAGGCATGCCGCCGTTACGACCTTCTGCAATAGATGTTTTGATGGTTGCTGCGTCGCCGCCATATAACCAGTCATTATCTGTCAGGTTAGGGAAACCGTGTGCGCCAGTTGCTGCTGTGCCGTGGCACAGGGAGCAGTTGTTGGCAAACATACGTTGACCCATTTTAAGGCCGCCAGCATTTTCAGGTTTTAGAAGTTCCTCAGCTGGAAGTGCAGCGTATTTAGCAAATACAGGCTGGTAAACTTCGTCAGCATGACGGATCTCTTCTTCCCATTGGTTAGTAGACGTCCAGCCAAGAAGGCCTTGGAAGTTACCTAAACCAGGGTAAAGAACTAGATAAACTAAACCGAAAATAACAGTTCCGATAAACATCTGGAACCACCATTTTGGTAGTGGGTTATCATATTCTTCAATGCCATCAAATGCATGGCCTAGTGTTTCTTCAGTAGTGTCCTGGTGTGGCTGGCTCTTGCGAGTAGCAAGAAGTAGCCAAGTACAACCAAGAATAACTGCTAGGGTAATTACCGTTACCCACGCGCTCCAGAAAGCACTCATTTTTGATCTCTCCCGTTATTGGACTCATCATCACCCAGCACTGGCTCGTCTGGTTCCTGAAGAGGCATGTTTGCCGCATCATCGTATTTGTCTTTATTTTTAGGGTTCAGTACCCAAGCAAATAAAGCTAAAAAGGTGATTAGCATTATTACCGGAATGTATGGTCCATAAACTTCGTAATTCACGCGTTATTACCGCTTATTGTTGTATTCAGTGTGCAATTTACCCAGAGACTGCAGGTAGGCAACAAGAGCATCGATCTCGTATTTACCTTGAACTGCGTCCTGTGCACCAGCGATCTGTTCGTCAGAGAATGGAACGCCTACGCTACGCTGAACTTCAAGTTTTTTAGCGGTATCTTTGCCTGTTAGCTTGGTGTCAAACAACCAAGGGTAAGAAGGCATTTTTGATTCTGGTACAACGTCACGAGGGTCATACAAGTGAGCGCGATGCCAGTCATCAGAATAACGGCCGCCTACGCGAGCAAGATCTGGACCTGTACGTTTAGAACCCCATAGGAATGGATGTTCCCAAACGTGCTCGTTTGCAGTTGAGAAGTGACCGTAACGTTCCGTTTCAGCACGGAAAGGACGGATCATCTGGCTGTGGCATACGTTACAACCCTCACGGATGTAAATGTCACGGCCTTCAAACTCAAGCGCAGAGTAGGTACGAAGACCTTCAATCGGTTTAGTCGTAGAAGACTGGAAGAATAGGGGTACGATCTCAGCCAAACCACCGCCACTGATGACGACGATAATCAGCAAAATCATGATGCCTATATTCTTTTCAATCGTTTCATGTTTGATCATTTCAATATGCTCCCTTGACCTTAAGCTGCTTGTGCAGAAGCGTTAGCTTCTGGTGCAGTGCTGCCTTTACGGACAGTCTGCCAAGTGTTGTAAGCCATCAGAACCATACCTAATAGGAAGAACATGCCGCCCAACCAACGTACGAAGTAGCCTGGGTGTGAAGCTTCAAGCGCTTCAACGAAGCTGTAAGTCAAAGTACCGTCTTCGTTTACTGCACGCCACATTAGGCCCTGAAGAATACCGTTAACCCACATTGCACAGATGTATAGAACTGTACCTACGGTTGCTAACCAGAAGTGAGTATTGATAAGACCAACACTGTACATCTGAGCTTTACCAAATAGACGTGGAATCATGTGGTAAACAGCACCGATAGAGATCATAGCAACCCAGCCTAGTGCACCTGCGTGTACGTGGCCAACAGTCCAGTCAGTGTAGTGAGACAGAGCATTTACTGTCTTGATGGACATCATTGGGCCTTCGAACGTAGACATACCGTAGAAAGACAGGGATACAACAAGGAAGCGAAGTACAGGGTCTGTGCGAAGTTTGTGCCACGCACCAGACAGCGTCATCATACCGTTAATCATACCACCCCATGACGGAGCTAGTAGGATTAGAGACATAACCATGGCAACAGACTGAGTCCAGTCAGGAAGCGCAGTGTAGTGAAGGTGATGACCACCTGCCCACATGTATGTCGCAATCAACGCCCAGAAGTGAACGATAGAAAGACGGTAAGAGTAAATTGGACGCTCAGCTTGCTTCGGTACGAAGTAGTACATCATACCTAGGAAACCAGCCGTTAAGAAGAAGCCTACAGCGTTGTGACCGTACCACCACTGCACCATCGCATCGACAGTACCTGGGTAAATAGAGTAAGACTTCCACATAGAAACAGGGATAGCCATGCTATTTACAATATGCAGTACCGCAACTGTAATGATGAAGGCCATGTAGAACCAGTTGCCTACATAGATGTGAGATGTTTTACGCATCTTCACGGTGCCGAGGAATACTACTGCATAAGCAACCCAAACTACTGTGATAAGTAGATCGATTGGCCATTCTAGTTCTGCGTACTCTTTAGAAGAGGTCAGACCTAGAGGCAAAGTGATTGCAGCTGCAAGAATAACAGCCTGCCAGCCCCAGAACGTGAACGCTGCTAGACCATCAGAGATCAGGCGACGTTGGCTGGTACGCTGTACAACGTAGTATGAAGTTGCAAACAAGGCGCAACCGCCGAATGCAAAGATAACTGCGTTTGTATGCAGTGGACGCAGACGACCATAGGTCAGCCATGCGGTATCAAAGTTTAGTGCAGGCCAAACCAATTGTGCAGCGATTAGGACACCGACGGTCATACCGACGATACCCCAGATTACTGTCATTATGGCGAACTGGCGCACCACTTTATAATTGTAGGTGGGGTGTTCAGTTGCTGTGCTCATGTCAGGCTCTCATCAACAAGCTAGTTATGGAAATTTTGAGTTTCGCTGGCAATTATCTTGGAATAAGCCCGCATTATCAATGTGTTTAGAAGAATAACTGGGGCAAATTGTCGCAGGTGCACAATGTCGACCTAGGTCTAATTACCTTAGTTCTTAAGGATAGGGTGGTTTTTTATCTGTTTGATTTATAAGGTTAAAAAATTATCGCCAGGTCCTATTTAGGTTCTTTTTGCGTGTTAAGTGGGGTGCTTTCTTGACCTATATCTATCTTTTGCACAAAAGTTTTACCTGCTTTTCGATCATTTATTTGACATAAATCAATTCGATTTCGTGGCACAATCGCACTTTTACAGTCAAATGGAGCTAAGTTGGTGTTAATAAATGGAAAACCTATTCTTGGTAGGGTTATTTTTGCCCATGGCGCTGGTGCAGGTATGCACAGTGCTTTTATGGAAAAAATGGCGTTAAAACTCGCTGAGATTGGTTTAGAAGTGGTTCGCTTCGATTTCCCATACATGCAAAAAATATCCCTTGAAGGCAAACGCAGGCCGCCTGACAGGATGCCAACACTTCTGGCTTTTTTTCAGCAGGTGATCGAGGAGTATTCGGATGATCTCCCTCTATATATAGCAGGTAAGTCGATGGGCGGCAGAGTTGCGTCTATGCTCATGGCTGATTCTAAAGTAAGTGCTTGTTTTGTTTTTGGTTATCCATTTCACCCTCAAGGTAAACCCGATACGTTAAGGACAGAGCATTTAGCAGGGATCGATAAGCCATTACATATATTCCAAGGAACACGAGATAAGATGGGTTCCCTTTCCGAGGTAACTGAGTACAATCTCACTTCTTCCGTGGTTTTACATTGGATGAGCGATGGTGATCATGATCTTAAACCAAGAAAGTCTTCAGGTTTTACTCAAGAAGATCATCAGAATCAGATAGTCAGTATTATTGAGGGTTGCGTGAATTGAGTTTTTTCAATCGTTTGTTGTTGCAGTGTCGCAGTGGCTTTGAAAAAGAAGCGGCGGCAGAAATTACAGATCAGTGCGCAACGATTGGTGTATACGGCTATTGCACCTTAAATCAGGGTGATGGTTTTCTGCTTTTTCATGTTCAGCAAGAGGGTGATGCTGAAAGAGCGATACGTGAGGTCAACTTTAGTCAATTAATCTTCATTCGTCAGTGGTTGGTTTGTGGTGAATGCCAGGTATTGGAGAGAGATGATCGAGTATCGCAAATACAGGCTGTTATTAGTGATTTCCCTAGCTGTGCTGACCTTTGGGTCGAATATCCCGACACCACTGAAGGGCGAGAGCTTGCTACGTTTGCGCGTAAGTTTAGCTCGGCACTTGCGCAGCGCTTAAGGAAAACCGGCTTTTTGAAAAAGGAAAAGCCTAATAAAGCACTGCGGTTAGTGTTATTCACGCTGACAGGAAGTGATATTTTTGTTGGCTACTCTGCTGTTGCGAACTCTGCGCCTTGGCCACTTGGTATACCGCGGTTGAAATTTCCTAAGAAGGCGCCCAGTCGCTCTACTTTGAAATTAGAAGAGGCTTGGCATTGGTTTATACCGAAAGCTGAATGGGATTTACGATTAGCGCATGGTTCAACTGCTGTTGATCTGGGAGCAGCCCCGGGTGGTTGGACATGGCAATTGGTGCAGCGGAGTATGTTTGTAACTGCTGTTGATAATGGCCCAATGCAAGATGCGTTAATGGAGAGTGGGCAAGTTAAGCATGTGCTTGAGGATGCCTACAAGTTTTTGCCCGAGAAGCCTGTTAACTTAATGGTTTGTGATGTCGCTGATAAACCGATTAAAACAGCCGAAATGGCCGCTTATTGGGTTATCAATGGCTACTGTGATGAGGCCATTTTTAATCTGAAGCTACCCATGAAACAGCGTTATTCGGAAGTGATCAGTTGTTTCAATCATATTGCTGAAAGGTTTATGAAAGCGGGTTTGGCTTATGAATTAAGCGCAAAGCACCTCTATCACGATCGTGAAGAGATTACGTGCCTCCTGCGTATCTTGTAGTGCAAAGATACACAGGAGAAAATGTGTAGCTGCTCTTAATGCTCGAAAATGGTTACTTTTTCTTCTGTTTCGAGCATTGGGTTTATCGCGCTCATCATCTCAAGCCGCTCGGAAGATCCCGCCCAGCGCTGCCAGTCTTGTAAGGTTCTGTATGTTGCTATCACAAGTCTGTGGTTGGGGTCATGGGCATTTCTTAACGCTTCTCCCGAAATAAAACCGTGAGCCTGCATGGCAAGCTGTAAGGTTTCACGTGCTGCTTTGTCATAATGCATTGCTAATTCATCTGCAATGTGGCGTTCGATCATTACTCGGATCATAGCGATCTCCCCTCTGAAATGACATCCTTGCTTTATAGAATGGTTTATTTCTAAATTAAAAGCGACTTTAGTTAACTATTTACTGTTAAATCGCTTTTTCTGTCATAGGTAATTTGAGACAATACGCGACTTTGTGCAAGAGACAAAAGATGATTGATATCAAAGCGGACCATATTCTTGATGCTCAAGGCTTATATTGCCCTGAGCCGGTTATGATGTTGCATAATCGAGTGAGGGATATGCAAGCAGGGGAGATATTGCATATATTGGCAACAGATCCTTCTACGCAGCGTGACATACCAAAGTTTTGTACCTTTTTGGGTCATGAGCTAGTAGAGCAGTACGAAGAAAATGAGCTTTTTGGATATTATATCCGTAAAGGTGAATGATTTATTGTGGCTGATGATATTGATCAGATTTCTATTCAAACCAAGCAATTAATTGATCAACTGGAACAATTGCTTGAATCTGTTGAACAGCAACAGAAAACGAGTGTAAGTAACGTGTTCCAGTCCGAGGCTAACCAGGTGAATGACGTAGTTAACAAAGCGCCAAAGGCGAAATCCAAAAACCGTGCTGCTAATATGGCTGCCTTGCAGCAGTTGATGGAAGCGTATCCAAAAACCTTTGATCGTAAGAACGTTAGGCCTCTAAAAATTGGTATTCAAGAAGACTTGATTGCCGATGAAAAGGTTGCAAAGAACAAGATTAAGAGAGCACTAGCAAGCTATGTTCGCTCTCTTAACTATTATCGCTCTCTACGTGAAGATGCAGACCGTATTGATATTAGCGGTGAGGCGAGTGGTAAAGTGACTAAGGAAGAGTCAGAGCACGCTAAGCAGAAGCTAAAAGAGATTAATAAAGCGCGTCAAGAAAAGCGTCAAGAGCAAGAGCGTGAAGAGCGGATGAGCAAGAAGCTTGAAATGCTTGTGGGTCGTAAGTAATTTAGTATAACGGCACTTATCATTCTAAAACGACGGCATTTGCCGTCGTTTTTTTGTTTGGGGCCGCTTAACCAGAAGGTTAGCGGTACTAATCAAGTGCTTTGGGAGAGCCGTGAAGATAGCCCTGGCTACCATCTGCCTCGAGTGTGCTAAGCAACTGTAGTTGCGTTTCGCGTTCGACGTGTTCTGCATATGCCTTGATCCCAAGGCTATGCGCAACGCTGATGAGGCTGCTTACAAAGAATCTGTCTTCAGCATTTTGATCGATTTCACGTATCAATGAACCATCTATTTTAACAAAATCAGGTTGGACCGAGTAAAGATAAGAGAATCCGCTCGGATGCACACCAAAATGGTCGACACCAAAACCTATACCGAGTGTTTTTAGGGTCTTTCTGAAATGAGTGATTTGGTCGATGTTATTTAAAACACTGGTTTCATCTAATTCAAATATCACTTTCCCTGATACATCAATCCCTTTGAGTTGAGTCGCAACCCAGCCCAAGAAATCATCGTTATTAAGTGATTCATGGCTTAAGTTAATGGTGAGTGGGCAAGCCGCCTTATTCACTTTTTGTAATGCGAGCTCTATTACCGCTCTGTCCATCTCTGCCATTAAGCCCAGTTCTTTGACTAGGTTAATGAACTCTCCGGCGGATGCAGGTTTGTTTTCACGGTCTAGAATTCGAGCAAAAATTTCATCCTGTATGGGCATCGAGCTAGGGCGCTTGCTGAATACACTTTGCACCTGAAGGAATATTTTCCGTTGGTTGATCGCATTTGCTACATGCTGTTTCCAATCTGATTGCTGCGGTTGCGCAGTTTGATTATTTTCGTTGTTGTATTGCTTCCACAGTATCTGTTCTTTACTAGCCTCGTCAGAGGCAATTCGCGCTTCAGACAGCAGCTGGCTACTGTTACTTACATCGCTGCACTCACAGCTACCAATGCCGATGATAGGTTGTGATATTTCAGTGTTGGTTAACTGCCCAAGTAGCTTCCGGCTCTCCTGATCAACTTTCTCAAGTTTGAGTTTTAGTTGATCGGGGTCTGTATGGTTGGTGAGTAAAACAAAGTCAGCGCCGGTGATTCTTCCGAGGACCCCTTGATCTGCTTGGCGCGAGAGTTCTTCTAGAAGTGATGCGATGTGTTTGAGTAAGTTGTTGGTTTTATCCATCCCGATCTGTTGGTTAATTTGTTGTAGATTAATCAGATGGATGTTGAACAGTGTCCCTTTACCAAAATCTTTACGATAATCGAGTCGTTCCGCTAGCTGCGCTTCTGTTGCTCTTTGGTTCGAAAGGCCTGTTAGGCTATCTTGGTAGGCGTTACGGCGGAGATCTTCAATATTACGCGCTTGCTCTTCAAACATCCCTTTAACTTGGCGAACCATCCGATTCATCGCCTCTACAACGCGGCGAAGCTCTCGGGTACCTGGCAGTTTCTCTTGTTCGATATAGCGTTTTTCAGAGAGCGCTAGCGCTTGCGCTTCGACCTTATTTAATGGCCTCAACAAATAGCGAATGAGTGTGCTGATGGCAAGTAAGCAAACGATGGAAAGTGATACAAATAGAATAATACTATCTTGTGCCCCCTTCCAAAGTTTCTCGTAGGCGTAATCCGCGCTGCTTTGTACGTAAATTTTACCGACTTGTCGCCATTGATAAGTCACCTCTCTGTACATAGAGGGAGGCGTGATTTGTACCATCTCTTGGAACCATTGAGGGATGTCGCTGCTTATCTCAGGTGGAGTACTTTTTTCGAATAAAATCCCTTGCTCGGCATTAGTGACAATAATGCGTTGGTAGAAACCACTGTCAAAAATTGCATTAACAGCGGTTTCTACCGTCGCGCTATCATCTTCAGCCATAAAGGGGCCTAAATAGAGACCAAGATGGGTTGCGGAGTCTTGTGCATGAGATTCCAGCTGATCTTGTAGTATCGACCGTGAGCTTTCCGACATAATATAGAGGGTGCCGGAAACCAGGCCGATAAGAACTGCAAAAATTGCTGCTATCAGTTGGTTAACCAGTGACATAATGCATACTCCTAATCATTAAACCTAGCGTAGGTTAATGTCCTTATTTTCAATTCTTGATTGTAATTTTACCCAAGGTTTCACGCGATCTGAGGTGCCAACAAGCGTTGTTCTTCGTCCCATTTTTGATAGCCAGAGTTTATCACCATTAAAACTGTAGACGTGGAGTAAATCTGGACGTTTAGACGCCGGCAAAATGGTGCCGTTAATATTGTCTAGTATCAAAGGGGTTGAGCGCGGGCTTGGGTAGTAGGTTAGTACCATGTGAGCTTGGTTGTATTCTAGTGCTTTAACGTAGGCCAAGTTCATCTTCTTTACCGGTACGCCGAGTTCTTTAAGCGTATAATATTTAGCGATGCTAAAGTCTTCGCAATCCCCACCGTTAGTAATTAAAAATTCGACTGGGGTTGCCCAATAATCTTTCTTTTTCCAGTGTTTGATATCGTCTAAAAAGCGGACTTGGTTAAAAAAGTCATTAACCCTTTCTAATTTGTCCTCTTCGCTGTCATCAGCTAGCTCTGTGAGTAGGCTTTGCCAGGTCTCTAAGCGACGCTTTGCTTTTTCACCATACTGTTGACCTAGTTTTTCGATATCGGCTTTGCTGAGGCGGATGCTTTCGGCATCCACCTGGATAAAGATTAATCCTGAAATGGCAAACAGAAACGCCAGCAACGATGAACCGCATCGGCTGTTTTGGTTGCGTTTTTCTGTAAGATGAACTGATTTCAAGGTCTGTTCCGTAGCCTGTCAGGTTAATTCTATTTTGTCGGCATCATACCGCATTGTTTTAGTAGTTTTTGCCAGCTTTTCGTGTGCTTGTCTCTTGCGCGAATATAGTTAGCCCACAAACTATGCTGTTCTGATTTGGACAATACCATACGCTGATAAGTTTCGAGTTGTTTTGGCACAATTAAATTAAATTCTCTAAAGGAATCAATTAGATGATTGTTGAGATCTAACCATTCATTTGCATTTCTGTGGACCATCGCTAAGTAGGGCTGAACTTCGCCAATATAATATTTATAAAAAACATTGTTCATGATTTTGGCATTTTTAGTTGGTGTTTGCTGGTAGCAAAGTGGTTGTTTGGCCATCCCTTTTTCAAGTGTGGTTGAGGCTAGATTTAAGTGTAGTGTTACCAGCTGTAATGCGCTTAGAATTTTAGGGCCTGACTGATTTTTGTTAAGTGTTTCATAAAATGACTCTAATTCTAGTAGCTCTTTTGGCGGTGACCAGGCCTGCCCCTCAAGTGGTGTTCGAATAATAGAGATCAGTGAACGAAGGGCTTCAAACGTGGCCGCGCTACTGCCATTGTCATGAAGAGGTAGGGGACGTTTGTCACGGGCAAAATTTATCTCAATTTCTTTGGACGTAAAAATGCCATTCCATAGTTCAGAAGGCAAATTTCTGTGCTTGATTCGTTGTATCTCTTCGAGCCGTTCAGTAAATGCTCTATCTGCCGTTCTATCAATAAGTGTGTGCCGACATAGGCGAAGCAAATGGTAAAACTTAAGTTCGTAGCGCATTTTTTGGGAAGGAGCGTAGACCTTGCCTAAGGAGCTGTTCCGTTCGGCGATAAGCGGTATTAAATGGCAATCTTTTAACTTGAGAACATCGAGTAGGCCTTCACGCAATTCGGTTGTGGGGAGTATTCGATCGCGGCGAGGTGGAAATAAGGGTCTGGTCTCAAGTTCGTAGTTGTGATTATCTGGGATGCCTAAAACGTTGCTTATTCTGTATTGGTAATTTTCTAAAACAGCTTCAGGAGTTGTTCTATCGCAGCCAGCAAGTGGCGCTAGCAAAATAAACAAACATATAATGAGACGCTTATGTGATAGTTGCTGCATTGTGATGCTGCTTAGTTTTCCAGAGTAAGCGAGATAGTAACAGTATAGCCCCTATTGTGAGGCCAATTAGAAGCCCAATCCAAAAACCTTTAGGGCCCATGGGGGCGGTAATGAAATCTGTTTTCCCTAATATGTAGCCCGTGGGCAGCCCTACAATCCAATAGGCGATGAAGACAAGAATGAGAGGAATTTGTGTGTCCTTGTAGCCTCTTAGGGCACCAGCACATGTGATTTGAATGGCATCTGAAAACTGGAAGATCGCGGCAATTATTATCAAGGTGGTTGCGATCGAAATGATACGCAAATCGGGCGTGTAAAGTTCAGCAATTTCTCGGGCAAACCAAGCCATCAAGGTAGAGCTAAACAGGGCAAGCGTTAGGGTGATCAGTAAGCCCAGTAATGCTGTTTGTTTGGCACCCTGAATATCCAATTTCCCTAGTCGGTGACCAATTCGTATGGTGAGCGCTAGGGATATACTGAGAGGAAGCATAAACACCAGGCCAGTAAAGCTGATGGTGATCTGATGCGAGGCAATCATCACTTCACCAAGGTCTGCAAGCAAAAGAGCGATGACCGAAAACATACTGACCTCAATTAAAAGCGCAATTCCAATGGGAAGTCCTAAGGCTATATATTGCTTGAAAGCGTTCAATTCAGGCAGTTGCCAATTTTTAAGGGGGGATAATGATTTGAAGGTAGGTGAGCAAAGAAGATAGATGATCGATGCAAAAAACATAATCCACATGACGATTGCTGTCGCCCAGCCGCATCCTACACCGCCTAATTGCGGTAGACCAAATTTTCCATAGATGAGCATGTAGTTAAGCGGAATGTTACAGGCAAGTCCAAGCAGTGCTATTTTCATTGCTGGTTGCGTTTTGCCAAACCCTTCGATGTAGCTTCGCAGTAATTGATATAAAAGCAGCGCGGGGAAACCCCAAGAGATCGCCGCCAAATAGTCAACGGTCAGTGCGGCTAAATGAGGCTCAACATCCATCATCGTCAAAATGGGCTCGCAGTTATGGAGTATATACATAGCGAGTACGCAGAGTATGGCGACGATGATTGAGCCTTGGTGAAGCGTTTCTCGTGTCTTTGTTTTTTCTCCCGCCCCAACTAAGTGGGCAACCATAGGGGTGGTTGCCATAAGTATCCCTTGGCTGGCGAGAAATATGGGTAACCAGATGCTTGACCCAAGTGATACCGCAGCAAGATCAGTTGAGTTGTACCTGCCCGCCATTAGCGTATCAACAAAACCCATAGATGTTTGTGCAACCTGAGCAATGGCAATAGGGAAGCCCAAGGCAAGAATGAGTTTTATTTCGGACGAGGCTTTCAGAAAGTGCTCCTGGGTGGGCAAAAAAAGCTGGGTAGATGAATGTGGTGCTATTTAATCATTTCTGGATTAGAAATAGCTAGGTTTATATTATCGGAGCGGCATTCAATAGAGAATACGGATGTTTAAGTGGTTTCTGATTCTAAGTGGGTAAGTATTTGTAAAGCCTCTGCTCGATTATTGCCGCAGAACAAAGGTTCGGCTTGGAAGCCCGAGCAGGCTTGAGGTCTATTCGGTTGATTAAAGATAGTGCAGCGATATTGATCGTTTAGATATTCACATCTAACGCCAGCTGGTTTCTTGAGGCTGCTAATACTTGGTGCGATACAGCAAGCCCCGCAGTTGTCACGGCAGTGCATAATTAGCCTCGATCAAGATCGTTGTCGTTATTATATTTTGGAGGGGAGGCAAAAGAAAAGGCCGATTTAAAAATCGGCCTTTGCTGTAACAAGCTATTATGCTGCACTATCGGTTAAGTCTGTTTGCAGGTGGGTAGTTGTTCCCACCTGCGTTTCAGGCTTTTTTACAGGATCAAGCCCCAGAGTATCAAGGGTTTGCTGCCTTATAGATTTTAATAGTGATGCGTCTTGAGTGAGGTCATGGCCATAAGATGGAATCATCGCCTCTAGCTTCGCTTTCCATTCAGGGGAGGCAAGCTCTTTAGCAAAGCAGCGTTCAACAATATTTAGCATAGCGCTAACCGCTGTTGATGCCCCTGGTGATGCGCCGAGTAAAGCGGCTAAAGTTCCATCAGCGGATGTGATGACCTCTGTTCCGAACTCCAGTTTGCCTTTGCCGTTGTCATCCTTTTTGATGATCTGTACACGCTGGCCAGCATGAGATATTTCCCAATCTTCCTCTTTTGCTTCTGGGAGGAAATTGCTTAAGGACATCACTCTTGAACCGTGTGTTTGCATCACTTCGCTGATCAAATAGCGAGTAAGATCCATGCTAGTGGCACCTACATATAGCATCGGCTTCAAGTTATTCATTTTTAAGCTGCCAAACATGTCCATCACCGAGCCCTGTTTCAAAAACTTGGTGGTAAATCCGGCAAATGGGCCAAACAGTAAAGCTTTTTTACCGTCAATAACTCGGGTATCTAAGTGTGGAACAGACATCGGGGGAGCACCGATGGGTGCTGCACCGTAGACCTTGGCTTCATGTTGTTCAACAATCGCTTGATTTTTACAGACTAACCATTGGCCACTGACAGGGAAACCACCGTAACCATCTCCTTCTGCAATGCCTGTTTTTTGTAGGAGGGGTAAAGCACCACCGCCAGCACCTAAAAATACGAAACGGCTGTTGATGACATCAAATTCATTATTTTGATTGTTTTTTAGTGTGACTGACCAGCTGTCATCTTTGTTTTGGTAGAACTCTTTGACGTCGTGGTTAAGTAAAAGCTCAAAATCGTTCTGTGCTTCTAAAAATTTAACCATGTTGCGAGCAAGGGAGCCAAAGTTGACATCTGATCCATAACGGACACGCGTTGCTGCTATTTTTTCATTGTCTTTTCTACCTTTCATTACAAGCGGCATCCACTCGCGAAGGACTTCTGGGTCTTCGCTATACTCCATAACATCGAATTGATGGTGGGCGCTAAGTGCTTCGTATCTTTTACGTAAAAACTCGACGTTTTTATCGCCCCATACAAAGCTTTGGTGAGGTACTGGGTTAATAAACTGCGATGGTTCAGGTAGTGCATTTTGTTGCACTAGGTAAGACCAAAACTGCAAGCTTATTTCAAATGATGCATTGATTGCATAAGCTTTGTCGCAGTTGATGCTTCCATCTGCCATCTCTGGCGTATAATTTAATTCACAATAAGCGGCATGTCCTGTTCCCGCGTTATTCATGCAATCGGTGCTTTCCATTGCAACTTGATCTAGTCGCTCAGCCATGCAAATTTTTAGGGATGGGTCTAGCTGCTTGAGCATAATACCAAGGGTAGTGCTCATAGCTCCCGCGCCGACTAGCAATACGTCTACTGATTTTGTGGTCATAGGAACTTCGCCATTTTAATAATAATAATGGTTTGTGAAGTGACACGGTAATGGGGCTTGTGGCCGTAACGGAAGTGATATTACATCGATAACTCTTCAATCCGTTATTACTCGAGACTTCAAAGCCTGCAATTCAAAAGCATAAATGTGTGACAACTTTTAATGTTGCAGTGCAGTTGGCGCGAATTATACGGATTTTGTCGACAATGTCTTGGGTAATAAAGCTAAAGGCGTTAGCAATTTGGATTAGAATTATCCTAAAGTCTTACTCTTTTGGTGGTTGGTGTGCTACTTAGGGGTATATTTTATAACTTCTATTTATTGATTTATTTCCATGGGTTATTAAAAGGGGCTAAATCCTATTTTTTGTATTGTTTTTGGATGTTTACATCGAAGAGTGTCTAGACTAGTCTTCACGCCCTTGAGTATATTTTGGAGTCTTTAAATGGAAGATATCATTGAGCTGTTACAGGAACGTAATGTTAAAATCCCTGTGCCCCTGGAACTTCCGGATGAGGACGATTTGGTTGAGATAGAAGAAGCAATTCTCATCTCATTACCCGATGAATATAAGCAGTTTTTGCTAGAGGTGAGTGATGTGGTGTGTGGCTCTATTGAGCCGGCAACCTGTACTGATCCGAGTTCTCATACTTTCCTCCCCGATCTTGCTGCAAGAGCATGGGATATCGGTATGCCGCGTGAGTATATTCCCATCTGCGAGCACGCAAATGGCTTTTATTGTATTTCACAAGTTGGGCAGATCTTTCTATGGTTTTCTGGGGAAGATATGGAAGATGAGTGGGATTCGATATGGAGCTGGGCTAAAGATGTGTGGTTGGAGAGCTAAAGCATAATGAATACGCACCTTTTTGAACAGGTTGAACAGCTTGCAAAGAAGATGATGGCAGCGGCTGAAGCGAATGACGAGACGCTCTTTTATCAAGATTATGAAACGCTAAAACAGTTATGCGATGACCAGGTCGGTACGCGTAATGAACATCCTGTCTTGTGGGAAAGCTTGGCTGACTTTACGGAAGACAACAGCACTGCGATAGCGCTATACCAACGAGCTTATGATAGTGCTAAAGCATTGAAAGAAACAGAATATAAAGCATCTATACAGTTTTCCCTTGCCCAACGCTTGCTTGAGCAGGGTGAAAAGGATGAGGCCAAATTAGCTTTAGATAAGGCGGTTAAGTTTGCCAGTTACACTGATGATGATCAGCTAAAGCTTGAAATTAGCGAAATGGTTAATAGTTTGAGTTGATCGGATAATAAAAAAGGAGCCATGAGGCTCCTTTTTTTGGTTTAGCTTTTTGATTAGTCGATACGTACAGTAACGTAACGGCCAGGAGCAGCTTCAATTGCTTTATGGGTGTCGTTACCCTCTGTAGTAGGAGCGGCTACTTTTTTGCCAGCGCGACGTTTAAGCCACTCAGACCAGTGAGGCCACCATGAGCCTTCTTGGCGCTCAGCTGATTCAAACCACTGATCAGCGCCTTTACCCAGCTCTCCATTGATCCAATAGTTACGGCGGTTTTTAGAGGCAGGGTTTATTACACCAGCAACATGACCGCTTGCACCTAGGACAAATTCGTTCTTGCCTTTAAGATTTTCCGTACCCGCAAATGTTCCTTTCCATGGAGCGATGTGATCTTCAATTGTGGATAGGAAGTAGCAAGGAATCTTGACCTGACCTAAATCGATCTTCTCACCGCAAAGGGTAAGTTCGTTTTTCTTAACCAGTGCGTTGTCCAAATACATTCTGTTGATGTAGAAGGTATACATATCAGCAGGTAAGTTGGTTGAGTCACTGTTCCAATAAAGGATGTCAAACGGTGGTGGATTCTGGCCTTTAAGGTAGTTGTTAACAACATATGACCAGATTAGATCGTTGGAACGTAGCATATTGAAAGAGGTCGCTAATTCGCGGCCGCTCAAATAGCCTTGATTGTTCACTTTGTCTTCAAGCTTTTTAACTTGTTGTTCATCGATAAATACACATAGATCGCCTGGATCAGTGAAATCCATCAACGTTGTTAGGAACGTTGCAGAAGCAATTGATGTGTCTTTACGCGCAGCCATTACCGCTAATGTTGATGCTAGTAGGGTACCACCAATACACCATGCTACGGCATTAATTTTATCGCTGTTTGAGATCTCTTTAACTACATTGGTTGCGGTGATAATGCCTTTTTCAATGTAGTCATCCCAGCTGATGTGACCTTGCTCTGTCGTAGGGTTCAGCCAAGAAACGAGGAAGGTCGTTTGTCCTTGGTCAACACAATATTTGACGTAAGAGTTACTCTCTTGCAGATCAAGAATGTAGAATTTATTGATGCAAGGAGGAACAATCAGTGTCGGGCGAGAGAACGTTTCTTCAGTGCTTGGTTTGTACTGAATGAGCTGGAACATCTCATTTTCAAAAACAACCGTTCCTTCCGTCGTAGCGATATTTTCCCCGAGAACAAACGCCGATTCGTCCGTCATAGAGATACGGCCTTTATCAACGTCGACTAGCAGGTTCTTTAGACCGTCAACTAGGCTCTGACCTTTTGTCTCTAAGGCTTGTTGCAAAACTTCAGGGTTAGTAATAGCGAAGTTGGTTGGCGATAGTGCATCAATGTACTGCTGAGTGTAAAACTCTAGTTTCTTCTGTTCGTTATCAGATAGATTGGCATTAGCAGCCATCTCTTGCAGAAGCTTGGAGCTGATAAGGTAGGATTGCTTAATGTAATCGAATACAGGGTTCTGAGACCACTCATCTGCTTGGAAACGACGATCGCCACGCGCTGGTTCAGCAACTGATGTGGAGCTTTTGCCTGTCAGCATGTTTGTCCAAAGGTTCATCTGACTTTGCTGGTAGTCCGTGATAGCACGGATCCAAACCGTCGGGTCTTCCCAAGATTTGTTTGCTAGTTCAGTCCACGACTGTGTGAACTGAGAAAAAATATCATCACCACCAGAAGCTGAGAACATCTCAAACATTTTTTGAGTTTCAGTGTTCAGATAATCGATAAATTCCTGAGGGTTGGAGAGCAGGTTGTTGTTATCCATTGATTCGCCTTTCTTTGTCATATCCGTTTTCCATCTTCCAAGCTTCACATAGTCATTTTGATTATGGAGGCGGGATTAGCGCATTACTGCCGAAAATTCAGCATAGGCTTGCAAAAAAGCATTTGCAAGAATGTTAACTTGTGCACCAGCATATTCTTGTGCGATGCAATGAAGCAAGGTATTCCTTGGTCGAACACACTAAGGTGTTAAGACTAAATAGCGTGTCTTTCATCGATCATATCATCAATATATTGCAGAATTTTGTAACTCTCTTCCTCCGCATGACGCATGTTTGCAACAATGCTCTCCCTGATTTCTGGGTTTTTACGCCAGTTTTCATCACGCATAGAAACCGCTTTGTGTACGGCTGAATGCACTGCAGCATGTGGTTGTTCAATTTTGCTATAAGCTTTTGTGCCTTGGAAATTTTCAGCACCAACACCTTCGTAATACCATTTGCCTAATCGGCACTCAGTATGTGTGCGAGCGACTGCCGTTATTTCTGTATTACGGTCTTGTGAATCATCCAGTGCTATATAGCCGTTTTGTTTATAAATAACATGGTCCGCTTTTGCTAAAGACCCAAACGTCCGGTCTTTTGCATAGGAAACATAGCGCTGAGTATCGTCAGCTGAGCGTGCTATATCAGTAAATTGTTCTCTAAAATGTTGAACCCGTTCACTAATTTCTTCGGTCGCTTGAGATGAAACTTCCGCTTGTTGGACCATCTCCTTGACGCGCTCGCTGAAGCTATTAATCGTTTCTGTAACTTCGATCGCGGCTTCTTTAGTACGGTTAGAGAGCGCTTTAACTTCATCGGCAACCACCGCAAATCCGCGGCCTTGTTCTCCTGCTCGGGCGGCTTCGATAGCAGCGTTCAGGGCAAGTAAGCTTGTTTGATCGGCAATGTCGGTGATGATTGACAGGGATTCAGATACTTTCTCGCTATCATCTTCGAGTGCTTTGGTAACATCTGAAACGTTAGCAATATTTTTGCTGATGCTTTCGAGGGAGACACTCATGCCTTCAACCGTACCTTGGCTGTTGGTTGCTGCTTCACCATTTTTTGCTGCAATGCTTTCCACTTGCTCCATCTCTTCAGATATCTTTACGAGATCTGCCTGATTTCGCTTAAGGTTTTCAATTAGGTGGGCAGTATTGAGGTTGTGTAGTTCAGATTTTAGTTGGTTTGAAGCTAAGAATTTGGCGCCTTCTTCCATCCTTTCCAAGGATATATTGATTTGAGACAGAGACTTTCGTAACCGTCCAGGCATCCCTTTATACAAGGCTTTTCGATCGTATCGCCCCTCTGCCACATAGCTGAAGCAAGCGTCGACCTCTTTAAAATAGGACTCTACGCGATCCAATAAGTCGTTTAGTTCCCATGCAACTTTACCCACTTCACCTAAGCCGGCGACTGAGGTGATTCGAGTGCTGAAATCACCTGTATTCGCTTTAGTGAGGGTCGTGTTGATGCGCTCTAATGCTTCAACCGCGTAGCTGTTTGTTTTGAGTGAGTAGGCGGATAAGGCGAGGCCTAGAATGGCAGGGGCTATTAACCACCATGTTGCTTGCATAAAGACTGCGGTTAATACAAGCGTAGAGAGTAGCAGTAGATTCCAAGCGATGACTATCCACTTAGCGCGTGATCGTAAGAATGGAACGCCCCGGCTGGTATTATTAGCGTAAGATTTAGTTCTCATTGGTATCTCAATCCTTATCTAAGCTCATCACAAGTTCAAAGTAGCTAACTCCTAGTTCGTCTAGCTTTAACTGTAAAAGTGCGATAGAACGGTCTGCAGCGTCGCGAGCGCTTCCCGATTGTTCGACTGCAAGCATCTCTTGGTAAATAGGCGACAGCGTGTTGATCGCTAACTGGCTAGGTTTACGTCTTACCGAATAATATCCTGCAAGGTTACCGTTAGCGTCGTAGTCAGGAGTGATATTGGCAAAAACCCAGTAATAAGAGCCATCTTTGCAGAGATTTTTTACATAGCCGAAGAACTCGTCTTCTTGCTGTAGTGTTTGCCATAAAAATTTAAAAACGCCACGAGGCATATCTGGATGGCGTACGATATTATGCTGGGTACCGAGTAATTCTGATTCACTAAATCCCGCTATCTGCATAAACACGCGGTTAGTGTAAGTGATGATTCCCTTTCGATCTGTTTTAGATACGATAAATTCATCGTCACCCAAACATACTTCATTATTTTGAGGAGTGATTTTGTTTTTCATCTTCAGCTAGAACAATATTCATTATAATTAATAGGGATTTTATCATGCTATTAAAACATAATTCTCTGATCTGGCGCAGTGCAGCAAATGCTAGTTTTGTAAATTAATGATTAAAAGTTCTAAAATCGTAAAAATATTAGTATTGAGTAATTTTGAAAAGAGGGTTAGATGCGCGAATTAGAATTGATGGGAACGCTTGGTTGTCATCTGTGTGAAGTGGCAGAGGGCGTTGTAATTAGCGCTCTAGAGGCAGGTATTTACGATGTTTATCACGTTGATATAGCGGAAGATGATGTGTTGTTACAGAAATACGCGACCCGAATTCCTGTACTAGTGGATGTAGCAAGCGGAAAGGAATTAGGGTGGCCATTTGACCACCAGCAGCTGCAGCAATTTCTTAGTGGTTTGGTGGCGGAAGTTTAAAAAATGAGCGTGTGTTTTTTTGAATTTCATCATTCAATTGTGCCAAATCTTTATTGAGTAGATTTGCTATTTTGTCTGCTATATGTGGCAGATTACTCGGTGTGTTTCTGCGTGATTTAGGTTTTGGCTTTAAATCTCGTGGCAGTAAATAGGGTGCATCCGTTTCTATCATTAAGCGATTTGGGGGGATCTCTTTGAGTAGTTTCTGTAAAGAGATTCCTCGCCTTTCATCACAAACCCAGCCAGTAATCCCTATGTGCAGATCTAAGTCTAAATAGTTATAGAGTTCCTCTTTTGAGCCAGTAAAGCAGTGTGCCACGGCGTGGGTAAAGTCGTCACGATGGGAAGAGAGCATTTCCAGTTGTTGTTTATGGGCATCGCGTTCGTGTAAAAAAAGAGGAAGTTGCGCGTTTGAAGCAATCTCTAGCTGTTGCTCAAAGATTGTTATCTGTTGGCTTGGTTCTGAAAAGTTTCTGTTAAAGTCTAGCCCCATCTCTCCGATGGCAACAACACAGGGCTCAGATGAAAGGGCTAGTAGTTCGTTAATGTCTGCTTTCTGATGGTCTTTAGCGTAATGGGGGTGAACGCCTACTGTGCAAAAAAGATGCTCAGGGTACTGCTGGCATAGGGCAATCGCTTCTATGGATTCTTTTAAGCTGGTGCCTGTGATGACTAATTGCTCTATTCCATTCGCAAATGCTTGCTCAATGACGTCGTTGCGGTCTTTATCGAAACTACTATCGGTTAGATTTACACCAATATCGATCCAGTTTAGCTTGCCCATTTATAAATGCCTTAAGATTCAGAGAGCTGTTTTCTTATTTTGGTTGAGGGCCAGAAGTTTTACTTGTTTTTCAGTGAGTAAGCTAGCTTCTCTTCCTTCGAGACGATCATAAATTACTCTGAAAGCAAGCACGTTTTGAACGTATTTCCTGGTTTCTTTAAATGGGATTGTTTCAATCCAGATGTCCAGAGGCAGATGGCCTCTTTGCTTTAACCATTTTTTTACTCGATGCGGGCCAGCATTATAAGCGGCTGACGCATAGGCCGGGTTGTTATTGAAACGTTTTAACATGTCGCCCAAGTAAGCTGAGCCTAAAGTGATGTTTGTTTCAGGATCATAAAGTTGGCTGGTTCGTTTATAAGGAACTTTGTGTTTCTTTGCTGTTTGTTTAGCTGTTTTAGGCATAAGTTGCATCAGGCCGCGTGCGCCTACCCGCGATTGTGCATTGTAAAGAAAGGCACTCTCTTGGCGTGCGATGGCTACCGGGAAACTTAGGTCTAAATCGTTTTTACTTGCATATGTTTTAAACAGATTCGCATGAGGGTGTGGGAAGCGCAGTTCGATATGATCCCAGCGTTTGGTTTTAGCGGCATTAATGATTGCCTGCAGGTGCCAGCCCCATGATTTTGCTATATAGCCCGCTAGGTTTGTCTCTTCCTCATTCATGCTGGCAAGTGCGAGATTCCACTCTCTATTGGCCTCAGTTAGTCGGCCAAGCTTGAAAAGCTCTCTCGCTCGCGTTACTGCAGGTTGCTGTTTTAATTGTGCCAGTGCTTCGTTATTTAATGTATCAATCTTAGCGTTAAGCTCGAAAGGACTATTGTTAAGCTCAGCAGCTAGGAAACCATAAAAGCTTCGGTCTTTAGACAGTAGCTCAATCTGCTGTTTGTGATTTTGATGAGGTGCTAAGTGGCGTTCGGCGATCAGATCCCAATACTGCCATTTAGGGTCCACTTTTTGTTCCTCGTTAAGGTGCTTCACGCCTTCTCTAACCGCTTTCCAGTTTTGCTGGGCTAAAGCGTTTCTAATACGGCTCTCAATAATGGCATTAACCTTGTAATCAGGGTCAAGAAGAGTGGAGAGTTCTATCGCTCTAGAGTGATAGTTACGGTTTAAACGAACGCCCATATACTCAGTGACAGTGAGCTGATCTGAGATAGACATAAGCTGATCACGATGCTTAACCCAAGCGTTGACGGCCGTGATTGGCTGGCTCCGGTACCAGTGTTTGAAGATAAGCTTTGCCGTGGCTACGCGATGGGCTTCAGGGATTTTGTCGAGCTTTTGGGGTGTGAATGTTTCGGGTTTGTTGTAAAGAGACCAGAACGCAGAGCTGTTCGCTGTTTGTTTTTTGTTTGTGATTTTTTTATCGAGGTAGCGAGCGAGTTTAATGTTGTTTTGCGCGATGCTTAACCAAAAACGATCATGAGCTTCACTTGATGTCGGTCTGCCTGTCGCCATCCATGCTTTAAACAGAGGGTCACATGCTTTGGGTTGCGAGTTCCCAACTAACCATAGCTCGCGGGCTTTGTAGAGCGCTGATCTCTTTTGTTTTTTCGTACCATTAAAGAGGGCGAACTGTTGCTGGCATTCGTAATGAGTATTACTGACGGGGTATGCAGCAAAGTGCTGAGCATACAGCTTCCACTGTTTCTGGTTATTGAGGTGGTTTAGCCAGGTGCGATTGAGCCTATTTGCTATGGGTAGATCGCTATATTTATCAATAAATGCACTTACCTGTTTTGATTCCGATTCATTTAAGTTTAGTAGTGTTTGTTGATAATCAAGGTAAGGCGCTAATGGATAGCTATCTAATTGAGAGCGAAGCTTTTGGTAATCGGGGAGCTTGTTTTTTTTAAGGAGCGATTCGGCTTGGAGGAACTGCTTGCGTTGCGTATCGATGGATACCGTAGCTGAAGCGTTGGTAATAGATAAAATAGAAAGTGTTAGAAAAGCGAGAGGAGTATAAATAAAGCGATGCATTGCCAAGTCCTATGATATTTCCTTTACTCTCTTATACGGCAGTTTAAGCCGTTTATTAAATAATAATTTGTCATAATGCAGCATTTTCATGCATATCTAGTAAAAACCAGTAGAATAGCGGCCTTCATAGAACAAAAGCTGAACAATCATGCCTCTGATTAGACTCGATAAAATTTCAATCGCCTTTGGCGCAAAACCATTATTAGATAACGTTGATTTTCAAATAGATCCAGGTGAACGTGTTGCACTGGTTGGTTTGAATGGTGCAGGTAAATCAACATTACTAAAGCTTGTTGCTGGTCATCACAAAGCGGATGGCGGCGAATTTTGGGTGTCACCCACTTGTCGTATAGCAGAGCTTCCGCAGGCAATGCCCGCAGCAGATGAGCGAAAAGTTCGTGATGTTGTTACTGCAGGTTTACAAGATATTTTGAAGCTTCGAGAGGCGTATGACGAACTGGCGTCTTCAGCTGAAGTCGATATGAAGAAGCTTGATCGTCTGCAACATGAGATAGAGGCTGTCGATGGCTGGCATTTGGAGCAGCGTGTGCAGCGGGTAATAGAACAGTTAGAGTTGCCTGGCGATAAACTTATGTCTGAGTTGTCAGGTGGGTGGCGACGCCGAACGGCTCTAGGTGCTGCACTGGTGCAGCAGCCAGACCTTTTGTTGCTTGATGAGCCGACTAACCACCTGGATATCGAAACAATCGAGTGGCTTGAGCAGCAGCTTTTGGAATTTAAAGGCGGTCTGTTAATTATCTCCCATGACCGAGCTTTAGTTGATCGCTTAGCCACTCGAATTATTGAGTTAGATCGTGGTGTCTTGTCGTCTTTCCCTGGTAGTTATTCTGCGTACATGGATCTCAAGCAGAAGATGCTTGAAGATGAAGAGAAACAAAATGCGCTTTTTGATAAGCGCTTGGCCCAAGAAGAAACGTGGATTCGACAAGGCATTAAAGCGCGAAGAACGCGTAATGAGGGGCGTGTTCGAGCATTGAAAAAAATGCGTACAGAGCGATCTGATCGTCGTGAAAGGGGTGGAAAAGCTAAATTTGCACTCGAGGAAGCTGCTCGTAGCGGTAAGATCGTAGCTGAGCTTGAGAATGTATCATTAGGGTTTGATGATAAAGCACTGTTTAGTGATTTTGACTTTTCACTCCTACGAGGTGATCGCGTTGGCTTAATAGGCCCTAATGGTGCGGGAAAAAGTAGCTTATTAGGTGTGCTCTTAGGTAAGCAATCACCTGATAGTGGTAAGGTTAAGTTAGGGACTAATATAAAAGTTGCTTATTTTGATCAGTTACGGGCACAAGTTGATCCTGAAAAAACAGTGATGGACAACATTGCTGAAGGGCGAGAAAGTATAACTATCAATGGCCGTCAACGTCATTTGATTAGTTATCTGAATGATTTTATGTTTGCTCCAGAACGGGCAAGGACACCGGTTAAAGCGTTGTCGGGTGGCGAAACGAACCGTGTTTTACTCGCTAAGCTCTTTAGCCAGCCGGCCAACTTGTTGGTGCTCGATGAGCCAACCAATGATCTAGATATTGAAACGTTAGAGCTTCTTGAAGAGATTATCCTCGATTTTGACGGCACGATTTTGCTGGTTAGTCATGATCGTTCTTTCTTAGATAATGTAGTGACAAGTACTCTGGTGTTCGATGGTAATGGCGAATTAAACGAATACGTGGGCGGCTACAATGATTGGTTGAGGCAGCGCCCAGATCCATTAAAAGTGAGTGCTAAACCTGCAGTCAAAGCGGAAGTAAAAACAGCCGTTAAAGAAAAGGCGCCCAAAAAGAAAAAGTTAAGCTATAAATTGCAACGAGAGTTAGATGAGCTGCCGGCTAAATTGGAAGCTGCAGAGGAGCGTCTTGCTGAATTGCAGGAAGAAACGGGTTCGGGTGATTTCTATCAACAATCACATGATGTCGTTAATCAGACGCTTGAAATGATGCAGCAGCAGGAAGGCATTGTAGAAACGCTAATGGATCGTTGGGTTGAATTGGAAGCGATGCAGGAAGAGTGATCTTCCTGCTAGCATAAAATTCTCACCACCTAGAGCATCGCTAAGCATGGCCGTGGCTGTATTTAGCGCTGCTTACTCTTCTTTATCTCTAACTCTAATCGCGAGAACGTCGCAGTTGGCACCGTGAAGAACGCCATTTGCTGTTGATCCTAGCAGTAGAGCAATACCGTGACGGCCGTGGCTTCCGACGATGATTAGATCAATTTTTTCTTCGTCTGCAATACGATGGATTTCGCTTTCGGTTTGTCCTGTCGCGACGATTTTTGAAGTGACTGGATAATCTAGAGCTTCACAGAATGAATTAAGCTTCTGATTGGCATGCTCATCCAACTGCTCTTGAATTGATGTTAAGTCCATGGGGACATCGCCACCATAGGCGAAGCTTAAAGGCTCAATAACGTGAATTACATGAAGCTCCGCTTGATTGGCTGAAGCGATTGAGCGGGCTTTATCACGTAACTGGTCAGACTCGTCTGAAAGATCTAGAGCTAAAAGTACTTTGTTATATGTGCTCATGATAATTCCTTAATGTTTTTAGCGGTTACTCTCTACTTATGAGATTAGCATAGAGCTTGCAGTTGAGTACTCTGATAAACTTCGCAAAGCTGATGCTTATCAATATATTAAGCGTTCTGCCAAAATTATCTAGCGCTATGCCTGTGGCGTTTCGCTTAAATCACTTTACGGGGTTATCTCTATGAAATGGATGATCATCATTTTAATTATGATGTCATTAATTGGTTCGATGATGTGGGTGATGCCTACGCCACGCCAAAAATATCAAGCGGCGCTACGTATGAAGGCTAAAACACAAGGTTTTCTGGTTCAGTTAGAAAAAGTAACGGGACCTAGAGCTAAAGGTGAAATGGAACCTGTATCGAAAGATATGACTGCTTATCGTATTTTACGAGAAGGTTTGTCTAGAGAAGAGAAGAATAGCTTTAAAACTTGGCAAGTTTTTAGAATTGAATCGATTGCAGATATAGGTTTGCCTGCAGGGTGGAGTTGGTTAGATGGTGAGCGTACTTTGTCAGATGCTCAGCTTGAGCAGCTGTGTGAAATCATCGCTAAATTGCCAGCGGGAGTCTTCTCTCTTGAGTCTACGCCTATTCATGTTGGGGTTTATTGGGATGAAGAGGGTGGTGAAGAGGTGCTGGATGATCTTAAAGGGCTATTACAACAGATTGCAAAAAGTGGATTCTAAGTAAGAGATTGATGGTATGGAGCAGATTAAGCCGGGACGTTATAGGCATTATAAGGGCCCTGAATACGATGTGGTTGATGTTGCAAGGCATTCTGAAACCGAAGAGTGGCACGTTGTTTATCGTACCTGCTATGGCGATAAAGGGTTATGGGTACGTCCCTTAGCAATGTTTATCGAAACCGTGCAGCTAGACAATGGTGATGAGGTGCCACGTTTTGCATATATCGGAGATAATCGCTAAAGCAAGCGATCTAGAGAATCAGCTAATGTTCCTTGGGAGCGTGCTCGTTTCGGTTGAATGCTTTCTATGAGCTGTTCAACCTTCTCTAAACGAGGTTTTTTGTTTTGCATAGGTATATTTGCTCGGACAAGCAAAGCCTTTGCGTGCCGATAATGTGAGACCGCCGTCATTAGGTCTTCTGCATTCTTAAATTTGTCACCTTGGCTTAAATGAGCATCAGCGACCACGGTTATACGTAACCAATACAGCTCTTGTTTATAGCTTCTAGCGAGAGCAGGAGTTACTTTACCGCCTCGAGCAAGTTGGAGCACAAGTTTCTCTGCAAAATTAATATATATTTGTGCCCGTTTTAATGAGCGGTCGCTGTCGAATACTTCAGCGGATGCAAAGGCCTTATCAGCGGTGTCTTTCTGTTGGGATAATGCTTGGAAAAGCTCAGAATCTGGCGCTAGCATGGCGACCTCTTCTAGCAGAGAGGTAGCATGTTCGTTAATTTTTTGAATGATTTCTGGCTTGCAGTTAGCTTCCCTAAGGACAGCAATTGCTTGAAGTATATGTTCAGCTTGGCCTTTGAGCCACGTTAAACGTTTGTCTTTTGCATCTTCCTGCTGTTCACGTGTTGTGATGACAAAATTGACTGTAATAGCAATAAGTCCTACTACGGCAATTAGTACTACATAGATTATATTGTCATTAAACATTAGGTTGTTTGTGCCAGCTAGAATGTTGTTGATTATGTTGAATATTGTGGCCTGTAACTGGGCATTGGTAAAGTTCTAGTTGATCCATTGGTCTACTTTTATCGCAATTGTTGCTTGACCGTTGCATTCTCAACACTTATATATGCACCCAAATTATTATTTGTTTACTAGCCACTAAAAGAAGCGTTGTAGATTTTTGTGCAGTATCGTAGGTTAAATAAGGCATGAAATACGTATTTACATTTTATTGTTAAGTTATGGCTTCTTGATTGTATAGCCCTGAGGAAAGAAGGACTCTATGGGAAAGTCTCTTGTTATCGTCGAGTCACCCGCTAAAGCGAAGACTATCAACAAATACTTGGGTAACCAGTATGTTGTTAAATCCAGTGTGGGTCACATTCGTGATCTGCCAACAAGCGGAAGTACGAAAAAGACCGATCCGAAGGAAAGGGCTCGTTTAGCTGCTTTGACCCGAAAGATGTCGCCTGAAGAAAAGGTTGTTCATAAGAAAAAGAAAGCACGTGAACAGCTTATAGGTCGTATGGGTATAGATCCTGATAAAGGTTGGGAGCCGCATTATGAAGTGCTGCCAGGTAAAGAGAAGGTTGTTGATGAATTAAAACGCCTTGCAAAAGATGCCGATGAAATCTATCTCGCGACCGATTTGGACCGCGAAGGGGAAGCAATTGCATGGCATCTTCGAGAAGCGATAGGCGGTGATGAAGAGCGCTATCGTCGCGTTGTTTTTAACGAGATCACGAAAAAAGCGATTACAGGCGCTTTTGAGCAACCATCCAGTCTAGATATGGATCGAGTCAATGCCCAGCAAGCGCGACGCTTTTTAGATCGCGTTGTTGGTTATATGATCTCTCCATTACTTTGGGAGAAGGTTGCGCGTGGCTTATCGGCTGGTCGAGTGCAATCAGTCGCGGTTAAGTTAGTTGTTGAGCGAGAAAAAGAGATTCGTGCTTTTATCCCCGAAGAGTTTTGGGAGGTTCAGGCAGAAGCGCTAACCGCGGGGCAAGATCCACTAAAGCTGCAAGTGCATCGTATCAATGGTGAAACATTTCGCCCTAGCTCTGAAGACGAAACTAAAGGCTATTTAGAACAGTTACGCTCAACCTCTATGGAGGTTGTTAGTCGCAAAGACCGGCCTACGACAAGTAAGCCATCAGCACCATTTATTACGTCTACTTTACAGCAAGCTGCGAGTACGCGTTTAAGCTTTGGTGTTAAGAAGACCATGATGATGGCCCAGCGTTTGTACGAAGCGGGCTACATTACTTATATGCGAACGGACTCAACAAATTTGAGTGCAGAGGCTGTAGCAGCATGTAGAGAGTATATTGGCGATCATTTCGGTAGCAAGTATCTACCGGAGAATGCCATAAGTTACAGCAGTAAAGAGGGAGCTCAAGAGGCACATGAGGCCATTCGTCCGTCAGATGTAACGGTTGAGGCAACCTCCCTGAAAGGGATGGATCGTGATGCTGAGCGCTTATACGAATTGATTCGTCGTCAATTTATGGCATGTCAGATGACGCCGGCTAAGTTTTTGAGTACACGTGTTACTGTAGCGGCAGGTGATTTTGAATTAGTAACAAAAGGCCGCATTCTTCAATTTGATGGTTACACACGGGTTATGCCAGCAAAAGGCAAAGGCGAAGAAGATATTATTCTTCCTGATGTTAAGGCGGGCGAAAATCTGACATTGGTTGAATTGCTACCTAAGCAGCATTTTACTAAACCTGCCCCTCGTTTTACTGAAGCTAGCCTAGTTAAAGAGCTTGAGAAACAGGGTATTGGTCGACCATCAACCTATGCGGCGATCATTTCTACGATTCAAGATCGTGGTTATGTAGAGGTGCAGAACCGTCGTTTCTATGCTCAGAAGATGGGAGACATTGTTGTCGAGCGTCTCGGTGAGAATTTCTCAGATCTGATGGATTATAGCTTCACCGCAAGGATGGAGGAGAGTCTGGATGATGTTGCCGAAGGTAACGCTGATTGGAAGGCTCTATTAGATCAGTTTTATGCCGATTTTTCAGGGAAGTTGGAAGATGCTCAGGGTGAAGAGAACGGGATGCGTCCTAACTCTCCAACTGAGACCGATATTAGCTGCCCAGATTGTGGTCGTCATATGATGATTAGAACAGCGAGTACGGGCGTGTTCCTAGGATGTTCTGGTTATAGTTTGCCTCCTAAAGAGCGCTGCAAGTGCACGATTAACCTAATATCAGGAGATGAGGTTGTCAGCGTAGATGGGGATGATGAAGAAGA
>Ga0193961_1000091_pt1 | contig 34295 bp, 40 predicted proteins | sample FB_4_MG_FD_140371 | JGI IMG/M metagenome (GOLD analysis project Ga0193961, IMG submission 140371) | Microbial mat bacterial communities from the Broadkill River, Lewes, Delaware, United States - FB_4_MG | ecosystem: Environmental > Aquatic > Freshwater > River > Microbial mats | place: USA...
AAAGCACTTCCTCTTTTGATTGAACCATTTTTTTTCACTTTAAATCTTTTTAAAGCTCCACTGTTAGATTTCATCTTTGGCATTGTTAGGACTCCTTTGCGAAAATTTTGAATTATTAAGTTTAATGTTTTACTTTAAAAGTAAAGCACCCAACAAAAATAAGTTGTGGATTATATCTAAAATTTCTTTAATATTTCCTCAACTTTTATTTTTATTTCGAATTTTTACTCAGCTAAGCTTTTGAGTATATTTTGAGAAGCTGTGGCTGTATCTATATGTTCTATATTTATAACTATATCTGCAACACTTTTATACTCTTCTATTCTTTGATCAAAAAGTTTTTTTGCACTCTCCAAATCTTTGAGTAAAGGTCTCTTTTTCAATTTCTTTTTGGCATTTGGAGAGTTGTATATCCCCTCCAAAATAGCATCAAATGTAGACTCAAGGTAAATGACAGTCCCTATAGAGTTCAGATTTTCTTGTTTATAAAATCCACCACCTGTAGATATAATAGTATTAGTCAGATTATGTTCACACCACAAAGCACATTTTTTTTCTAACCCTCTAAAATAAGGCTCACCTTCTTGTTCAAATATATTCTTTATTTTTTTATTTTCTAAACTTTCTATAATATCATCAGTATCGACAGCAAAATATTCACTATTTTTGACCAACTCACGAGCAATAGTACCTTTACCTACACCCATAAAACCTATCAGTATAATATTTTTATTTTTCAAAGTTATTCCTTTTATAATTTAAAATAATTGTATCACATAGTTGTTTGTAGGGGTATTAAAACGAGTTCCATCGTTCTGAAAAATTAATAATTATTGTATCACATAGTTGTTTGTAGGGGTATTAAAACAAGGATTTAAATTTGAAGTTATGCAAGTTAATTGTATCACATAGTTGTTTGTAGGGGTATTAAAACCGATAAATTTTTAAATTTGTTTATTTATATTTTTTTTGATATACTTACACATACTGTTGTATGACACAGTTGTTTAATAGGGGTATTAAACTAAGGTCATGATATATTTCATGACTGACTTTAGGCAGTGGTTTCGACCACTTGCCCTTTTTTAAAACAAAAGTAGCTGTTCGAACTCATTTTTTTCATCTTCACTTTTTTCGCCTATGATTATATCCATAGCACTAAACTGTTTATCTGTAAACATCAAGATTCTTATATTTCCATTTTTTATATTTTTTTTGATAAATTCTTTGATTCTTTTTTTTCCTAAATTGGCTGATTCTACGGAGCTAAATATTTTACCATATACAGAATACTGTATCATCATATAGCCTTCTTTTTCTAACTCATTATGAAACCAATGATATACTTTTTTTTGTTTTTTTGTTTTCGTAGGCAAATCAAACATAAGCATAAGCCACATAATTCTAAAGGCACTCATACTTAAAATATTTTTCATTGATACTAGGATAAAATATCAACGAAACCTCATCTCTCATCATCGCTTTTTTATAATTTCTCACATAAAATTCAATAGCTTTATTGAGTATCATTACTCCACCATTTATATCTACACATTCAAAACTCAAAAGCGATACGATCTTTCTTTTCAGTTTTCCATCTAAAAATGTTTTATGAGGATACTCCTTTCTTAAAAGTTTTACTTGTATATCTACAAAAGCTCGAAAAGGCTCTACGAGGTCATCTACTAGATTAAAAGCATTGTATCTGTTTTCATGCCAAATACCAAAAATAGGGAGCATACCACTAGCACTCACACCTCTAGCCATAGAAGCTCGAAGGATAGCATATCCATAATTTAACATACTATTATGTATATCTTCAGCTCCCTGCTCTCGTCTAAATTTAGGATCATTAAAAATAGCTTGCCAGTATAGTCTTGCCCCTTGTGCTTCATCATTATTTTTATCATAAAGTTGTACTTTTGAAGCTATTTGCTCTAGCTCTTTATATTTTTCATTTCCAAAGAGTTCCAAAACTTTCGCTTGATTTAAAAGCTTAGATTTAATGATACTTCTCCAAACATTTTCTTTATATTCTTTCGTGATACTTATTTGAGTATGAGCTATCTCTGTCATGGTACTATGTTGAAAATATGGTGTAAGCATACTACTAGGAGTAAATGACTCATCTATAAAAAGTGTCGCTATATTATTTTTAGCCAATAGTTCTATAGATTTGCCAGTGATGGAAAATTGCATAGTATCAAAAAGGATAAAATCTACATCTCTAAGAGTTACTTTTATATCTTTTTCATCTTCATAAAAATGTAAAATTAAGTTGTCATTTTTTACTTTTATCTTACAAGGCTTAGTTAGATGTACTATTTTCCAACCCATAAGATCAAACTTTTATATCTTTTGTAAACTCTAAAAGTTCACTCTCACACCTACCTATTTTTTGATATGATTTTATATTTCCTGTTATATCAAGATTTAGTTTTATTATTCCTATAGAAGCATTTATACCTTGTTGTTTTGCTCCACTTTTTTTAGGATTATTATTTGAATCTTTACCTATTTTACAAAATGAAATTGGTTGAAATTCACTTGCTGATGGAAATTTAGGATTAGAAAATGAAGCTATTTTTTTATCTTCTAAGAAGCTTACTATCTTACCGCCTCTAAAACTCCCATCAGGATAGATAAAAAATACCAAATCATTTTTAAATACTTGAAAACTATTGTCATTCTCTTTTCGTATTTTATCAAAATTTGATACATCTATTCTAGTATAGTGTAATTTTTCATCTTCTAAACTAGCCTTAAAACCTATAAAAGTTTTCTCTTTAGTAGCTAGTCCACCTCGTATATTAAACCCAGTCAAATTTGTCTGATAAAATTTCACTTTTCTTACTACATTTCTATTGTTATCTTTTATATCTTTATGGATAAGTTCATCTAGTTTTTGTTTGGATTGGCTTACTAACTCTTTATCTTTTGTATCAATATCTACAAAACTATCAAGTAGTACTTTTATATCTTCTGCTCTTTTCATTACAACTTTACATATCACATCATTTGGATTGGTTTTAAAAAGATACATCTTATTTAAGATATTCTTTTTAAAACTCTCTTCAAATTTTACACTTGTAGTACTAATAGTTGTTTTTAGATTTATAAACTGATTTATGATATTTTCTCTTACAGTATAGATACCATCTTGCTTTTTACTATATATAGTATCTTTATGTATTTTTGAAACCATTGGCTTTTTTGATACCCAAAAATTTACAGCTTTTGTTTTACCCCATACATCTTTATAAAATATACTATCTTCCCCAAACTCATTATACCTATCTTCTATCATCTCTATAAGCTCTTTTGGTTCTAAATACTGCACCTCATCATCAATAATCATTTCAAAAAGAGGCATATCTTTTTTGATATTTTCTCTTGCCTTATCATCTATGACACCCATATTTTCTCTAAAAGTATTTGAGAGTTTTTGAAGCCAAGACTGGTTTGTAACTCCTACTAAAATAGCATCGATAGCATGGTGTATATTTGTATCTCGTACTTTTGTTTTTACTTTGAGTACTTTTCGTATATTTGAGGTAGCTCGTCCTTGTATATGTCGTACACTACTTCCATCTTTTTGTTTTTTTTCATTTTTAAAAGGGTAGTATCTTTTTAAAATTTGTGCTGTTAAAGCTTCGATATAACTTGTAGCTCTTAAGCTTTTTGACTGAAAAGTATCTTTAAATGTTTCATCCAGATTGGTTGCCAATAAGTTTTTTAATTTTTTACCATTAATGCAACCTTTTGAATATAGATATTTAACATTTTTTATAAAACTTTCTGTATCTTTTATATAATTCATTGGTAATCTATTACTTTTTTCAGCATTAGAGCTTTTAAAACATAATACTTTATTATGCTTTACGCTTAGTCCACCTAGACTTTGAGGTACAATATGATCAATTTCTAGTTTATCTTTAAATATATCTTCAAGTTCTATACCTTTCCATGTATAAATATCTCTTCTTTTTTGTTCTTCATAAATAACTAATCGTTCTTTATATTTTTGTATATTTTTATTATATTTATTAGATGTATCGATATAGACAGTATTATTTAATACTGCTAAATATTTTGCTTCATTTTTTTTATTTACGTTATCAATACTCTCTCTTGTTTTTTGTTTTTTAGATAATGGCTTCCCACTTTTTTTCGCTTTTGATACTTGCTCTTTTGTTGGTAAACTTAACTCTCTTGTACTTTCTACTCGTATCTCATCAAAAATACCATGTGTTGTATGAAGATGCTTTATCACTCTTAGAGTTGCACTTACTACATATTTTACTGGATGATTATTTATCTCTAGTTTATCATCATATTCAAACTGTTTTATATTAAGATATTTTATCCCTTTTTTAAATTCACTATAATTCTCATTTCTATTAAGATTGAGTTTCCCTTTGATTTTATCCATAGTAAAACCATCTTCAAAATATGGGATAAATTGTATCATCGCTTCAGCAGAAATATTTAAACTATTACCTGTCTTATTTTTAATCAAATTAATTATAGTTTGATCATCTATTTTCTCTTTTAGTTGTTCGTATATATCTTTTGGGTCTTTTGATAACTGTAAAACTTCAAAAATACCTTTAAGTATCTCATATCCATTCTTTTTTTCTAAAGCTTCTACTATAAAAGTATTATCTATTTTTCCTAAACTACATAAAAAATGAAACTTCGTGATAGTGAGTTTTTCATCATCTTTATTAAATATCTTTATATCATCAGATAGTTTTAATGTCTTTCTAATATCTTTGTATTTTATATCAGGTATATTTTTACCTTTTTTAATTTTCATAAAAAAGTCATCACTGATTAGTTTGATTTGTTCTTTTGTAATTGGTGTTTTTTCTTTATTAAAATTGATATTTGATACTGATTGATACATTTTAAATATATCACTTATTATAGAATATTGGTGTGCTGATTTAAACTCATCAAAATATTCGCAAGGAGCAAACAAACTCATATCATTTGTTGATGGATTTTGAAAAGTGATTATCTTTTTTAGTTTTTCTATAAATTCATCGCTATCAAAAGTATCACTAAAAAGTCCAAAAGTCACTTGAGATAAAATAATATTTTCTATCTCTTCATCTATATACTCTCTTCGTATCATATACTTATAGTTATCATGATTTCTAAAAGTTGGATTTTCTTTTTGCATCTCAAGTTCATAGATAATTTGAGCGACTGTTTTATCTGAGTCTTTTCGTAACTCTTCGATAGTTAATAAAGCTTTTTTTATCTGACCTTTTTCATCATCTGCTTTTTTTGCTTTTTTTTCATCCATAATTATATTTAGCTTACTACACAACTCTTCAAGTAAATCATCACTATCTAAAGACTTATATCCTCTATGTTTGGCTAATGTATATAAAATTGTAAAAAGTTCTTCTATTTTGAGTTTTTCTTCAAAAGCTTTTTTTGCTCTTAGTTCCCATTTGTTTTTATATTTATTTTGTTTTTCTTGATATAAAAAATACTTTTTTTTTCCAAAACCAAACTCCTCAAAAAGCTGAGATAAAGCTTTTTTTCTCTCTTTTCTTAAGTGATATAGTTTTGTCGTTGAAGCACTCGCACTATGTAAAAGTTTTTTAGAATTACCATCTTTATCAGTTGCTTTATCAAACATACTCACACCATAGTCTACTAAAGAGTATCTATCATTTTTAAACTCTTCTAAAATACTATAACCAATACTTGTAATACCCAAATCTAAACTCAATATCTTTTTACTCATATTATTATCCATAAAATTTTGTTTCTAAAGTATAGCTAAAAAATATATAAAGTAAAAGTTAGCTATAATCAAATAAATTAATTATAAAAAGAGATTAAAAAATGGCACAAACAATAACAGAAAAAATATTTAGTAATCATGTTGGACATGATGTATTTGCAGGAGAAATCGTACGAAGTCCTATTGATATGGTAATAGGAAACGACATTACAACACCAATTTCAATCAAAGCATTTGAAGAGAGTGGAGCAACAAAATTAGCAAATCCAGATGGTTTTAGTATTGTACTCGATCACTTTATTCCTGCTAAAGATATAGCATCAGCAAATCAAGCAAAAGTATCACGAGTATTTGCAGCAAAACACAATCTTAAAAACTTTTTTGATGAAAAAGATATGGGTATTGAACATGCTTTATTACCTGAAAAAGGTTTGGTTATCCCTGGTGATGTTATTATTGGTGCGGATTCACACACCTGTACACATGGGGCATTAGGTGCATTTTCTACAGGTATGGGAAGTACAGATTTGGCATTTGCTATGATCACTGGTGGGAACTGGTTCAAAGTACCTGAAGCTATCAAAGTAGTATTTACAGGAAAACCAAGTAAATTTGTAACTGGTAAAGATTTAATACTTGAAATCATTAGAATCTTAGGTGTTGATGGAGCTTTATATAAAACTTTGGAGTTCACAGGTGATACAATCCAATACTTAACAATGGATGATAGATTTTCATTATGTAATATGGCTATTGAAGCTGGTGCTAAAAATGGTATAGTTGCTGTTGATGATATTACAAGAGAATTTTTAGATGGAAGAGCTAAAGCAAACGATGGATTAAGAGATACTCCAAAAGAATTTTATAGCGATGAAGATGCTATATATTCAAGAGTAGTAGAGATTGATGTGGCAGCTTTAGAACCTGTAATTGCATATCCATTTTTACCTGAAAATGGTCACTCAATTACTCAAGCGGTTACAGACAATATCAAAGTGGATCAAGTATTTGTAGGGTCTTGTACAAATGGAAGATTAAGTGACCTAAAAATTGCATCTGAAATTTTAAATGGTAAAAAAATTGCTCAACATACTCGTATGATCGTTACTCCTGGTACACAAATGATTTTACGAGAAGCTACAAAACTTGGCTATATCGACATCTTAATCGATGCAGGTGCTGTAGTATCAAATCCTACTTGTGGAGCGTGTTTAGGTGGATATATGGGTATTTTAGGTGATGATGAAGTGTGTATCTCTACAACTAATAGAAACTTTGTAGGTAGAATGGGAAGCCGTACATCTAAAGTATATCTTTCAAATAGTGCGGTTGCAGCAGCTTCAGCAATCAGTGGATATATAACAGATCCAGCATCTTTACAATAGATGTTAGATATACCTTGCGTTATCTTAAGTGGTGGGGCAAGTAGAAGGATGGGTGAAGACAAATCACTCATGCCTTTTAAAGGATTTGATACACTTATCGAATATCAACACAATAAACTTTCCAAAATATTTTCTACTGTATACATCTCTAGCAAAACAAACAAATTTAATTTTCCTGCAAAACTTTTATTAGATCAATCTTCAGAAATTTTCTCACCTATGATTGCATTACATGCTATTTTATCTTCATTAAAAGCAGAAAAAGTATTTATAACAACTGTTGATGTTCCTTTTGTCAAACAAAGTACTTTTGAATTATTAGTCAAAAATTCTTTACCAAATCAGTTGACACTCGCAAAAGATATATCCTATACACACAATTTATGTGGTGTATTTTCATGCTCTTTACTCCCTTTTATTACTCTTCTTTTAGATGATGATATTCACAAAATAAGAGCCCTTAGAAACCATATAGACACTTATCAAGAAGTACTTTTTAGTGATGTAGAACAGTTTGTAAATATAAATACAAAAGATGAGTATAACAAATACATATTATAATGAATTATTATAAATTTTCAATCTCTACTAAAAATTAAGTTATCTATTATTTTTTTTGTGATAATCTGATTTTTAGTTAATTATGAATGGAAAGGAACATAAATGATTGAGAATAGAGATGTTCAAAAAGATTTAAAGCAATTAGATGCAATATTAAAAGAACAAGGTATCTCGAGAAGAGATGCTATGAAAATGATGGGAATTGGTAGTTTATCTGCACTTATGATGGGTAACACAGAAGCAGAGGCAGCAACATTTGCAAATGCTAGCGAAGCAAAAGGAAAGATTCTTATCGTCGGTGGTGGTTTAGCAGGTATGTCTACAGCAGCGAGACTTACAAACCAATTAGCAAATCCAGACATAACAGTTATCGAACCAGGGGAACTTTCAGTATCTTATCAACCTGGTCAAACGCTCGTTGGTGCAGGAGTTTGGAAACAATCAGATATACAATATAAAAGAGATGACTTTGTACCCTCAGGTGTAAAATTGGTAAAAGAAACAGCAGTAGAGTTTGACCCAGATAGTAACACAGTAGTTACAGATAAGGGAACTAAAATATCTTATGATTATCTAGTCATTGCAGCTGGTATTCAACTTAATTATGCAGCTATTGAGGGTCTTGAAGAGGCTGGAGAGCTTTTTTCTTCTGGCAAAAATACAAAAGCAGTCGATATAATGACTGCTTTGGGTGTTTCGTCTATTTATAGTGCTGATGGAAGTGCAGCAACTTGGATAAATATGCAAAAATTTATAGCCAATGCAAAAAAAGGTAAAAAAGTAAAAGGTGTATTTACTCACCCTAATACACCTATCAAATGTGGTGGTGCTCCTAAAAAAATCATGTATCTTACAAATGCTAGATTGAAAGAAGCAGGAAAAGATGCTAGAGCAAATGCTGATTTACACTTTTATCCAAATGGTTCTACAATGTTTGGTGTGCCAGAATATCATGAAGCTATAAAAGCACAATTTGAAAGAGAAGGTTTCAAATGGAGTTATGCCCATAATCTTACTGCTATTAGAGATGGAAAAGCAATTTTTAATCATCATTGGAAAGAAAAAGGTGAATGGGATGAAGACTTAGAAGAGTTTGGTGTTGATCTTAAAAGTGAAGAGGTAGCCGTTGACTTTGATTTTTTACATGTCACTCCACCTATGAAAGCTCCCGATACTATAGGAAAATCACCAATTGGTTCTCGAAAAGGTTGGGTACCAGTCAAAAAAGAAACACTCCAGCATGTAAAATTTCCAAATGTATTTGCACTAGGAGATATAGCCGCAGTACCAATGGGTAAAACAGGAGGAAGTGCAAGAAAACAATATAAAGTTGTTGTAAACAATATTATCTCTATGATGGAAAATGGTAAAATTCCTGACTCAAATCTGAAATATGCAGGATATACAGTATGTCCACTTATTACATCAATTGGTACAGTTATGTTAGCTGAATTTAACTGGACTAAAAAACCAACTCCATTTGTCCCTCTTGATCCTACAAAAGAGAGATATATCTGGTGGTTATTGAAAGTATATTTGCTAAAACCAATGACAATTTATGGTATGTTATCAGGTAAAGCGTAAGAGATAGAGTATATATGCTAAAAAATAAAATAACAAAAGAACTCACGATATTCATAGGTTTATTTTTATTTTTAGCTATAGGGATCCATTTTAAACAATGGTTAGACCATCCCGTAGAACATTTTATAAATCTTGAATCAGGAGGAGCATTTGGAATACCAGGAATATGGCATCCATTTGTATTTACATTTATTTTATATATAGCTGTTGGAATACCACGATTATTGATGAAAATATTTTCCAAAAAAAGATAAAAAAACTAATTTTTATTTTTTTATAAAAGTAAACTCTTGACTCTCTCTACTTCATTTTGAAGAGATTTTAGATTGTCCATATTATCAATCACATAGGTAGCAAGATCTTTTTTCTCTTCGATATCCATTTGATTATTGATCCGTGAAAGTGCTTGCTCTTTTGTAGAGTTATCTCTTTTCATCAATCTTTGGATCTGTGTCTCTTTTGATGTATACACTACTATTGATCTCTCTATATTATAGTGTTGTCTTTCAAAAAAAAGTGGAATATCAATAAGATAAGGTTTGTGTTGAGATTCAAATATTTTTGCTTCTTCTATAATAGCATCTTTTATCAAAGGGTGGATAAATTGTTCTAGTTTTGTTTTTTCTTTTTCATCATTAAAAATCAAATTTCCTAATTTTTTTCGTAATACTTTTCCATCTTCTACATACATATCACCAAATAATTTTGCTATTTGTTCACTGTGAATATTAAGTAATTTATGGGCTATTTTATCTGCATCAATTGTCAAAAAACCATGTAACATAAACAGTGATGTCACTGTACTTTTTCCCGTTGCAATTCCACCTGTCAATGCAATTGCATATTTAAAATTTTCGTCTGATTGATTGTTCAAATCTCTACCTTCTTATTTAAATGATAGATCATTATAGCAAAATATATTTGAAAATAAGAAAGTAAATAAGAATAAAAAAAACAAGAGATAATTTTATCTCTTGTTTTATTAAGACTATCTTTTTGCTATTCCAGTGAGTGCTTTTGTTACATATTGTGGATAGACAAACGCAGAGTTTTGTAATTCTGTATTATAATACTCACACCCCTCTAATAGATCAGAAACTTGTAGTACTATCTCAGCTTGTGGATGGTATTTTTTAGAAGCAAATATCAGTGTAGTATGTCCAAAACTATATGGCATACAGATCCAAAAATTTTTTCCTACTGTTGTTATCTCTGTTTTTGAAGTTTCTACATCTCTTTGAACAGAAGAAGCTTTTGTTACAAATATACCTTGCTTAGGTTCTAAACATCTCTCAACATTCGCCATCTCAAGCTCTGTTGGAACATCTTTATTATAAAGAATAATATCAAATTGTTCATCTACATTTAATTCATCACTATATGTAATATCTTTACATTCATGTTTTGCTAATTCAGCTCTAAAATCCTCTGATACCTCACCAACTACCAATATTTTATTTATATATTTATGCGAACACATTGGTACATGAACCATCATTTCATCATAAGCGTAGTTTTTATTCTCTCTACTTGCCATTTATAAGCCTTTTAAATTATTTTTGGATATAATACCAAAAAATAGTTAAATGCAAATAACTTGCAAAAACTAAAGGGGAAAATTATGAATACATTTGATAAGATTAAAAAAATTTGTGGAAAATTTAGAATTGTTTTAGGACTTATTGTATTAACTGCTGGTTTTTATTTTACAGCAGAAGGGGAACTTTATAACTTATGGTTTTCATTAGGAGCATTGCCACTCGTAGCAGGAATAACAAACTTTTGTCCACTTTGTTTAATTACAAAAAAGTGTACAATATAACAAATAGTAAAGGGAAATAATGAGTACAATTTCATACAAAGACGCAGGCGTAGATATAGATGCAGGAAATAGTTTCGTAGAAAATATCAAACCATATGTAAAATCAACAAAAATTCCAGGTGTATTAGGTGGAATAGGTTCTTTCGCTGGTGCATTTGAATTACCAACAGGATATAAAGAACCAGTTATTTTAGCAGGAACTGATGGTGTTGGAACAAAACTAAAACTAGCTATCGATTCTCAAAAATTTGATACTGTTGGTATTGATTTAGTTGCTATGTGTTCAAATGATTTGATTTGTAATTTTGGTGAACCATTATTTTTCTTAGACTACTATGCTACGGCTAAACTTGAAGTTGAAGAAGCATCTGCTGTTGTTAAAGGTATCGCTGAGGGTTGTATCAGATCTGAGTGTGCTTTAATCGGTGGTGAAACTGCTGAAATGCCTGGTATGTATAAAGAAGGTGACTTTGATTTAGCTGGTTTCTGTGTAGGTATCGCTGAAAAATCTGAGATGGATAGAGTTTCAAAAGTTGAAGCTGGTGATGTTTTAATTGCACTTCCAAGTTCAGGTATTCACTCAAATGGTTTCTCGTTAGTAAGAAAATTATTACTTGATAAATTAGGTATGAAATTTGAAGATGACTTTAATGGTCGAACTTTAATAGATACACTTTTAGAACCAACAAGAATCTATGTAAAAGATTTTAAAGCTTGTAAAGAAAACATCAACGCTTTAGCACACATCACAGGTGGTGGTATCGTTGAAAATTTACCAAGAGTTTTACCAGATAACTTAAGAGCTATTGTAAAAAGAGACCAAGTAAGAGTATTACCTATATTTGAACTTATGGGTCAACATGTAGAAGAATCAGAAATGTTCAGAGCATTTAACATGGGTGTAGGGATGATTTTAGTAGCGAATCCATCTGAAGTAGATGCTATCTTAGAAAAAACTGATGGTTATGTTATCGGTGATATAATCGAAGGTGAAAAAGGTTGTGATATAGTTTAGGCTATATTCTCCACCAGTAATAAAAAGGAATCAATATGCAAACAATACAATTACAAATAGAAGATGATACTATAGCAAATAAAATATTATCTATTTTAAATGTCTTTAAAGATGATGGAGTATTGGTGAAAAAGATTAAAACAAAAAACAATACAATAAAAGATAACTTTGAAAAAGATATTAAAGAAGCTTTTTTTGAATTGAAAAATAAAAAGGGTAAACATACAGGTAAATTTGTAAAGCTTAAAGTATGATTTTAAAACAATTTGAACTTATAGAATTACCGTCATATTTAAAATCTATCAAAAAACTTAAAAAAAGATTTAGAAATATTACAAATGATGTTGATAATTTTTTTGAAAATGAGGTTTATAAAATAGACGATTTAGGTATAAAACTACATGAAAATATATATAAAGTAAGAATTAAAAATAGTAATAAATCAGTAGGTAAAAGTTCTGGATATAGACTGATTACTTATATTGAAATATCTGAAAACAAACTAAATTTACTCTATATTTACGATAAAAGTGATTTATCTAGCATATCAGATAAAGAGTTAGATAAAATGCTTATTGATAGTATAATTTAAAAGAAGAGAAAGACTATTAAGACTATATTATTACTTATAAAAAAAGCTAAGATTTAAATCTTAGCTTTTTTATAATTTCAAGAAGTTTCATAGCTTTTGATTTTAAACCACTTGAAGCTAAATTTTTAGCATCTTTTTGTGCTTGAGTCATAAATATTAATTGATATATTTTACCAGTCTAAAATTTATGACTAATATTATCTTCAATTTTTAAAGTTATAGTTTGCAGCTGGTCAAAAAGGTTGTGATATAGTTTAATCTGTATTGTGATTGATAAAAAAAGGGAAAGTCATTTAGACTTTCCCTTTTCTTTATTTAAAATTATTAATGTACTTAGGTCGAAAGTTGCCCAACTATGATTCCAACTCCTATAGCCCACACTGTTTCTAAAACCGCACTTGTTACTATTTTTGTTTTTTCCATATTTTGTCCTTTTTTGTTTATATTATTGTTGTCCGTAGAAACCAACACTAAGCTTATCGCTCGTAATACCATTAAAAAAGCTATAAAGCCAACAATCACATAGGGATTTGAACCCAAACTAACTACCCCTACCGACCTAAATACATATTAATAAATTATACCCTAAAAATAATTATTTACAAATTTTAAAATGAAAAGCCTATACGACTTTTCCCTTTTTACGATGACTTATTCTGAGTAAAGTCATAGTTTTCTATGTGATTATTTATATGTTCTTCTAGTCCTTTTTTATACGCTTCCATAAAATATGCCATTACTTTTTCTTTTTCTTGAATCATATCTTCTTTTGTTTTAAATGAAGTAGATGCAATCCAAGCATTGAACCTCGCCCCACCATACATAAATGAAGCACTAATATCCCCTGCTGTAAGTCCATCAGTCATTTGGCTGTTTGCTAAAGATATAAGGGCGTCTGCTCTTTTTAAAAAATCGTTATCTATTTCAGTCATGTGTTATCCTAAAATTTCTAACTCTTCAGTATATTTATCATCACAATATGGTTCAAAGCTTGATTTATATATAGCATAATGTTCTGTAGATTTATGCCCATTTAAAGCTTTTTCATTTTCCCATGATTCTACTGCATAAAATTTTCTTTTATTCTCTTTGCATTGAAATATATCATAAAAAATAATTCCATCTTCTTTTTTTGATGGCTCTACCATAGCTGTTAAAAGCTCTTTCATTTTATTCTCACAACCCTCTTTTGCTATAAATGTTACTCTTTTTGTTATTGTCATATTTTGTCCTTATTTTTGTATTTTGTATTTTATCTAATATTCTTTAATTTGTCTTTTAAACTATAAACCAGGTGCTTTCCACATTGCATTGCTTATCCCATCATCTACTAGTTTTAGTTGTGCGTCATAAGCTTTTTGCCAATTTTGTTTTATCTCTTGATATAACGCATGGTTTTCCATATTTGGGGTATATTCTTTATCCCACGACACGAGCTGTTTTGCGGCCGATTTTAAATCTTTGTATATTCCTGCTCCCACACCTGCTGACATTGCAGTACCCAAAGCTGTGGCTTCTGTGACATTTGGTACTTTTACTCTACATCCTGTGACATCTGAAAGTATTTGACACCAAAGTTTTCCTTTACTAGCTCCCCCTGCAAATACAATTGTTTTAGTTTTTATTCCTGAAAACTCTTCTATCTTTTTTAAATTTATATCACTTACTATACATGCATTTTCTTGTAGACTTCTAAACATACTAGCACGATTACAGATTTTTGGGTCAATACTTAGATTTAAAAAACTTGGTGCAGAATGATACCATTTACCATATTTCATACTATCACTAAAAATAGGGATAATACCATGTGAACCTACTGGTACTTCACTCGCTTTCTCTTCTAAAACTTGATATACTTCTATATTTCTTTCTTTAGCTTCTATTTTTTCCATATCACAAAAAGCATCTCTAAACCATCTCATCACTAATCCACTAAAAAATGTAATACCTTCTGCTTGAGATTGGGAGGGGATAACGTGAGGATTTACTCTTATAGCCATATCTTTTGGTGGAATTGTATCTGATGACATGTTTACTACTTGTTGCCAAAATGAACCACCTAAAATAGCTACATCACCTAACTCAACTACACCAAGCCCCGCAGAACCTAACTGTACATCACCTCCACCCATAACTACAAGAGTATTCGTATCGAGTCCACAAGTAATATTGGTGACTTTTCCTATTGTTTCCCCTACTTCGTATACTTTAGGGAAAATTTCATTTTTGATACCAACTTCACTTGCCATTTCAGATAACCAATCGCGTTTTTCTAAAGAAAATATACCTGAAGTTCCCGCATTACTCGGATCATTTCCAATCACTCCACTAAGTTTATACAGTATCCAATCACTTATCATAGAGATAGTTGTCACTTTTTCATAGATTTTTGGTTTATTATTTTTTAGCCATAAAATTCTAGGGATAGCACCCAATGCAAATGTTTGACCTGATAATGTATAAAACTTTTCTTCTATCCCTTTAAAATTCTCTTTTAAATATCTAACCTCTTTCTCGGCTCTTGCATCTACATTTGCAACTGCAAAAAGTTCTTTCCCCTCTTTATCATAAAGAACTATTCCTTCTCTCATGCTTGTAGAGCTTACACTTATGATATCTTTTGCATTTATCCCCGATAAAGTTATCGCTTCTAAAATACAAGATTGTGTTAAAATCCAATTTTTATCACAATCAAAACTCATAGAATTAAGAATACCCTCCTCTTCAATATGAGTCCATTCTCTTTGAGCCATAGATATTTGAACTCCATTTATATCAAATATAACTGCTCGTACACTTCCTGTACCTGCATCAATTGCCATTAAATATTGCACATTATTCTCCTTTATAGTAGTCAATTATTTTATTATATCCAAATTCATTACTGTTAAGTATTATCTAATCACACGAAATATTGTTACTTTATTTCACACTATTAAGAAAATTGGATTTATTTATGTGTAATTTATTCACACTATTGCTTTTGATTTTTTTTTACTATATATTCATAAAAATTAAATAAAAGGATTATTATGGAAAAGTTTTTATACTTAACAGATCAAAATGAAAATAAAGAACATAGTTTTATAGGACCACTCTTTGAAAAATATTTAGGAAAACATTTTGATGTAGATATTATGTATTTTTCAAAAACAAGTGAAAATTTTGAAATCAAAGATGGTAATAGATTTATTATGCCTCTTAAACACAAATATAATATTATAGAAGAACTTGACAAAAATAAGATTTATATTGGTCATTACAAATATGTATTTGTACGAAATCACACAGCCATATTAAAAGAAGTTTTAAATGTTAAAAAAGATTATAATTTTATTTTAGGGTATAGACTCTCTTTTCCAAAAAGAATTTTAAAACTTCAAAAAGATGAAGCAAACAATAAAAAAAGTTTTTTTGATGTTATTAGTAGTAAAGTAAAAACATTTTCAGAAGCAAATTTGATCAATCAATGTGATATCTTTTTACCTACATCAAGACAGATGAGAGATGATTATCTAAAATCAGTAAAAACACGAACTTTTGTGATTCCATCTGCTATAGATCCTGAAGATTTAAAACCAAATCTACAACATGAGGGTGAAGAAAAAAGGTTCTTCTATGCAGGAACACTCGATAAATTAAGAGAATTTGAAACTGTTATGGAAGCATTTTCTTTAGTAAATCCAACAAAATTCAAACTTATGATATCTACAAAAGATCCAGAATATGCCAATAGCATGCTGGATGCTTATCCTGATCTGCACGATTGCATTGAGCTTTATGATGCGAACTCAAAAGCAGAACTTTTAGAATTAATCTCAAAAGCAGATGTAGGACTCGCCCCTTTACCAAGTACTGTATTGTTTAACAGTTCTACACCTATGAAAGTACTTGATTATTATACATCTACTGTGCCATGTATTATGACAAATAATGAAAATAATGCCTCTATTTTTGAAGATGATATATCCGCTTGGTTGTGTGATTTTAATGTCAATTCAATCAAAGATAAAATAGAAAAAATTATCTCTTTATCAAAAGAGGAAGTTGCAAAAGTAGGAGTAAATGGTCAAAATAGACTCTTAGATATCAGAAACAATGAAAGAATTGCAAATGATCTAGCACACCAACTAGATATAATGTAGTCTTATTATTTACGCATCATAGTTTTTCAAAAAACTATGATGCTTTAAGAAAGATTTAACAGCTCAAATCTTATAATCTTACTCTCAAAGGCTTGTGGATCAAGCAGTGTTTATACTTCTGATTTATACTATACAACACACTTCTCATAAAAATAAAACTTATCAAGGATAAAAAATGCAAAACTACCAAATGATAGTTGATGCTAGTAAATGTGTCGGTTGTCACGCCTGTGAAGTCGCATGTAAGCAAGAATTTAAAGCTCCATTAGGATATTTTCGAACCGTAACTCTCTATCAAGATTCAGGAAATTTCCCAAATGTCAAAAGAGATTTTTTACCTCTTATGTGTCGCCAATGTACCGATGCACTTTGTGAAAAAGCCTGTACTCAAGGTGCTATCTCACGAAAAAATGGGATAGTCAAAATAGATGAAACAAAATGTAATGGCTGTGGAAACTGTACACGAGCCTGTTCTATTGGGGCTGTTTATGTAAACCCACATACCAATATAGCCGAAAAATGTAATCTTTGCGAGCATAGACTAGAAGTAGGAATGAAACCAGCTTGTGAGGAAACTTGTGTAGCAAATGCTATTGAAGTGATTCGATTAAAAGAAGATATTCCTATGACTGCAAAACCATTTATAAATGACATACGAGACAAACCCTCCACTTTGCATATAGGAGCAAAAAAAACCATGAAAAACAAACTCAGAAATGGTGTACGATTTTCACCTTTAAATTACGAAATTGAAAATTGGGCGGTGTAGTATGAAAAGAAGAGATTTTTTAAAAAATGGTGTAATAAGTATGGCTGCTCTTAAATTGGGTGAAGTAACATTACTTTCACCTACTCAAACCAATGCAAGTGAACTGGAAACTTTTCAAGATTTTGATACATTAGCAAAAAACATCAAAGATGTAGAAAAGGTTCCTAGTGTATGTCTGAACTGTTCTACAATATGTGGAATGAATGTATTGGTTAAAGATGGCAAAATTTTAGGAGTCGAGGGACTTCCTAATGATCCTAATAGTGAGGGAACTCTTTGTGCCAAAGCACATGGAGGTGTCAATGCAGTTGATTATCCTGAACGAATGGTTTATCCTCTCAAACGAGTAGGAAAAAGAGGAGATGGTCTTTGGGAACGAATCACACTGGATGAAGCACATAACATGATGGCATCAAAAATAAAAAATTGTATTGATGGCAAAAAACCTGAGGGGGTTGTATTTCATCAAGGAAGAAATAAAATGGGGGATATCACTGGGCGATTTATGGATGCTATTGGTTCACCTGTCATTTTAAATCATCGTGCATTATGTTCATCAAACAAACGAGCAGCAAACTACACCACTATTGGAGATACGAGCTGGGAAACTGTTGATGCAAGAGACTGTAAATATTTCTTAAATTTTGGATCTAACTTCTTAGAAACACATCAAGGTGGTTTTCCACTTCTAAAAAGATATATAGAAGCCAAAGCAGATGGTGCAAAAATGGTGACATTTGATACACGACTTTCAAATACAGCAGGAAAAAGTGATGAGTGGTTCGCACCCTATCCATCAAGTGAAGGTGCTATTGCCTTGGGTATGGCAAATGTGATTATGAGTGAAAATCTTTATGATGCAGAGTTTATCTCAAACTGGACAAATGTAAGTGTAGAGGAATATAAAAAATTTATAGAACCCTATACACCAGAGTTTGCAGCTAAAGAGAGTGGACTAAAAGAGAAAGATATTATTCGACTTGCAAGAGAGTTTGCAGTTGCTGCTCCACACTGTGCTGCATTTACCAATAGAGGTTCGCAAGCTCACTACAATGGACTGCATAATGATAGAGCAGTTATCATCCTCAATGCCCTTGTAGGAAGTATTGGTAAAAAAGGTGGGTATGCTTTTGGTGGTTCTAAAAGTAAAGGACATAAATCTTTTCCTATGCCATCACCTATTCCAAAAAAACCATCATTTACAACCGATCTTGAAGATCCAAAACTCTACCCATTTGCAAATAAATGGCAAAAAATGCGAGTAAGTGAGTTGTGTTATGACAAGATAAAAACAAAAAAACATAATATAAAAGTATATATGTCTTATACTATCTCTTCGCCTCAAACATGGCCTGAGGGTCCTAATGTAGCTGTTGAAGTTTTAAAAGATGAAGAGCTTATCCCTTTTCATGTTTGTTCAGATGTGGTCTATTCGGAGATGGCGCATTATGCAGACTTGATACTCCCTGATGCTACTTATTTTGAAAGATTTACTATTGAGGGGAGAAATGCTTATGATTTAGTACCCTATTTTGCACTCCGACAAGAAGCGGTAAAACCCCCTTATGATTGTGAAAATTTTGCAGATACACTTATAAAAGTAGCCAAAAAAATAGGGAAGCCTGTTTCTCAATATTTTGAATTTGATTCGTATGAAGAGTTTATCAAGCTGAGATTGTCAAAACTTCCTCAAAGAGAAGGGATGTATGGATTTGAGTATATGAAAAAACATGGTGTTTGGGTAGAAGATAAGCCAAAAAACTATGAGCCGTATGCGATAAAACTTTCAGAAGAAGCATTGGAAAATAGTTTTATAGAGGGTGTTATTATCTATAAAAAAAGTAAAAATAAGAAAAAAGCTATTGGAATCTTGAAAGATGGTATCGCTTATAGAGGACTTAAAACTCCTTCACGATTGTTTGAGATAAAATCAAATGATATTATAACTGACTCCAAAATGTTAGGAATCAAAGGGGATGGTTGGCCACATTTTATTATGCCAAAATCATTAAAAGAGAAAAAAGATGATAGCTTAGTATTGACCACTTTTAAATGGAATGTACATACGCAAGCAAGAACAGCTCCACAAAAATATCTCACGGAGATAGTTCATGACAATCCTATGTGGATCAATGCCCAAACAGCCAAACAATATGGTATCAAAACAAATGATATGGTAGAGATCACAACCTATAGACCAAAAGAAGGATACAAAGCAAGTCAAAAAGATGAGATAGTTGGTAGCATGGTTATCAAAGCATTTGTAACACAAGGGATACATCCTGAAGTTGTCGCTATTAGTAATTCATTGGGAATGAACTATGGAGGAAGAATAGCAAAAGCTCGAAATGGATTAAAAGAAAATCTAAAAGGCTATCCTGAATATGAAGACAAAGATTTGACAAATAAGATTTGGTGGGACAAAAAAGCAGGAGGAACTGGAAATGGATTCAATCCAAATACACTCATACCAGTCAATCCAGCACCACTAGCAGGGATGCAATCTTGGAATGATACTATTTGTAAAATACGAAAAGTATAATACTTACAAAAAAATTAATGATAAAAATAGAGAAAATTCTCTATTTTTATTTCTTTAATTTCGCTTGCTCAAGCTCCCAATATTCCATCTCAAAACAATCAGAGATGCTAATACTTTTATAGCCACCTAACATATCAGCTCGTAAAACTGCTCGCATAGTATGATTGTTTATATCTTCAATAATACTTGCTTCTTTTTCATTTTTACCAAAACTAAGTGTTCCAAAATTTTTAACTACAGCCCAATTTGCACTAGGATTGAGCATCGTTTCACTTGCTGTAAATTCATTGTAATATTCTAAATAATCTTCCTCAAATGATTCTATTGGAGCTGAAAAATTAGAATCTTCGATAATCATAGGATTTCGTTTTGTTCTTATAATATGCTCTGGAGTTAAAACTCCTCTTGTTGCAAACTGTTTTAGATTTCGCTGTGATGCATAATGCAGGGCAAGAGGTGATTGATTGATTTTAATACAAACATCAAAACCTTTCTCTTTTGAGAGAAGCATTTGTAATTTTTTAATATCCAATTCCATTCTTGGGATATATTTTTCAATAATCAAAGGGGCTTTTGTATCTAAAAAATTCTCTGCTAAAGTAACCGCATCAATCATCTTTTCATAGGAAACCTTAGCATCATTATCAAATGTAAAAATACCATGATTGTGAAGGATAATACCCTCACATTTTTCCCAATCAATATTTCTTGATTTTTTATAAATAGTATGTGCCAAAATAAAGCCGGGCATTACATATGGGATAATTAAATAATTAGGGTAAACCTTTTTTATATATTCGATTCCATTTTCACTATTAGAGATAGTAACCACCGCATCACTATGAGTATGATCTACATATTTAAAAGGGATGATAGCATGAAGTATCGCCTCTACCGAAGGATTTGGAGCAGATTTATCAAGCATAGCCTCTTTTTGTTGTTTTACCATATCAGTATCACTTAAACATGAAAGAGCAGCCATATTTTTCAATACTTCAAGTTTAACAGGTGCAAAACCCTCAGCTTCAATAGTAGCCAAATCCCAGCCACTTCCCTTTACATATAAAATCTCTTCACCATCTACAAGAGATTTGACCGATGTGTTCCCACCACCGTGCAAAACTAATGATGAATCACCCCCTAATAATCGTGAAGTATAGACTCTATATTCTAAATCTGTAGTAAACTCTTGTGCAATAGTATTATCATATAAGCTTTTCATATCTTTTGCCTAAAATCCAAAGTGAAAAAATTCTTTTGGTTCTTTTGCTTGAAATTCATATCCTAAAATTCGTGTGACTTTACTATGTAACATCACGCGTGTCACCTGATTTGAAGCTTTACCATATTGTAAATCTCCAATGATTGGCATACCTGCATACTGTAAATGGACTCTTATTTGATGTGTTCTTCCATTTTCAATGATGATTTTGATTTTACTTTTTTTACCCTCTATCATATTTGGGTACACTGTAGTTTTTGCTGGTTTCCCATTTTGTTCATCGATTCTACTTCGTGCAGTTTTTCCTTTTATAGTCGAAATAGGCATATCTATCACCTCCTCTTCTACAATTTTTCCATCGACAATAGCAACATATTCTTTATACACTTTATGATTTTTAAATTCATTAATAGCTTTTTTTCTAAAATCTTCATTTTTTGCCAAAAGCATCACACCACTTGTCTCTTTATCAAGTCTATTTAATAAAACAGCTTGTGGAAACTTTTTTTCTACCTCTTGAGAATTAAGATGTGCAGGTTTATCTACTACTAAAATATCATCATCTTCAAAAATAACTCTTGCATTTGCAATATCTTTTACTTTAAATACTGTATCTTCTTTCATCTCACCACGAGCTACTTGAAGCTTTTTACCCATAACAGTCACGACACCTTTGTCTATAAGGTCTTTTGCTTTTCCATTTGAGATTCCTTCTTGAAATGCTAATAATTTGTATGCTTTTTCCATAATTATATATCCTTTATATATTTTACTATAGGCTCAACAGTTCCTGCTTGCCCTAAACTTGATTTTTGTAAATCATTTATATTCTCTAAATAATGTTTTAACTCATTATTTTTTATAAGATAATAATCATTTACACATTCAAAGAGAGATTTCTGATTAAAAATAACCTCTCCACTGATTACGATTGTATTGAAAAAAGCAGGCTCTATTGGATTGTGTCCCCCTGCTGTTTTTATAAATCCACCACCTAATATCACAACATCACTGATAGCATAAATATTGATAAGTTCACCCATCACATCTACGATGATAATATCACTTTCAAAATTATTAAATTGTGAATATCGATGATACCTTATATCGCTATTGCTATATCTCTTCTCAACTAACTGAAACACTTCACCAAATCTTTCTGGATGGCGTGGTACCAAAAGCAATTTACCTTGTGTTTTATCCCACGCATTTAAAATCAACTCTTCTTCAGTTTTGTGAGTACTTCCAGCTGTTATGATGAACCCATTAGGTTTTTTTAACTTTTTTGTTGTTTTTGGTAAACTAGCTAGTTTAATATTACCAATGATTTCTATATTTTTAGCCCCTAATTCTTCCAATCTCTCTTTATCTATTTGTGTTTGTGCAAATACTTTATCGACATATTGAAATAATTTTTTATAAAAAAAGCTATATTTTTTATATATATTGTATGATTTGTCATTTATCCGAGCATTAATAAGCACTGTTTTTGTTCCATTTCGAAATGCAGTTAGAAACAACATATACCAAAGTTCCGCCTCCATCACCACCAATACTTTTTGTTGTGTTATCCAAAAAGGTAAAAATATCTCAAAAGGTAAATACCGTACATTTTTACTCAGACTTAAAGCCTCTTCAAAACCAGTATTAGTAATCACTGATAAATTTACATTTTCGCTCTTTAATTCATCAATCATTGGTTTTAAAGCTTTTGTTTCACCCATAGAACAACTATGAAACCATATTTTATTTTGTTCAAATTTTGGATTGTTCTTTAAAAAGAATTTTGCAGGTATTGCTTTTGAATATTTTTTACTTCTTGATTTAAAAAGGAGATAAGGGATGGCAAATATATATAAAAATAAAGCCAAGAGATAATAAATAAATTGAAACATTATTTATTATCTACTATTATAAAACTATAAAACTTCTGGTTCATTCTCTTTATAGATAATTCTACCACAGTGAGGACAAGTCATGATTTCACTTGAATGTATAAATTCACTATAAAATCTATCATTTAATCTCATGTTACATCCATAACACGCTTGTTTTTTTACAGGAACAACAGCACTTTCATGTGCCCATCTTTTAATTTTTTCGTAAAATGATAAAACTTTAGAATCAACAGTAGAAACTAATACTGATTTTTCTTCATAAATAGCATTTTTTCCTTTTTCTAATTCACTGATATTTTTATCAATAGCTTCTTTTAACTCTTTTACAGATTCCTCTTCAGCTTCAAGTTCTACTTTCAGTTCATTTAATTCATCTGTTTTAGAAGCAGAAAGTGCATCAAGTCTATTGATCTCTTCATTTGCAAAGTTTACTTGCTCTTTAGCTATCTCTTCTTCGAGTTGTAAAGCTTTTACCTCTTTTTCATTTTTTGCTATTTTATGCTTACCAGCAATCTCTTCAAGTTTTGAAGATAATTCTTTTAAATGTATATCATTTTTAATTCTTTTATTTTTAGCATCATCAATGACAACATACAGTTTTTCAACATTTTCAGTAAGTTTTGTAACTACTTGCGTAAATGTTTTGAGTTTCTCTTCTTCGTTTTTAATTTTAGGGTCGAAGTTTACAATATCTTTATCGAAAGTCGATAGTTTTACCAATTGTTCTAGATGTTTATTCAATCTTTTTTCCTTATATATACTTAAATGGATTGTGTGATTTAAGCATTATAGCTTTTTTATCATTAGTTTTCAAGTATTTTTCTATAAGTCCATTGAGTAGTGTGATAAAATGTATCTCACTTTCATAATGTCCTATATCTATCAAACAAATATCTCTCGCATATGCTTCCATAGCTTCATGATATTTTATATCTCCTGTCAAAAAGCAATCACTCTTTATAGTAGGAAGTAATGACATTCCTGATCCTGTAGTAAGTGATACCGTTTTTATTTTCTTTTTTGCATTAATAACTCGTAAAGTTTTCAAACCCAATTTTTCTTTTAAAAGTTTTATAAAATCTTTAAAAGATAAATTTATATCTGATCGCAAAATAAAATCAGCGTCTTTTTTAAAATCCAATCCTAAAATATCACATCCTACATAATTGTTAAGATGTGTTTTATCAATATTTGTATGCATTGAAATAAGTGCTATATCTTTTTTGATAAGTTGTTTTAAAATTTTTGTACTATAACTATCGTTATTTATTTTTTTTAATGGAGAGAATATAAGAGGATGATGGGTAATAATCAAACTCTTTTTTTTCACTTTTTTGAGCATCTCCAAATCTAAATCCAAAGATATATAAATATTTTTAAATTTATCATTCATATTTCCAACTATCAATCCACTATTATCCCATTTTTCTTGAAGTGAAAAAGGAGATAAAGAATCCAAATAATCATAAATATCTTTTATTTTCATACCGTTACTACCTAATACCCTAATCTTTTGAGCCTTTCTGGTTCTTGCTCTTTATACATTTTTGCACACCCCAAAGATAACTCTCTCACTTTTAAAATATAGTTTTGTCTACTAGTAACACTAATAGCTTTTCTAGCGTCAAGAGTATTAAAAGCATGTGATGCTAACATACATTGATCATACGCTGGTAGAGGTAATTGGGCTTCCAAACATTTTTGACACTCATCATAAAACTCATCAAAATGTCGAAATAACATATCAGTATTGGCGACTTCGAAGTTATATTTACTAAATTCAATTTCACTTTCCATATGGATATCTTTGTATGTAGTGATACCATGTTCATTTTCATTCCAAACAATATCAAAAATAGTATCCACACCTTGTAGATACATAGCAAGTCGTTCTGTACCATAAGTGATCTCAACAGCCACTGGATCACAAGCAATGCCACCTACTTGCTGAAAATAAGTAAACTGAGTCACTTCCATACCATCAAGCCAAACTTCCCAACCAAGACCCCAAGCACCAAGAGTTGGAGACTCCCAATTATCTTCTACAAATCTTATATCGTGTTTTGATAAATCTAATCCTAAATACTCCAAAGATTTCAAATATAAATCTTGAATATTATCTGGACTTGGTTTGATAAGTGCTTGAAATTGATAATAAGAACCCAATCTATTTGGATTTTCACCATAACGCCCATCTGTTGGTCTTCTACTAGGTGCAACATATGCCACACTCCAAGGCTTACTATCCAAACTTCTTAAAAGTGTAGCGGGATGAAAAGTACCAGCACCAGCCGAGATATCATAAGGCTGAAGTATATTACACCCTTGCTCTGCCCAGTATTGTTGTAGTTTTAAAAGTAATTGTGAAAATGTTATATTTTTATTTTTCATAATTATATTAAAACTTCAATCTCTTTAGAATCATTGGCAACTGTTTTTTCTTTTATAATTCTATCTTCTTGAAGTTTGATAGCTAATTCATTATTTGTTATTGCTAAAATTTGCATAGAGAGATATGCTGCATTGATAGCTCCAGCTTTTCCTAATGCAACGGTAGCTACAGGCATTCCAGAGGGCATTTGTACAGTAGAAAGCATAGCATCCATACCATCCATAGCACCCCCTTTCATAGGGACTCCAATTACAGGTTTTGTAGTTCCAGAAGCTAAAGCACCAGCTAAATGTGCAGCCATACCAGCAGCAGCAATAAATACTTTTGCACCTTTTTCTTCCGCTTCTTTTATATATTTTTTTGTTCTATCAGGTGATCTATGTGCAGATGAAATGATTAATTCATAAGGGACATTAAACATCTCCAAAGTATTCGCACAATTTTTCATAACTTCATAGTCAGATTTACTTCCCATAATAATTGAAACAAAATCCATAATAATCCTTTTATATTGTATATTTTAAAAGATTATAACAAATGATTACTTAAATAAAAAGAGGAGAAAAGAAACAAAATTACTTAAATAATACTGAATTTTGTCAATAAGTATAAATAATTTAAGTAAAAAAAGATTATACTAAGGCGATTTAAAATCTACTACTTAAAGGAAAAATAATGTCTCAAACTAATAGACGAGATTTTCTTGGTATGTCATTTGCAGCTGTAGCTGCAGTTGGAGGAGCGGCTTCACTTGTTGGTATGAAACAAGCGTGGGATCCACTTCCATCTGTATTAGCAGCTGGGTTTACTACAATAGACCTTGCAAATATTGACTTACAACCAGGAATACCAAAAACATTTACATGGAGAGGGAAACCTATTTTTATTCTAGAGCTATCTCAAGCAATGCTTGATGATGCAGCAAAAGAAGGATTACAAGAAGACTATCATCTTACTATTGGAGATAAATCATATACTGTAGTTGTTGGTCTTTGTACTCACTTAGGATGTATACCAGCATGGAAAAAAGATATGTGGAAATGTGCATGTCACGGTGGAGAGTTTAACTCAAGTGGAAAACAAACTTTTGGACCACCACCAAAACCATTTGTTGTGCCACCATTTAAAGTTGAAGGTACTGTTCTTACTCTTGGAGAAGATGGACCAGAATCTAAAGCTATGATTGCAGCTAGAGCGTAAGGGATAAAATATGGCAGAAATTAAAGAATCTTTTTTTAGTGCAGAGGGTATTGATAAAAGATTAAATGGAAAAAAATTCTGGAAAGTAATGATGACAGAATATTGGATCCCAAAAGATATAAACTTCTTATGGGCAATGGGTGTAGTTTTGGCGACTACTTTCGCAATTTTAATTATTAGTGGGATTTTTTTACTAATGTATTACAAACCAGATACAGCTTTAGCATTTGATAGTGTAAACTATACAATTATGCAAGATGTTGCGTATGGTTGGTTATTTAGACATATGCATGGTGTTGCAGCTTCAGTTGTATTCTTAATCATCTATATTCATATGTTTACTGGGATCTATTACGGTTCTTATAAAAAAGGTAGAGAGATGATCTGGTTATCTGGTATGTTACTATTTGTAACATTTTCAGCTGAAGGTTTCTCTGGATATATGTTACCATGGGGACAAATGTCATACTGGGCAGCAGCTGTTATTACTAACTTATTTGCTGGTGGATCATTAGAAGCATATGGGCTTGTAGAATGGATTAGAGGTGGATTTGCCGTTGGTGATGCTACTCTTACAAGATTCTTTATGTTACATGTTTTTTTATTACCATTAGTAATTATTAAACTTATTGTGGTTCACTTTTATACTTTAAGAATACCACATGTTAACAATCAAAACTCAGAAGATATTGATTATGATGCTGAAGCTGAAAAATATTTAGCTGGAAATAAAAAAGAAGCAAAAGTTATCCCATTTTGGCCTGTATTCTTATCAAAAGATTTTGCAGTTCTTGGTTTATTTTTAATATTCTATTTTTATTTAGTATTCTTTAACTACAACTTTGCGATGGATCCTGTAAATTTTGACCCTGCTAATGCAATGGTCACACCTGCTCATATTTACCCTGAGTGGTACTTTTTATGGTCATATGAAACACTAAGAGGTCCTTTCTTTGACATGTTCGGATTAAAAGCTGGAGATATTGGTCTTATGATTTTTGGATTAGCACAAGGTATTTTTCTTGTATTTCCATTTTTAGATAGAGATCCAGATATTTTACCAGCACACAAAAGACCTAAGTTCTTTATTTGGTTTTGGATATTAATTATAGATTTACTTGTACTTTCTGTATATGGTAAATTACCTCCAACAGGAGCTAATGCTTGGGTAGGTTTCTATGCTACAGCATTATTTTTACTATTGTGGGCAACATTACCATTTATTACTAAATCTGATGCAAAAGCAAGAGGAGCATTATAATGAGAGAGATTAAAATATTCATCGTAGTTGCATTTTTTACTGGTGCATTATACTTTGGTGTTGAGCCATATGCTCACACTCAATTACATCCTCATGTAGAAGCACCTGACTATACATTTTCTGATGTAGATGGTCTAAAAGGTAAAACAGGTAATGCTACTGCTGGTGCTGATCTAGTTGCTTCAAACTGTACAGCGTGTCATAGTATTGAATCTGCAGGTTTTCCTGCACTTATGGATGATGCTTCAAATGCTGCTGCTTATGGTGTAGTACCACCTGATTTAGCATCTGCGGGGAAACTTTATGATGCCAACTACATTGCTGCATTTGTAAGAGATCCTGCATCTGCTGCATTAACATCACACAAGTTTCAAGATGGTGCAACACACCCTATGCCTTCATACAATTGGATGCAAGATCAAGAGATTGCAGATATCGTAGCATATTTACAATCAATTGCCCCAAAAGAGATGAGCAACAAAGAAGTATTTGTAGAAGCTTGTCAAAGATGTCATAGTATTAAATATGGCGATTTTTATGGTGGTTCTATGGCTGCTAAGACTCCTGATTCTGATATCAAACGATATATGGGTAAAATACCACCTGATTTATCACAATTTATTAGAAGTAGAGGGGAACATTATTTACATGAATTCATCAACAATCCTCAAAAACATTTAGAGGGTACAGCTATGCCTAGAGTTGGGTTAACTTTAGAATCTGAAAAACAAGTTGTAGAATACTTAACAGAAGTTGGTGATAGTAAAAAAGCTCAAAGAGAATCGTTAGGTGGACCATTTTTAGGGTATCTTGTGATTTTTGCAATTTTTGCTTGGTTATGGAAAATAAAAATTTGGCGACAAGTTCACTAAAAAAGGAAAATTATGAAATTATCTAAAATTATAATGGCAGGTCTTTTAAGTGTAACCATTGCATCTGCAAATGATACACTTACTAAATCTATGGCAATTATGCAAGAAGGTATACAACAAGTTCAATATGGATTTATTAATAATAATGAAGATGTAATAAGAGAAGGTCTTAAAACAATCAAAAAAGGGAACGCAATGTTCTCTGATGAAACTTTAATTGCCAAATCATTACCTGCTGATAAAAAACATATGGCAAATGTAGCTTCTAATGCTTCAAAAAGAATCACAGCAGATGCTACGATTATAGAGTTAAATTTAGATGACAAAGCATACACAAAAGCAGCAGAGGGATACTCTGATATGCTTAATGCATGTTCTAGATGTCATAGTATAGTAAGAAGCTGGTAATTAGTACTTCTTTTAACTATTATTAAAAAAAAGGGGGAGAACATTTTGTTCTTCCCTTTTTTATTTTAACAAGGAAAATAAATGTTACAAAAAGTTTTTCTTATCTTATTATTAGGAAATATTATGTTAGCTGATTTTAAAACACTCAGTACCCAAGAGGTACAAAATGAGATAAAAAAAGGTACCGTTCTTATAGATATTAGAAGACCTGAAGAATGGAAACACTATGGAGTCATTGAAAATAGCCATAAAATTACATTTTTTGATGCTTATGGAAATTATAATATTGAACAATGGATGAAAACATTTTCAGAGATTGTAACAAAAAAAGAACAAAAATTCATTTTGGTATGTGCCCATGCAAATAGAACCAAAACTGTTGGTAGTTTTTTAAGTAAACAACTTCACTATACAAATGTATATGAACTTGATGGAGGTATCAATTATGGATGGCTTGATAAAGGTCTAAAAACTGTAAAGTAAAACTTTTTTGTTTTACTTTACACCAACAACTTAGAAGCCAATGTAATCACACCTGTTTCACTTCGTAAAATTAAATTTGAATTGATACCTACAATTTTATCTGAATCAAAATTTATTACTTCATTACTTGAAAAACCACCCTCACATCCAATAATAATAGTATCTATCTCATTTTTACTTTCATCAATTAAATTTTCTGAAAAATTAAAAATATAACTATTTGGATTCTTCTCTAAAAAAGTTTCTAAACTACTACTTTCATCAAGTTCAATAATACTACTTCGACCTGATTGTTGACTAGAGTTTATCAAAATTTTTTCTAATTTTTCAAAATTTATACTATATCTTCCTTGTGAATATTCACAATTTATAAAAGTAATTTTTGTAACACCCAATTCATTTAAACTAGCTATCACTTTTTCAATAGATTTAGGATCTATTTTACACCATCCTATATGCAACTCTTTTTTTGGCTCGATAGATTTTTCTTCTTGAGAAATAAGCATTAACATTGTTTTTTTTCTATCTATATTTTGTACTTTATACCTATAGATATTTTTATCTTTTAAATTTCTAAAATACAGATCATCTTCTATTGAATGTCTTCTTACTTTAAAAAGGTATTTATGCAGTTCAGCCTCTATAGTTATAGTTTCTGCCCCTGCTTCTTTATGATATGTATATTGCATAATCAAATATTAAAATATTTTAGAGATTACATAAGTGAACATAACAGCAGTTATTTCCATCATATAGATCTTTTTTGCAAATAATCGAAATTCATTTTGTTTTTCAATCTCTGCCAATTTTATCACTCGCATCTTTTTATATCTTTTAATCTCTAAAACCATAATAAATATTGTTGTCACAAGCATCAAAACTACTGTTATACTTAAGTCATGAGAAAATGCAGCTACTACCCCTCCTGTATAGGCAACTACTGCATTCATCGAATGATAAATAGGTGTCTGTATTTTTAATCTTTTTACTAATGTAATATAATCTTTTGTTCTTAAAACAGTTACTAAATTATTTATCATTATTAATACTAATATTACTATCGCATAAATATGCCATGTAACTGATGTTTCTACTAATTCCATATATAATATTCCTCTATAATATTTTTGGGTATTATATCATATAAAAATTAAGGGGTTATATCATGAGTATCTGTATCAAAGAGGCATTAAGAATTGTAAGTGAAAATATAATGGCAGTCTCCACAGAAATTATCCCTATTGAAAATATAGAAGATAGAATATTAGCTGAAGATATATCTGCCAAAATATCTCTTCCTACTTATCATAATTCTGCTATGGATGGCTATGCTGTCAAAATATGTGATGCTAACAAAGAGGTAAAAATTATAGATACAATTTTAGCAGGAAGCGAAAAAACAACAACTTTTACACAAACTCAATGTGTCAAAATTATGACGGGAGCTAGAATACCAAACTCCACAGATGCAATTGTCCCTAAAGAGTTAGTGTCTCTTATAAATTCGGATACAATTCTATTACCAAATACTATACAACAAAATCAACATATACGATTTAGAGGAGAAGATATCGAAAAAGGGGATACACTTTTAGTAAAAGGAGATCGTCTCAATTTTGCCTCTGTTACTATTTTGGCTTCACAAGGAATCACCCATGTAGAGGTGTATCGAAAGCCTAAAGTTTCTGTTTTTACGAGTGGAGATGAACTGAAATTACATTATGAAAAGATCAATGAATACCAAATTTATAACTCAAATACTCCAACACTTTTAGCACGAACTAAAGAGCTTGGTGCAGATGTTACTTTTGTGGGAATGGCAAAAGATTCAGTACAATCACTTCAAGAGATGATATCCAACTCTTTGTATGCTGATTTTATCATCACAAGTGGTGGGATAAGTGTAGGAGATGCAGACTTTACAAAAGAAGCATTTGATAGTTTTGATATGCAAACACTTTTTAATGGAATCACTATCAAACCTGGTAAACCAACTGTTTTGGGGAAAATAAAAAATACTTATATTTTAAACCTTCCTGGTAATCCTCTAGCTGCTGCACTTATATTTGAAATTATAGGTAAAATCATTATGCAAAGACTTTCAGGAAGTAAAAATGTGTATCACAATACACTATTAGCAAAAATGAAAGAAAAACTTCCCAATAAAAAAGGGAGGACTACTCTAATCCCTGGATTCTTTGATGGTGAATTTTTTAAAGCTTCCAAAAAGCGTTCTGCTGGTATGGTTGGTATTTTGCATCAGTGTAATAGTATGATCGTTCTAAATAAACACAATGAAAAATTAGAGAAAAATGCAATAGTAAAAATTTTACCTATAAACTGGAAATTTTTTACAGATAAAGAGAAAGATTATTTTAATTAAAGGTAAAAAAAGTATGAAAAAAGCAGTATGTATTTTAAGTGGTGGTATGGATTCTACTCTAGCCTCCTATTTGGCAAAAAAAGATGGATATGAGATAATCGCTGTTCATTTTAATTATGGACAAAGAACCGAACACAGAGAGTTAGAAGCATTTAGAAATATAACAAAAGCATTAGATGTAAAAGAAAAGTACGAGATTGATATTCCATTTTTTACACAAATAGGAGCATCAGCATTAACAGATAAAACTTTAGATATCCCTACAAATGGTATCGAAGAGGGAGTACCTATAACCTATGTCCCTTTTAGAAATGGTATATTTTTGAGTATCGCTACAGCAATTGCAGAAAAGCATGAAGCTACAGCATTATTTATAGGGGTAGTTCAAGAAGATAGTAGTGGATATCCTGACTGTACAGATACATTTATAGACAAGATGCAAGATGCTATGAATCAAGGAACAAAAAAGGAAACAAAGCTAGATATTATCACACCTTTAGTTCATATGTCAAAAGCACAAATTGTTACAAAAGCATTAGAATTGAATGTACCATTAGAATTAACATGGAGTTGTTATGCAAATGAGGAGTTGGCATGTGGTGTTTGTGATAGTTGTCGATTAAGATTAAATGGTTTTAAAATAGCGGGTAGTAAAGATAAGATCGAATATGTAAGTTAAAGTTATAAATAAAATATTATAAGCAGAAAATCTGCTTATAATTGTTAAGATACTAAAGAGCAGTAACGTTTTCTGCTTGAGGACCTTTTTCACCTTGAGTGATTTCAAAACTTACTTTTGCACCATCTTCAAGATTTACTCTTCCATAACCTGAGTTGTTAATGTTTCTGAAGTGTACGAATACATCTTTTCCACCATCATCTTGCTCGATAAAACCATAACCTTTTTCACTGTTGAACCATTTAACTGTTCCGTTTACTAATGTTGCCATATTTAATTCCTTGTTTGTTGTTGATACACATTTTCATGTGCTTGAAAATTTAATTATAAAGACTATCTTTTGGTGTGAATCTACTATCAACATAAGTTACTAATATAAAGCATTCCAAAGATGAGATCTGCAATCATCTTTCATTGGTATTATTATATCTTAATTAAACATAAAGTATACATGAGAGTTCCAATTTTTTTGCAAATTCTTCCAACTTAATTACAAAGCTTACTCATTTGTATTAAATGCACGGTCTCCAGCATCGCCAAGACCAGGTCTTATATAATTGTTTTCATCAAGTCTTTCATCAACTTGTGCAATAAATATATCTACATCAGGATGTGCTTCTTGAACATTTTGTATCCCCTCTGGTGCTGCTACAAGATTTAATGATATAATTTTTGTAGCCCCTTTACTTTTTAGATAATCAATCCCATCAATCAAAGAACCTCCTGTAGCAATCATAGGATCAAGCAATAAAACAGTTTTGCCATCTAAATTTGGAATATTTTCATAAAATAGTTTTGATTCTGATGTCTCTTCATCTCTTTTCATAGCCAAAAATCCACTTTTTGCATAAGGAAGTGTTCTTAATATTCCTGTAAGCATAGGTTCACCTGCCCGCAAAATTGGAACCAAAACCAATTTTTGTACCTCTATCATTTGCACATCTAATGAACCTTGCCATGTTTTGATAGCTTGAGTCACTGTTTTATAATCACTTAACACTTCAGATACTAGAATCCTAGCTATCTCTTCTATTGTCAGTCTAAATTCATTTGAAGTTGTATGAACGTCTCTTAATCTATTAATAAGATGTTTTACTACAACATTTGTACTTTCTTTATACATATTTTTCTCCTCATTTGCTATGTATTGTAGTATAATTTAGCAAAATTTTCTCATAGATAGAGTATTATATAAGGTCAATCCGACCAAATTCCAACAACTAACCAAGTAAAAATTAAGAATAGGATTATTTATCTTATTCTTCCCAAATAATTTAGTCATTTTATACAAAAATAACATTTGAAATAACGATTA
>Ga0193961_1000092_pt1 | contig 34182 bp, 35 predicted proteins | sample FB_4_MG_FD_140371 | JGI IMG/M metagenome (GOLD analysis project Ga0193961, IMG submission 140371) | Microbial mat bacterial communities from the Broadkill River, Lewes, Delaware, United States - FB_4_MG | ecosystem: Environmental > Aquatic > Freshwater > River > Microbial mats | place: USA...
ACAATTAACCCTGCGCATTCAATATCATTTTTATGAATTTCACCCAAAAAAACTTCCTCATCTTCTATGCAATATAAAGGTATATGAAAAACAGCTCCCATTGTGCTTCTTATAACCTTTGAATTGTAAATATCTACGCACCCTTTATTCAAAAAGATAGCCTCTATACCAAAAGCATCTGCACTCCTAATAATAGTACCTAAATTACCTGGATCTTGTATTCTATCTAAATATAAAAATCTATTTCTATTTTCAAAATAGTTATTTTCATTTTCATATTTATTAAAAACAGCTATAATCCCTTGTGGCGTATTAGTGTCTGAAATACTTTTAAAAATTGATTCCTTTACTATGTTGATTTCAGTTCTTAAATCAATATAATTTTCTAAGCAACTAATATCAAAATTCTCACTTACAAATAAACTCTTTGGAATTAAACCATTTTGTAAACCATCTCTAACTAATCTAAGACCTTCTACATAAAAAGATTTATCTAATTCTCTATATTTTTTTTGCTTTAATCTCTTTAATTTTTTAATTTGAGTATTTTTATCACTTTCTATAATCATTTAAACCTTTCTTTCTAAATTCTTTAGAGCTTTATTTTGACCAATAACAATCAAAACGTCTCCTTCTTTAATAATATCTTCTGCATAAGGAGATATATTTATTGTTTCTCCTCCCTTAATTGCAATAACAGTAATTCCATATTTATTAGGTAATTTTAAATCTTTTAAACTTTTACCTACCCAATCATCCATAGTCGCAACTTCTACTATAGAATAATCTGGTGCAAATTCAATTATATCTAAAATATTTGTTGAAATTAAATTTCTAGCAACTCTTATTCCCATATCTTGTTCTGGATAAACAACTCTATCTGCTCCAATTTTCTCCAACACTTTCCCATGTAATTCATTTTGTGCTTTTGCTATTACCGTTTTAACCCCTAACTCTTTTGTTAAAAGTGTAGCCATAATAGATGCTTGCATATTAGATCCTATTGTAACAACAGCAACATCAAAATTTGAAATTCCTAAACTTCTTAAATTATTTTCTTCAAGTGCATCAGCTTGAACCGCATGAGTAACATGTGTTGATACCTCTTGAATTCTTTCTGCACTTTTATCTATTGCTAAAACATCGTAACCCATATCAAAAAGTGTTTCCGCCAAACTTTGTCCAAACCGTCCACAACCAATAACTACAAATTGTCGCACTGTTTTTCCTCCTCTATCCTACAATAATCTTTTCTTCAGCATAATGATAGTTTCCTCTATTTTCTTTACCTTTTCTTGCAAATGCAAAGGCCATAGTTAAAGGTCCTAATCTTCCAATAAACATTGTAGCAGTAATAATCAATCTACCTACTGCAGTAAGACTAGGTGTTAAACCTCTGCTTAATCCTACTGTACCAAATGCTGAAACTGATTCAAATAATATATCTAAAAATGTACCTTGTTCTGTAATTGAAAGAACAATAGTAACAATAATAACCAATGTAAATGCAATTCCAGTAACAGCTAATGCTCTAAAAACTTGAGATAATGGAATTTGTCTATTATAAACTTCTACATCTTTATTCCCTTTTATAACAGCCCATATCGCAACTACTATTGCTCCAACTGTTGTAGTTTTAACTCCACCTGCTGTAGATCCTGGCGATCCCCCTACAAACATTAATAGCATAATAACAAATGCAGTTGCAGGTCTAACAAGTGCCATATCAATACTATTAAATCCAGCCGTTCTTGGAACTACACCTTGGAAAATAGCTGCAAAAAATTTCTCAATAAAATTAAGATTCCCAAATGTATCCGGGTTAGAAAACTCTATAATAAATACCAACAAAAATCCAACTAAAAGCAAAAATGCAGAAATAGTCAAAACCATTTTTGTATGCAAATTATATTTTCTCCACTCTAATCTATTTTTCGTTATATCAATATAAACAAAATATCCCAATCCACCAATAATTATTAAGGCTGATAATGTTAACATAACAACCGGATGTCCAACATAATCCACAAATGAATTTCCAATTAAATCAAAACCAGCATTACAAAATGCCGAAATTGAATGAAAAAGTGAAAACCACAGTCCTTTTGGTAATCCAAAATCCGGAACAAATGCTGTTGCTAATAAAACAACTCCTACAAATTCAACTAATAGTGTCGATTTAATAACATATTGTGTAAGTTTAACAAGTCCTTGCAATGAAAATGAGTTTCTTTCCTCTTGCATAATCAATCGATCTTTCAATGTAATTTTCCTACCTAACAGTAAGGAAACTAGAGTTGCCATGGTCATAAATCCCAATCCACCTATTTGAATTAGCAAAAGAATTATAATCTGTCCAAATAATGTCCAATGTTCCATCGTATTTACAACTACTAGCCCTGTAACACACACCGCTGATGCAGATGTAAACAAAGCATTTATAAAACCTATACTCATTCCATCCTTACAAGCAATAGGTAAATTTAATAAAGTCGCACCAATAAATATTAATATTCCAAATCCTAAAACTAAAACCTGTGAAGGTTTTAATTTTAACTGCTCTAATCTATTTAATCCTTCCATTTAAGTCACCTCATTTGTCATAACAATGACTTTATTATATCATATATATTTTGATTCTCAATAATCTCTTTATTTTAATAATAAGAGTAAGAAATTTTCTATATTTAGATAATTTCTTACTCCTCAAAAAAAAACAAACCTCCTTGACACATGTCAAAGAGGTAAATATATTAAAGATTTTCTTTAGCTACATCTACGAGTGCTTTAAAACCCTCTGCATCGTAAATAGCCATTTCAGAAAGCATTTTACGATTAATATCTATATTGGCATTTTTCAAACCATTTATAAATCGGCTATAAGATAAACCATTAATACGTGTAGCTGCATTAATACGAGCTATCCACATTTTACGGAAATCACGTTTTCTTAATTTTCTACCTACATATGCGCTTCTTAACGCACGCATAACCGCTTGATTAGCTGAACGATATTGCTTGCTCTTTGCACCGTAGTAACCTCTAGCAAGTTTTAATACTTTTCTATGTTTCTTCTTTGCGTTTACCGCTTTTTTTACACGAGCCATTTATTTCCCTCCTTTGCTGTCTTTTAGTATGGTAATATGCGTTTTAACACGCTTTCATCTGTTTTAAATACAGTTTTAGCTTTTCTTAAATTACGTTTTCTCTTGCTAGTCTTTTTAGTCAAAATATGACTTTTAAAGTTACTACCTCTTTTAAATTTACCTGTTCCTGTTTTCTTAAAACGTTTTGCTGCACCTCTATGAGATTTTACTTTTGGCATAGAATGTTCCTCCTTCCAACTATTTTTTATTAGGAGCCAAAATCATAATCATGCTACGACCTTCCATTACCGGTCTTCGCTCTACAACTGCAATTTCTTCAGTTTCCTTAGCAAAGCGTAATAGCATCTCTCTACCGGGATCCGTAAAGCCTAACTCACGACCTCTAAATCTTACCGACACTTTGACTTTGTTCTCGTTTTCTAAGAATTTAATTGCTCTTTTTAGTTTTGTATTAAAATCATGTTCTTCTATACGTGCAGATAGTCGAACTTCTTTAACCACTACCATTTTTTGATTTTTCTTTGCTTCTTTTTTCTTTTTTTCTTGCTCATATCTGAACTTTCCATAATCTTGAATTTTACAAACTGGAGGTTCTGCTTTTGGTGCAATTTTCACCAAATCCAATTTATTTTCATCTGCAAGTTCCATAGCTTTTGCCAATGGCACAATTCCTAATGCTTCACCATCTGGACCAATAAGTCGAACTTCTCTGTCTCTAATTTCTTCGTTAATCTGAAGATCTTTAATAAATATGCACCTCCTAGTACTTATCTGGATTAAATCCAATTCCAAGTTTCAAAAAAAAACGGAAGACATAGTCTTCCGCATAAATTCTCTTAAAAGAAATAATTTAACCTTATAACCATTGGAATAAGGTGAGAAACGGAAGTTTCTACTTGATAACGTATTAATTTTACAAGACCTTCTTTGTTTTGTCAAGTACTTTATAAATATTTCAAGATTATTATTGAACCAACGTCTGTCAATAAGCCATTTGTTAACTCAACAATATTATAGTTTTTAGATTTAATAAATTCTTTAATTCTATTTCCATCTATGTGAGTATTTAATTTCCCTGTAAAATATATTGTATCTTTAAATATTCCCGAACAACCACCAATAAAACCATGCTTGTGGCCATTAAGATTTATAAATCCTTCTTCTATAAGTAAACCTTCATATTTTTTTTCAGTTAATTTATTATATATACCTTTATCCGAAGTAATAAAATATTTTGAAAAAACCACCAAATTACATTTAACATATCCTTGTTTAACAAATAACATATTGTAATTATTTTTCTTTGCAATTTTATCAATAACACTAGCATGTTCTTTGTAAATAATTATATCTTTATTAATAACTGCTCCATTATATAAACAGTCGCTTGGATATTTTCCTTTTGGTTCTTCATCTCCAACTTCAATATTTATTCCTAATTTTTCTAATACAGAATAATGTGGGTATAATTTCTTAGGTACACATATAGAATTATCATTATAGCAAAAAATTTGAATATCTGCGTGTCTTGAAACCGAAATATCTTCTGTATAAGTTTCTGCTGTATTTAGTAAAACAAATTTCTTTTTTATATCGTCATTTAATACTTTTAAAAATTGTTCATCAGCTATCATTATTGGTTTATAATAATTTTTATTCATAAATACCTCTTTGTAAAACAATAAAAAAAGAAAGATTTCTCTTTCTTAATTTTAAAATGGAGGTGGCACCCAGATTTGAACTGGGGGTAAGGGAGTTGCAGTCCCGTGCCTTACCACTTGGCTATGCCACCTTATGGAGCGAAAGACGAGATTCGAACTCGCGACCCTCGCCTTGGCAAGGCGATGCTCTACCACTGAGCCACTTTCGCATATTCTGTCGTTTTGTTCCCTCAACGACAAGAACTAGTATACCTTATTTTTTTTCACAAGTCAACTGTTTTCCTATATTTTTTTCTACTTTAAATCCTTTAATATTTTAGTTAATTCCTCTTTAGAAAATAAATAATTGGTATTGCAGAAATGACAATTAAGTTCTGCCTTTTCATCTTCTTTAATAATCTTCTCTATTTCTTCTTTTCCAATACTTATTAATGCAGATTCCATTCTTTCTTTACTGCAGTCACACTTCCAATTAACATCTGTTTCAGCAAGTTTTTTAAATTTAAACATATCAAAATATTTATCTAGTATTTCTTCTAATGAATCTTCTCTTAAAACCTCAGATATTGGCGGCATAGTAAATATACAAGCTTCCAACGTTTCAATTAATTCTATAGATGCATCTGGTAATACTTGAATAATCATTCCACCTGAAACTGACACTTCATTTTCACCATCAATAAACACACCCAAATTAACAGCAGATGGCTGCTGTTCTGAATTCATAAAGTATTGAGCTAAATCTTCAGCTATTTCTCCAGAAACTAATTGTGTTTTCCCTATATATGGATCTTTTAATCCTAAATCTTTAATTACAGTAATATCACCAGAAACTAACAATTCGCCAACATTTAATTTACCATCTGCTCTTAATTTTGGTTCTATTTGATTTTCTGAAACAAATGCTTTAACATCACCCGTTCCATCTGAAACCGCCATTATATTTTTAAGTGGACCAGTCCCCCTAAAATGAACAGTAATTTTATGATTTGGCTCTTTGAGCATAGCTCCCATCATTGAAGTTGCCGCCATCGTTCTTCCTAATGCAGCTGTAACTGTTGGTGAAGTATTATGTCTTTTTTGTGCTTCTCTCAACATTTCTGTATTTCTCACCAAAAAAATTCTAATACTTTTATCTTTATCAATTGCTCTAATTAATTTATCCTTCATTTTTTCCTCCTATTTCACAAAAAAATACCATCTTTCATCTGTTTCTGATGCCTTTTTAAACTTATAATCTCCATATACATTTATTTCATCAAATCCTGCCTTGGTTAACATTTCTTTTAAATTATCCAATGAATTTGAATGTTGAATGTGTTGCTCTTCGTATCTATTATACTGACCATTATCTTCTTTTTCGAAAAAAATCAAGTCCATTTTAATATTATATTTTTTGCTATTATAATAATTTTGCCAAATAACAGTTATATCGTCTTCATCAATTATTATTGTTTTATCCTTAAGTTGATTTTCAAATTTATATGGTGTACTTACATCAAATACAAATAAACCATCTTTTTTTAAATGTTTTCTAATATTTTTAAACGCCATAAACATTTCATTATCATCTTTTAAATAATTAATTCCATCGCATCCTGCAATAATTAAATCAAATAACTCAACAAAATGAAAATCAATCATATTTTGCAAACTCCACTTAATATGTTCTTTAATTAATTTTTCTCTAGCTATGGATAACATTTGTTCAGAAATATCAAATGCTGAATAAAACCATGGATTTTTAACTAAATATTGCGTTAAATTTCCTGTGCCACAAGCCATCTCCAAAACATTTTTCACCCCATTACTATGTTTTAAAATTCCATTATTAATATAATCTACCCAAATTTTATAATCAACATCTTCCATTAATTTATCATAACATAAAGCAAATTCATCATAACATTCCACTTTTATCACCTCTTTATAACTTTTGCTTTTTTTTACTGTATATAATAGCTGCAATAAAAGCCGTAATAGGCACAGTTAATATTAATCCTATACTTCCAGTTAAGGCTCTTACTACCTCACTAGCAATCATTTCTCTATTTATCATTTCAACATTAGATATACTATGTGCTTGAAACAAAAGAAGTAAAGGCAAAGCCCCTCCAGTATATGCTAAAATAAGTGTATTTGACATTGTTCCCATTACATCTCTTCCAACATTTAATCCGCTTGAAAATAATTGTTTTTTTGAAATATCAGGATTCAACTGAAACATTTCATATGTAGCAGAAGCAACTGACATACTTACATCCATTACTGCACCTAAAGCCCCTATTAAAATTCCCGAAAATAACAAGCCTCTATAATTTAATTGTATGTCTTGGGGAATAAAATTTAACATTTGAGCTTCTTCATTTCCTAACCCGGTTAACTGGGCTAAATTTCCTACTACTATTGCTAACACGCCAGCAATAATTAATCCGCCTAATGTTCCTATAATTGCAACAAGTGTTTTTTTGTTCAATCCACTAATAACAACTAAAGTGATAATCGTAATAATTGTTAAACTAAATATTGATAATAAAATTGGATCAAATCCTTTTAGTAACATTGGAATATATATTTTCCAAATTACAACTCCAGTTAATAAAAGCATTAAAAATGCTTTTAATCCCTTTATCTTTCCAACTATTAATAAAACAATTAAAAAAGCTATTATCAGGATTAAAAGAATATGGTCTCTTTGTAATTCCGAAACATAACCTTCTATGCTTCCATCTTCCTTATCTTCAATAAATACAAGTACACGGCTTCCTTTTTTCAAATTTAGATTCACTACAAAACTGCTATCAATTCTATTTTCAAAATAAATTTTTTGTCCCTTATGTGGCCCCTTTGTTACTTCAATTTCAACATATTGAACCTTACACTCACCCTCAAGTCCAAAAGCATTAGTATTTGTTTCCACTTCTTTCAAGATTTCTGTAACAATTCCCTTTTCAGGTTTTAAATTTTCTATTTCACTAGCTTCAGCCAATTCATTATTAGATTCTACTAGCGAACTTGAATATTCATCATCTACACTGGCTATTCCTATATTCAAAGTTATGATGATTATTAACATTAAAATTCCTAAACTTTTTCTTTTCATTATCTACTCCATTTCATACAATTTCACATATTGATCTTTCTTAACTTTTGTAAAATCAATCCATTCAGCATATTTTTTAGGAACTGTAATAACCTGACTATCTCCATCAGAAATATACATAGGTCTTTTTTTATCTTTCTTGCTATTTCTAAAAAAAGACATCCAATTCTCAATTCCAACTCCTCCAACTTCAAAGCTTCCTCCTGTCACCCTGTGAATATTGTAAGGATCAAAAGTTTTTGCTATTGGTGATGGATTAGGATCCCAACCTACATTGACAATGCCAATATTTTTATATTCGGTTTCTCTATACTTCCCGTCTAATAAACTATTTTCAATTACTTTTCTTTTAGATCTAGCTCCATATGGTACAGCTAAGGTATTAATATCATATTCTATATCAATAAATGAATCTAAAAATTCTTTTTCTCTGCCAATTGCTTCCTCGACTTGTAACTCATTTTTCATTCTTGCAAATGAAGCATGACGATAAGTATGATTTCCAATTTGATATCCATTCTTCAACAAAAAATCAATTTTAAAATCAATATATTCTTCTTGCATAAATGGATTTATTCCATATAAAAAAAATGTTGCTGTTAAACTATAGTCAGGATTATTCTTTTTAAATTCTTCCATAATCCCCACCACAGATTCTTTATCAATTACTATTTCACCATCTACTTCCTCTACTTTGAAATTACTAATGTGACCATCATCAAATGTCAATACTATTGGTGTTTTACCTGCTGGCACATCCATTGTATTTTGAACATAATCTTCTAATGAAACTGTAACATATCCATCTTTTTTAAACATTTCTAAATCCTTTTTAAAATTCGAAATACTTCTTTTACAAAATCCCTCTTGATTGCCAATTTTATGATACATTATTACCATCACTTGTCCTACTTCATTAGGCTCATATTTTAAATCAATATTTTGAGCTTTTTCAAAAGCACTCAATTTAACTTCCTTTTTTTCTTCTTTACTTATTTCATTTTCTTCTAATGGTATTATCTTTTCAAGAATAACCTCTTTACTTTCTTTTACAAGCACGTTCAATTTATCGTTTTTATTAATATCTTTATTAATTGGCACTCCCATGCAAACAAAAAAGCCCAATATCCATATTATCCCTTTAGCAAAAAACATATTCTTCCTCCTAGTATCATTATAACAATTGAATATAACTATTTTTATCAATTTAATAACATTTTCAAATACCTTTTCTATTTTGACATAATTCTATGATTAATTCCACTATTATTTATTAAAATAAAGCTATTTAAATTAATAAAATATATTTGTAATCTATTTTCTATGTTCTATTCCTATTTTTTTTGTTATAATGTGATTTCAGGGTGTTTTTTTACAAACTAATTGAGCTTTGGAGGATACTATGCAAATTGAAAACCCTAAATTACTAGCAGAAAATAAATTAATATTATTATATATACTAAGTCAACATGAAGAAGAAATGCGCAATACCGATTTGACCCATTTCATCGTTGAAAATGATTATATGAATTATTTTTTAACTCAACATTATATTAGCGAATTAATAAATACTGGAAATGTTCTTTTATTATCTAAGATGGCTGAACCCTATTATAAAATTACTGAAAAGGGTTTAAAAACTCTACTTTATTTTAAAAAAAGAATTCCTAAAAATATTCGTGAAAATATAGATTGTCAGTTTAAATCAATAAAAAAGAAAAAAGAAAAAGAAAGACAAATAGTCTCAAATTATTATGAAACAAGTGATAATGAATATGTTGTTGATTTAAAAGCACTTGAAAATAATAAAATTATCTTCACTCTTTCACTAAATCTTCCTAATAAAGAACAAGCAAAAGAAATATGTTCTAAATGGCGCGAAAATTCATCCGAACTTTATAAATCATTGCTATATTTATTTGTTGAATCAAAAGAATAAAGAGCTGAGTTTGATATAACAATCTCAGCTCTTTTCACATCTAAATATATTTTCTTTATATACTGCCAATTTTTTGAGTTTCCTCAATTAATCTATCAACTTTAAAAGGTTTTACTATAAAACCTTTTGCCCCTGAAATCACAGCTTCTCTTATCATAGATTCTTGTCCCATCGCTGAAACTGCTATAATTTTAGCGGCTTTATCAATCGAAATGATTTCTTGAATTGCTTCAATTCCATTTTTTATAGGCATTGTAATATCCATTGTAACTAAGTCAGGCTTTAATTCCATATATTTTTGCACAGCTTCATTACCATTGACAGCTTCTCCAACCACTTCATATCCCGCTTTTTGAAAAGTATCTTTTAATTTTAATCTCATAAATGCAGCATCATCAGCAATAAGTATACGCATATAGCCGCCCCCTTCCTCTATGAAAATTTATTACCCATAAAAATACAAAATATGCATCAATTAATTTTATATTCATATTTTTTATTAAAAATTTTACGTAAATATGCTCTGCTATCACCTATTAAATATAAAGAACCCGTCATAATACATACAGCATTTTCATCAATTAATTTAATAGCACTATTTATTGAATCATTATTTGAATCTAATATTTTAGTATTTCTATTTTTCTTTTGTACTATATAAAATAATTCACTTTTACTAATAGCTCTAGGATTATCAGGTTCACAGATAAAAATTTCATCAGCAAATTTTGCGTATATATCTGTCAATTTTTCAATATCCTTATCTGCTAACATTCCAAGTAATAATATAATTTTTTTGTCTTTAAAATAATTATTAATTGTACTTACTAATGCATTTGCTCCATCAACATTGTGCGCTCCATCAATTATAAATAAAGGTTTTTCAGATAAAACTTCGACTCTTCCTGGCCAAATAGTCTTAGCAACTCCATTAATAATACTTTCCAACTTTATTTCTATATCTTTATTTAACATCATTTGCATAATCGTTTCAATCGCTAAAGTAGCATTAAATATTTGATGTTCTCCCAATAAATTTGTTCTATATTCTTGCTCTTTATAAATAAATGTTGAACCTTTTGCATCTTTAGATTGTATAATTATTTCATCTTTTTTTAAAAATTTTATATTTGAATTTTTCTTATAAGCCTCTTCTTCTAATACATTCTTCACTTCATTTTTTTGGAAAAATGAAACCACTGGTATATTTTCCTTAAAAATCCCAGCTTTTTCAAATGCAATTTTTTCAAGCGTATCTCCTAATATAGCCGTATGATCAAAAGAAATTGATGTAACAACAGAAATCAATGGTTTTTTTATTATATTAGTAGCATCAAATCTTCCTCCCAAACCAACTTCTAAGACAACATAATCAACGCTAGAATGATAAAAATACCAAAATCCCAGTGCAGTTACTACTTCAAACTCTGTAGGATGAGTTCCTCCTTCCTTAACTATTGAATTTACAGCATTTTTAATTATTTCTATGCCTTCAACTAATTTAGATTCTTCAATCAATCTATCGTTTATCCTTATTCTCTCTTCAAATCTTTCCAAATATGGCGACGTGAAAATACCAATATTATATCCATCTTCAATTAAAATAGATTGTATATAACTTGCAGTTGATCCTTTACCATTTGTTCCGGCAATATGAATAATATTTAATTTATCTTGAGGATTTCCTAATTTATTTAATAACCTACCAATATTCTCAAGTCCCAGTTTGCTTCCAAATTTACATGTTTCGTGGATAAATGAAAGTGCATCTTCTCTATTCATTATAATCTCCTTTTTATTAAATTAATTTTTATAAATATATACTCTAAATTTTTCAATTTTATATTTTTTCTTTATATCTTAAAACTGGAAAAATACATTTTTCTTTATATTATGCATTTTTCCAGTCCTTTATTCTTCAATATTTAATTATAATTTATGCTTTTATTTTCTATTTTCTATATTTTTTATTCTTTCTAAAACTTTATCCATCATTCCTTTATACATAACTTGTTTTTCCTTTTCTTTTGCAACTACAGCTTCTGGAGCCTTCTCTACAAATTTAGGATTGGATAATTTTATTGTTAAACGTTCTAACTCTTTTTCAAGATTCATTTTTTCTTTTTGAAGTCTTTCGATTTCTTTTTCAAAATCAACTAATTCTTCTAGTGGCAGATAAATTTCAAATCCGGTAAGAACTGCACTCATAGAATCTTCATTTATTTGTGATTTATCAAAATAAACTTCAATATTTGTTGCACTAGCTAGAGTTTTAAAGAATATTTCTTGTCTTTCAAAGGCATTTTTCATTTCTTCTTCTTTAAGAACTATTTGAACCTTTGCCTTTTTAGATGGAATTACCTTCATTTCATTTCTTATATTTCTTATCGCCTTAATAGCTTCCATCATTCTAATAATAGATTTTTCTGCATCTTCATTAGTGAATTCTTTAATAACCTTTGGCCAATTCTCTAACATTAGAGTACTATTGTTTTCAGGTAAATGTCTCCAAATTTCTTCAGTTATAAATGGCATAAAAGGATGTAATAATTTTAACATCTGTTTTAAAACATAAATTAATACATTTTGTGCAACTTCTTTTTGTACATTATCATCACCATTTAATCTTGTTTTTAGCATTTCAATATACCAATCACAATAATTATCCCAAATAAAGTCATTAATACTCTTAGCAGCAAGTCCTATTTCATATTTATCTAAATTATGATTCATTTGATCAATAACCTTATTTAATTCAGAAAGAATCCAAAAATCTTCTTCTTTTAATTCCATATCATTTAATTCTTTTGCTTTGAAGTCTTCTGGAATATTCATAAGAACAAATCTAGATGCATTCCACAATTTGTTGGCAAAATTTCTGCAAGATTCAACTCTTTCATTATAAAATCTCATATCATTTCCTGGTGTATTACCTGTAATTAAAGAAAATCTTAATGCATCTGCACCATATTGATCTATAATATCTAAAGGATCAATGCCATTGCCTAAACTTTTACTCATTTTTCTTCCTTCAGCATCTCTTACTAATCCATTCATAAATACATCTTTAAATGGAATTTGTCCAGTTGCCTCTATTCCTGAGAATACCATTCTAACTACCCAGAAAAATATAATATCATATCCTGTTATTAATACATCTGTTGGATAAAAATATTTAAGCATATCTGTTTCTTCTGGCCAACCTAATGTCGAAAACGGCCATAATGCAGATGAAAACCATGTATCTAATGTATCAGGATCTTGAAAAATATTCTCACTTCCACATTTGCACTTATTAGGTTTTTCCGATTGAACCATTATATTATCACAGTCTTTACAATAATAAACTGGTAGTCTATGTCCCCACCATAATTGTCTAGAAATACACCAATCTCTAATATTTTCAAGCCAATTTGCATAAACTTTTCCAAATCTATCAGGAACAAAATTTAATGAACCATCTCTATATGCATCTAATGCTGGTTTAGCTAAATCCTTCATTTTTACAAACCATTGTCTTGAAATTATTGGTTCAACAGTAGTCCCACATCTTTCACATTGTCCTACATTATGAGTGTGATCCTCTATATGATCTAATAAACCTAGTTCTTCTAAATCTTTTATTATAGCTTTTCTAGCTTCATATCTTTCCATTCCAGCGTATTTTCCACCTAAGTCATTAATATGAGCATCTTTAGTCATAATATTTATTTGTTCTAAATCATGTCTTAACCCTACTTCAAAATCATTTGGATCATGTGCAGGTGTTATTTTAACAACTCCTGTTCCAAAATCTTTTTCAACATATGAATCCGCTATAATTGGAATTTCTTTATCCATTAATGGCAATATTATTTTTTTACCAACTAAATGAGTATATCTGTCATCTTCTGGATGAACTGCAACTGCTGTATCTCCAAGCATAGTTTCCGGACGTGTTGTTGCAATTATAACAAATTCATTAGAATCTTTGATTGGATATTTAATATGCCAAAAATGTCCGCCCTTTTCCTCATGATCAACTTCAGCATCTGAAAGAGCAGTTTGACAATTTGGACACCAATTTATAATTCTATTTCCTCTATAAATAAGACCTTTTTCATAATATTTAATAAAAGTTTCTTCAACCGCTTTACTTAAATTTTCATCTAATGTAAACCTCTCTTTTTCCCAGTCACATGAAACTCCAATTTTTCTTAGCTGTTGTCTTATATTTCCACCATATTCATGCGTCCACTCCCACGCTTTTTCTAAAAATGCTTCACGCCCTAGTTCTTTTTTAGATGTTCCTTCGCTCTTTATTTTTTCAACTACTTTTGCCTCAGTAGAAATACTAGCATGATCTGTTCCTGGCATCCATAATGCCTCATAACCATCCATACGTTTCCATCTTATTAATATATCCTGTAATGTATTATTAATAGCATGCCCCATATGCAATTTACCGGTAACATTTGGAGGAGGCATCATTACAGTAAATGGTTTTTTATCTGAGTTAGGATTTGCTGAAAAACAGCCATTTTCCTCCCATTCTTTATACAATCTTTCTTCAAATGATTTTGGATCATAAGTTTTATTTAATTCTTTCATTTTATTCTCCTACCTTTCCCCCAATATTAATATAATTGTAGCTACGATTGTTAAAATTAATCCCGAAAATTTTAATATTAACATCGGTTTTACTGATTTAATTTTTCCCTTTTTAACTAAAATATCTGTTCCAAATACAACTAAAATACTTATCGCTAATAAAGTAACACCAACTGTATACAAACTATTCCTCCTGTATATCTTTAATACCATAAAAATTATTTTTTTGAACTAAAAAAGGAGCTTTCATCTGTAAAGGACGAAAACTCCGCGATACCACCTTTTTTTATGGCTAAACCATACTCTCATAATCATTATAACGTAATGAACGAATAGAAATCTACCTGCTCCAAAGCTACCTTCACACTTTCTTACCTCGTAGAATCTTTCAGCCTATGAATCCCACTCTCTTTGAAAAGTAAAATGTTACTCCTCTTCTTCACTGCATTTAATTTTTATATAGATATCTTATTCATTATTGTTATATTTGTCAACCCAAAAATAACTTTAAATTCTATCTAGGTATAAATCCTATCTTCTTTTTAACTTTCCTTAAAGTTCTTTGTGCTTGTCTTTCAGCCATTTCTGCACCTTTTATATATATTGATTCTAAATAAGCTTTATCTTTTCTAATTCTATTAAATTCTTCTTGTAATGGCTTTAATGTGCTAACTACTAAATCTGCTAAATCACTTTTAAAAATACCATAGCCTTTTCCTTCATATTCAGCCACAATAGTTTCAATATCTTTTCCACTTAATTCCTTATATATATTAAGTAAATTTTTAATGCCCAATTGTTCATTATTATAAGCAATTATACCTAACGAATCTGTAACTGATCTTTTAATCTTCTTTTCTACCATTTTTAAATCATCTAACAATAATATATAATCATTTGCATTTTCACCTGATTTACTCATTTTTGCAGATGGATCTTGCAATCCCATAATTCTAGCGCCTTCTTTAGAAATATATGGTTCTGGAACTACAAATGTATCTGAATAAGCATGATTAAATCTTTGTGCTACGTCCCTTGATAATTCTAAATGCTGTTTTTGATCATCTCCAACTGGAACTAAGTCAGTTTGATATAGCAATATATCAGCAGCCATTAAAGAAGGATATGCAAATAATCCAACATTAATGCTTTCTCCCTGTCTAGATGATTTATCCTTAAATTGTGTCATTCTAGATAATTCACCCATATAGATATTACAATTTAACAACCATGCTAACTCTGAATGTGCTGGTACATGCGATTGAATAAACAACACATTTTTTTCCGGATCAATTCCACATGCAAGATATAACGCCAATACATCTAATGTTCTTTTTCTCAAATCTGTTGGATTTTGTCTTACTGTAATTGCATGTAAATCAACTACACAATAATAACAATTATATTCTTCTTGTAATTTAACCCAATTTTTTATTGCTCCAATATAATTTCCTAATGTTAAATCACCTGAAGGCTGAATGCCTGAAAAAATAATTTTTTTATCCATTTTATTTCCTCCTTATAAAAAAAACTCTATCCTTACGGATAGAGACGAATATTCGCGGTGCCACTCTACTTGATTCTTTCGAATCCTCTTTAATGTCTTTAATGCAGACTTACAATATAAACTCCCATGTCCACTTCCGTTTTTCTAGGCTTTCACCAACCCTAAATCGCTACCACACGTACTATCATGTTCATCGTTTTAGTTATTATATCATATATTCTATAAATTCTCATTTATTTATTAAATTTATTATATAAATTTTTTGTATCTTCTACATTTGCAACAATAAATAATTCCAACTTACCTTTTAAAATATAATTGCCATTAGGTACAGTAAAAAAATCTTCTTCTTCATCGTACACTCCTGCTATAATAAATTGATATGGAAATTCCTCATTTTTTACAATTTCTTGTACCGTTTTTCCTTCCCATTTAAATTTTTCAGGCAGTTTAATAATAGACAATTCAGCTTTATTTTTCCCTAAAACAGCAATTCTTTTAATATTAGGTTGATTAATTGATGAAATAAATTTTTGTACCATTAAATCAACTGTTGCACCTATATTAGTTGCTCCTGCCATTTTATATGCTTCTCTATATTCCGGATGATGCATTCTAACATAAATTTTCTCAACCCCCAAATTTTTTGAAAGAAGAGTAAAAACTAAATTTTCTGCATCTTTTTTCATAACTCCCATAGTTATATCTGCACTATCAACTCCTGCATCTATTAGTGTATCTAATTTTGTTGCATCTCCACATATAACCAATACTCCATATCTTGCAGCTATTGTTTCACATACAGTTCTTTCAATATCAATTAGAACAACGTCATTTTTTCTTGATAAAGCTTTCGCTAATTTTTGACCTACTATTCCTCCTCCTGCAATAACAATTTTCATACTATTCCCCCTATCACTTCTATCTTTTTCTACTAAATAATATAAGCATTGGAAACATTTCTAATCTTCCAGCTAGCATTCCTATACCAAATAACATTTTTATATCTATTGGTAGTGAAATCATCTTATCTACTGAAAAAAAGAATGGTCCAATATTACTTACTGCACTTGTCATCCCTGATATTGCCTGATATCCAGTTAAATCTGTTCTTAATAGAATCCATAATGAACCTAAAAAAATTAAAGTAATCCAAGCAAAAACCATATTAGCAACTCTTAATAATTCAGTTCTTGGTACAACCTTTTTTTCTAATGATACTGGTAAAGAAGCTTTTTCAGAATAGAAATTTTTTCTTACTTCTACATTTAATGATTTTTTTAATAAAATCATTCTCATAACTTTAAAACCACCCGAAGTAGAGCCAACACATCCTCCAATAAACATTAATATTAAAAAAACTAGTCTTGCCACTTCAGAAAAATATACATCAAACAAATCCACCGTACCAAACCCTGTTGTAGTTAAAACTGAAACAACTTGAAATAGAGTATTTCTAAAAAAAGCTTCTATTTCATTAAATGAAAATATAAAATGTTCAGAACCCCCAACTAAAATAATAATAACTGTCGTTATTACTATACCCAGATATGTTTTAAATTCTCGACTTTCCCTATAGACTTTAAAACCTTCTTTAGCAACCCTAAAATGTAATAAAAAATTACATCCTCCAAGAAACATAAAAAGAACTAAGGTATACTCTATCCCTCTAAAGTTATATGCTCCATTTCTAAAATATGCAATTGAAAGATCATGATTCGAAAATCCTCCGGTTGATAATGTAGTAAAGCTATGCAAGATTGCATCAAAAAATGACATTCCAAACATCTTAAGCACTGACATCTCTAAAAAAGTTAATACAGTATAAATTAGCCATAAACTTCTGATGGTTTTAAATATATTAGGATATGCTCTAGAAGCATTTATTTTATGTCCTTCGGCAGAAAACAATTGCCAATTTTCTCCCGTTTTCCCTATGCTAAGCAAAAGAAAAAAAGTTAATATACCCAATCCTCCTAACCACTGAATCATGCCCCTCCACATTATAATAGATGCTGGCATTTGATCTAAACCCAAAAAAACAGTTATTCCAGTAGTTGTAAATCCACTTATTGATTCAAATAATGCATCATACCATGTCTTTTTTAAGACAAATATAAATGGTATTGCTCCTGCAATAGAAACCATTATCCATGATAATCCTACCGTTTTTAATCCCTTAGCTGGCAATTTCACTTGTTCTTTTTTTGCTAAGATAAATAAAAGTACACCAAAACAAAAAATAAATATAAATGACAAAATATATTCTTTTAATATCAATATACCTTCATTTCCAACAATTGAAATTATTAATGGAACAATAATAAATAATGACAATACCATTACTAATTTACCAATATCCCTATAATAATTAGGCAAAAAATACATCAATATCCCCCCTTTAAATAATGATACCCAAATAAGTACAATGTTTACTATCAATTTGTATAAATATTGAAAATAAATTATCTATATCTTTATAAAAAACAAGATATTAAAATAATTTTAATTGCAAATTTATTTTATTAATACTATAATTTTATTAACTTAAATTTTATGGAGGAAATAATTTATGACTGCTTTTAAGGAATTACTTGATGAATACAAATCTTTACCAAAACCTATATTCTATATTTTTATTTCAAGAATTGTTAATGCATTAGGGGCTTTTGTAGGTCCATTACTAACTCTTCTTCTTTCCGACAAATTAGGTATGAATACTTCTGAAATTGGAACTTATATTATGTTACAAGGTATTTTATTTTTACCAGCTTCTTCCCTTGGAGGTTATTTAGCAGATCATTTTCAGCGTAAACGTACTGTTGTTATATTAACTATTCTGCAAGCTTTGTCCTTCTTAGCTTGTGCATTTTTTGAGCCTTCAATTTTAACAGCATACTTAATAATGTTAGGAAGTTTTTTCTCTTTAACTGCACAACCAGCAAGTTCTGCAATTGCTGCTGATTTAACAGTTAAAGAAAATAGACAAGCTGCTTTTTCACTTATTTATTTAGGAATTAATATAGGTTTTTCAATAGGTCCATTAATTGCTGGATTATTGTATTATCGCTTTTTACCTTTGATTTTCTTAGGAGATGCACTAACTACCTTAATCGCAATTTTTATTTTTTATAAACATATTCCTGAAAGTAAACCTACTTATGATATCGAGAAAGAACAATCACTAGACGACGATGAACGGGCAGAAAAGGGAAGCGTTTTCTCTGCTCTATTAAAAAGACCTTCAATAATAGCATTTGGTTTAATATCAACTTTATTAAGTTTTGAATTTGCACAAGTGCATTTTTCTTTGCCTCTATATATTAAAGACCTTTATGGAATAGAGTTAGGTTCTCGTTTATTTGGAATTCTTATGAGTATAAATGGATTAGTTGTTATTTTAGGAACTATATTTATAGTAGGCCACACAAAAAAACTTAAACCATCATTAAATGTATCTTTTGCCGCTTTATTCTGTGCATTTGGCCTTGGTTTATTATATTTTAATCATAGTCGTATTGCTTTAATAATATCAACTATTTTATGGACAATTGGTGAAATTCTAAATGCAACAAATGTCGGAGTATATATAGCAAACCATGCTCCAAAATCTCATAGAGCAAGATTTAATTCGCTTTATGGAATTATTTCAGGCGCTGGCTACGCACTTAGTCCTAAATTTATGGGGATATATTTTACCCATTCACCTATAAAAAATGTATGGATAATGACTTTTTTTGTCGGAATACTTTGCTCATTATTGATGTTGATTATGTATGCTTTTGAATCAAAAAAGGACAAACGAAAACTAAGCTTATAATAAACTAAATCTTGTCAATATATTTTTGTCGGTGTTTCTTAATTGAAACACCGATTTTTATATACTTAATACTAACTCTTTGTATCCTTTTGATACTCTATAATTCGAAATCTTCTTTCAGCTTTGATTTTAATACTTTCATGCCTTTACTTTTATTTTTTTGTAGATTTTTAGTTTTTTCCCCATAAAAAATACCTCCAAATAGAAATCTAATCTCAATTAATTAGAATATCTGTTTTGGAAGTATAATAAAAATTTTAATTTTTTAATATTTAGTAGGTAATGACTATACCACCGTTATTTTGATAAGTTGTATTTAATCCATTAGCTTCAAAAATAAATGCACTTTTAAATGGACATTTATCAAGTATTTGCTTTAATAACTCTTCTGCTTTTTCATAACAATTACAATGCGAAATAGATATAACTCTATCTTCAAATTTTACATTATCCTTTTGAATCACTTCTATTAATTGTGAAAAGGCTTTTTTGGTTCCTCTTACTTTTTTAAACATTTTAATATCACCATCAGAAGATTTCATAATTGGTCTTAAAGAAATAAAAGTAGCAATTTTACCAACTACCTTATTTAATCTTCCTGATTTCGATAAAGTACCTAAATCTTCTAATATAAAAAATGTTCTTAAATTATCAATATATTTTTGAATATGTTCTATTATTTCGTCAAATGAAAATCCTAATTTGTTTAGTTCATTTAATTTAAGAGCTATTAAGCTTTCTCCACAAGCTGCAGTCTTAGAATCTAATATATGAATCTTAGCATTTTCATCTTCTTCTTCTAAAAACATATTTTTTGCAACAACTGCCGAAGAATATGAGCCACTAAGTTTTGATGAAATCGTTACTACTATCTGACTTATACCCTTTTCAAAAGTTTTAAGATAATCTGTAGGTGATGGGCAAGCCGTTTTCGCTATTTTAGGTGATTCTTTTATCTCTTTTAATAATTCTTTGATATTAATACTTCCATCGTCAATGTAATTTTTACCATTTATAGTTATATGAAATGGAACCTGAATTACTTTCATAATTTCTCTAGTTTCTTTGTTTTCTTCAAAACTACTATCTGCAATTATTTTCATAAATCTCTCCTTATATATCTAGCACTGTGTATGTTTGTTCTAATAAATCTATAAGTGCCAATTCATTTCTTAAAATATGTCCTTTATTCGTCAAGACTTTTGCTGCCTCAGCTACTTGAATTGCTGCAATCATCGTTGGCATAAATGAAGGATTTCCAAGAAAGTCATTAATCTTAGTATTTATACCCTCTGGATATATTCTATATAATGAATCATCTCCAGGTAAAATTGTCGAAACTTGTCCATACCAGCCAGAAACTGCTCCATGAATAAATGCTATTTGAAATTTCTTTGCCTTTTGTTGAATAAGAAATCTCCCTTCTAAATTATCTAATGCATCAATTACTAAATCTACTTTTTCTAATATTATTTTTGCATTTTTTTCGTCTAGCATTTTTTTAAAACAACAAACATTTATATCTGGATTAATTTTTATTATTCTATTTTTTGCAATTAATGCTTTATTTTTACCAATTACATTTAGAGATGAGTATAGTTGCCTATTTAAGTTGGTTTCATTAAAAACATCTCCATCTACAACTGTAATGTTTCCAATTCCAAGTCTTGTTAGCATTTCAATAATATATCCACCTAGCCCACCACAACCAATAACTGCAACGCTTTTATTTCTAAACAATTCATTTTCTTCTTTTGAAAAAGCCTGCATATTTTTTAAATAACGCATTTATATCTCCTATAGTAAATTTCGACATTCTATACTTAGTATATTCTATTTTGACCTTTCTAGCAAGAAACTAAAAAACACTTAGACGATTAATCACCTAAGTGTCATTTTACAATAAAATTTTAAAGATAGTTCTATTTTATTGAACCGATTCCTCTTTTTTGCAAATTCATCAACATATCTCTAGTCATTTTATCTAAATCATATGTTGGTTTCCAATTCCACTCTTCTCTAGCTGCAGAATCATCCATTTTATTTGGCCAAGACATAGCAATCTTTTGTAAAACTTCATTTACATCGTATGTCATTTCAAATTTTGGAATATGTTTTTTTATTTCAGCTGCTATAATTTCAGGATCAAAACTCATTGCAGATATATTAAATGCATTTCTATGTTTTAATTTTGAGCCATCAGCCTCCATCAATTGAACTATTGCATCTAATGCATCTGGCATATACATCATATCCATAAAAGTTCCTTTAGCTATTGGGCAGCTAAATTTTCCAGTTTTAAGCGCCTCATAATAAATATGAACAGCATAATCAGTAGTTCCGCCACCTGGCAAAGTTGTATGTGAAATAATTCCTGGATATCTAACACCCCTAGTATCAACACCATATTTCATATGATAATAATCAGATAAATTCTCTCCTGCAACCTTAGTCACTCCATACATAGTACTAGGTCTTTGAATCGTATCCTGAGGAGTATTGTCAAAAGGAGTAGTATCACCAAATGCAGCAATTGAACTAGGTGTGAAAACTGCACATTTTTCTTCTCTTGCAACCTCTAAAACATTATATAACCCATACATATTTACTTCCCATGCTAATTTTGGATTTTTTTCACCAACTCCAGATAATATAGCAGCAAGATGAATGATAGTATCAATTTTATTATTTCTAACTAATTCACTCATACGCTTACCATCTTTAACATCCAAAATTTCAAATGGTCCTTGATTTACAACATCCATTTCCTGTCTATCAATATTTGTACACAATACATTGTCAACTCCATAAATTTTTCGCAAATTTTGAGTTAACTCTGAGCCAATTTGACCTAATGCGCCAGTTACCATTATACGTTTCATAATGCACCTCCACTAATTTACATTAAATACTTAATCTTTAGTTAGCATACCGAATTTCTCGGTAAAATGCAATACTTTTTATAATTTATTTCATTTTATCAAAATTTTCAATGTATTTAAGCGTATATTTAGCTATTTTATGTCTATTTTTTATAGAAAATGCATCCTGTATTCCTATAACTTGCATGTGTGCTCGGCTCGCAGACAAAACACCTTGAAATGTATCTTCAAAAACTAAACAATTTTCAGGAGCACAATTTAGTTTTTTAGATGCATGGATATAAATATCAGGATTAGGTTTACCCTTTCCTACTTCACAAGAAGTTATAATAATATTAAACAAATCTAATATATTATGTTTTATTAACACTTTCTCGGTAAGTATTCGAGAATTAGATGTACAAATACCAAGTTTTACTTCTCTATTAGATAAATATTTCAAAAAGTTTTTTGCCCCTTTTTTTAATTCAATTTTATTTTCATAAAAATCACTTGCTAAATCATTCCAATCTTTTTTAATTGTTTCAATAGAATCTTTTAAATCATAATAATCTTTAATATAATTTGCCGTTTCTGTAAAGCTCATCCCTTCAATTTCATTCTGTAAATTATCATGAACTTCTTTATGAAATCTATTTAAGTATATTTTATCAATTTCTCTCCATATCCAAGTTGAATCAACCAAAGTTCCATCTAAATCAAAAAGTACACATTTGATATTATTTGAAATTTTATACATCTACTAACCCCTTTTTTTCAACAACTCTTTCTTTTGTCCAAATTGTTCTTTTAATATTTTTATTTGTCTTTTATCTAAACTATTTATTTGACTTTCAAATCTAATATATTGATTATAAATTTTATCCAATTTCTTAATTGCCTTTTTTTGATCAGTTTTTTTAATAAATTCTGGATAATTCATAACCATGTTATTAAAAATTTTCTTTCTTTCTTCCCTTAAGTATTTCTTACATTGTTCATCTTTTTTTTCACTTATTTCAAGCTCATAGAAATAATCTAATATTTTTCTATCATAATAATATAGTATAGATAAGCTATCTTCTTCAAATACATAGAAATGAAATTCATCTATGTTTTCTTTTTCTATAGGTATCTTTTCTGACTCTAAATAGTATGCTCTACCATTTTTATCTGACACTTCATACACAACATACTCCCAAGGAAAAATTTTTTTTAGTTGTCTATTCATACTATATGATTTATCACAAACAATAATTCCCGTATAGTCTTCGCAAATATATAAAAAAACTCCTTCACATAAAATACTTCTTCTAAGCACTTTCCCCCACATTTGTTCTGCTAATTGTTTTGTATGATTTTTAATATAAAACCTAGTACGCATACTAACCTCACTATTCTTCTAACCAACTTTTTGCATGTTTTACAGCCTTTAACCATCCTTTGTAATTTAATTCTCTATTAACATTTTCCATTTCCGTAGTGAATCGTCTGTCTATAAAACCATTCCCTCTGATTTCTTCTACATCTTCCCAAAATCCTGTCGCTAATCCAGCCATATATGCCACTCCTAATGCAGTTGTTTCCACAACTTTAGGTCTTATTACCTCGACATCTAACATATCTGCCTGAAATTGCATTAAGAAATCATTTACACTAGCTCCACCATCAACCTTTAATTTTTTAAGCGATAACTCTGAATCAGATTCCATGCATTTTAATATATCACAAGTTTGGTAAGCAATAGATTCTAATGCTGCTCTAATAATATGATTTCTATTAGTTCCTCTAGTCATACCTATTAAAGTTCCTCTAGCATACATATCCCAATATGGTGCACCTAATCCAACAAAAGCTGGTACTAAATATACTCCTTCATTTGATTTTACTTTCTTCGCAAAATATTCTGTGTCTGATGCATCATGTATTAAATGAAGTTCATCTCTTAACCACTGAATAACTGCACCTGCCATAAAAATACTTCCCTCAAGTGCGTAAAATATTTTTCCATTTATTGCCCAAGCAATAGTACTTAAAAGCCCATTATTACTCTTTACTAGTTTTTCTCCTGTCTGCATTAATAAAAAACATCCTGTACCATAAGTATTTTTAACTTCTCCTTGCTCTAGGCACAATTGTCCAAATAAAGCTGCTTGCTGATCTCCTAATATCCCTGCAATTGGAACTCTTGCTTGACCAAACATTTCTTCATGCGTTTTAGCATATATCTCTGATGATTGTCTAACTTCTGGAAGTATTGAAGCTGGTATATTAAAATATTCTAATAACTCCTCATCCCATTTACATTTATGAATGTTAAATAACATTGTTCTTGATGCATTGCTATAGTCGGTAATGTGAACTTCCCCTCTAGTTAAATTCCAAAGAAGCCATGAATCAACAGTTCCAAATGCAAGCTCTCCATTTTCAGCTTTTTCTCTTGCTCCATCAACATTATCAAGTATCCATTTAATTTTTGTCGCTGAAAAGTAAGCATCTACAACTAATCCCGTTTTATCTCTAATAACTTCTGCCATATCCTCCGCTTTAATAGTTTCGCACATTTCCATAGTTCTTCTACACTGCCAAACTATCGCATTATAAATAGGCTTTCCAGTATTTCTATCCCATATAATAGTAGTCTCTCTTTGATTAGTTATTCCAATTCCAGATAATTCTGATGCTCTTATTCCCGCACTTTCTAAAGCTTCTTGCATTACGCCCCTTTGAGTTCCCCAAATTTCCATTGGATCATGTTCAACCCATCCTGGATATGGATAAAATTGCCTAAATGATTTTTGTGCAACATTTACTATTTCTCCTCTTTTATTAAAAATAATAGCCCTAGATGAAGTTGTTCCCTGATCTAACGCTAAGACATATTTTTTCATACTAATCCCCCCAATATTTTCTCTATTATATTGTATCAAAAATAAAAGAACTCTTCATTTTTATTTTATTTTTGCTATAATAAAATAAGTGAAAAATATGTTTATTATAAAAGGAGATGTATCAATGAATTCATTATTACAACCATATTTAAAAAATATATATTTAGATAATGAAAAACGTATTATTGTAGATGTTCAACCAATGTTTTCAAGTTACTTATCAGATGATAAAATGAAGAAATCAGCAAAGGATGGATTAACTCAAATTCTTGGAGCTGATTTTAAGCAATTGGAAATAAGCTCTAAAGGCGGTAGAATTACAGTTTCAGAAGGTAAAGAAGAAGAAACACTAGTCTTGTTAGAGCAAAAATTAATTGAAGGGTTATCAATGGCAATGCAATATATGCAAAATATGCAAAACAACAAATAATAACCAAAAACATCTTAAAGTTTTTGATAAAAAAATAGTAGGCAATGTATTTTATACAGTTTGCCTACTATTTTCTACTTATTTGCTAAATTTTCAAAACCTTCTCCTAAAACTTCGTGAACATTTCTTACAATTAGGAATGCTTGTGAATCCACTTCCGCAACTTTTTTCTTTAATCTAACATATTCCCTTTTACCAATTACTGTAACAATAGCCTTCTGTTCACTTCCAGTATATGCTCCTTCTGCCTTGTAAACAGTTGCTCCTCTATTTAACTCTCTAATTATTAGCATTCTAATTTTATCTGGCTCTTTACTAATAACCATAACTTCTTTTCTAATTTTAAATCCATCTATAAAATAATCAACCACTATTGAATTTAAAAATAATCCAAATATAGCCAATAATCCAGTTTCCATTCCAAAGGTAAATAAAGCTCCTGTAACAATAAATACATCAGCAAATAATAATGATTTTCCCATATCTATATTAAAATAATGATTAAATATTTTAGCAATAATATCAGTTCCACCAGTTGATGCATTTTGATTAAATACTATTGATAATCCAAGCCCTGCAATACAAATTCCCATTATTAAATTTAGTAATATTTGACTGGTTAAAGGTTCTATATCGGGATACATTAATTCCATTAATCCCATTGCTCCAGAAAAAACAAATGTTGCAAATACAGTTTTTGCGCCAAATGACTTGCCAATAAATAAAAACCCAACAATAAGTAAAATGATATTTAAAATTGTTACAATTATTGAAATAGGCAAATTAGGAAAATAACTACTTAAAACAATTCCTAATCCACTAACTCCACCTGCTGCTAAATTTTCTGGAACTAAAAAGAAATATACTCCTCCAGCAACAAGAAATGTTCCAAATACAATTAACATATATTCAGCAATTAATCCACGTAAATTTTTTTTCATATTAATCCCTCCATACCTATTTTTATAATACTAATTACTACGCCAACTATTATACTTATATCTGCCAAATTAAATACGGGACTTTTTTTCCAAAAAGAAAAAGAAAAAAAATCAAATACTCCATTATATATATATCTATCAATCAAATTTGATATTCCTCCACCTAATATAATTCCAAAACTAGGAATGTATACTCTGTTTTTATTTTGAAAGATAAAAAACACCCACGCAATAAAAATTATACTTATGGTATGAAGTATTTTAACAATTTTAGGCTTTCTTTTAAATATTCCTAAGGCAAATCCTTTATTATATAAATAGTGATATTTTAAAAATCTATTTTTAATACATTTTTTATTTTTTATTAATTTTTTAATTCTATTTTTACTTATTTGATCTATTAAAATTATTGTAATCATTAAGAACAAAAATATCATCTCAAACCCCCATTTAACAATATTAGCATAAAAATTTAAAGTTTTCTATCTAGTTTTTAAGTAATTTTTATATATTTTTTAAGAAACAATTTTAAATTTTGACACAATTTTCACATTTTTTTCTGTTATAATTTTATTAATAATACAAGGAGGTACATATGATTAAACCAAAATTTAGTATAAGAAAAAAAGTAACTATTAGTATGATTTCAATTATTATTATTTTTGCACTTGGATTTGGAATCACTCTATTTTCAACCCTAGGTTCTTTTGTAAGTATTACAGTTGAAAAAGATATGGCTGTTATTGGCAAAATAATGAATCAATCTATCAATTCAAAATTTGAAGGTGACTGGCAAGTAAAAAATAATACATTGTTTAAAGGTGATACTGAAATACAAGATATGTATACCCAAATCAAATCATTGCATGTATTAAATTCTGGCTTTTTATCAATTGCTAAACCATCTGGTGAGGTATTAATTGGAGTATCGCCAGATGGCGAAAAAATGAATTTATCTAGTTTTGATTTTTCTTCAATTGATATAAACTCAAAGATAAATTTATTAACCGTTAATGATGAACTCTATTCTTCATTTTTCTTTCCAATTAAAGAAGGCAATAATACAATTGCATATATAATTTATGGAACTTCACTAGATTCAAAGGGAAATATATTCTTTGATTTTATTAAACATTCACTTAACTTTTTAGTTGTTATGCTTATCATTATAGGATTTTTGGTTTACTTTATAACAAAACCAATTACTAAAAACTTAAAATTAGGTACTCAAGCTTGTAAATCACTTAAAAATGGAGATTTAACCTATAGAGTTGATACAACAAAAATTAATGATGAAATAGGACTAATGTTAAACTCTCTAAATGAAGCCTCAGAAAGTTTAGGTAAGATGGTTTCTGTTTCAAGTAATAATGCAAAAATTCTATCGAAATCTTCTAATCAAATGTCCACTGCCTTTGAACAGGTTACAGAAAGCGTTGAACATGTGGCTTTAAAAGTTGAAGATATTGCTCAAACAGCTATGCAAAATGCGTCTTCTGCAGAAGAAACAACTGCAAATATTCAAGAACTTGCAGCTAGCGCAGAAATGGTTGCAGATAAATCTGATTATGTTTCTAATAATGCAAATACTGTAGTTTCATTATCTGAAGATGGTGCCAAACAAATTGATAATGTTGTAGAATCAATAAACAGTATCCAAGTTGCAACTCAAAATGTTGCCAATGAAATTATGAAACTTAAAAAAAGTTCAATAAAAATTGGAGATTTTCTTGATATTATTAATGAAATATCAGATCAAACAAATATGCTTGCACTTAACGCTTCAATTGAAGCTGCTAGAGCTGGTGAACATGGTAAAGGTTTCGCTGTTGTTGCAGATCAAATAAGAAAACTTGCCGAAGAAACTAAAGGTTCATCTGAAAAAGTTAGAGAAATTGTCTTTGAAATTCAAAAAGAAGCTGAAGACACCGTTTCTAGAATCGCAGAAGGAGAAGAAGCAGTTGCAAACGGTGTATTAAAATCAAATGATTCCAAAAAAGCATTTTTAAATATTTTAGATGCAATACGTGAAATTAGAATTCAAATACAAGAAATTGCTGAGACTTCTAAACAACAATCAAATATATCAAAAGAAATGGCAACATCAATTGAAACATTCTCACATCTTTCTCAAAAGACTGCAAGTGATGTACAAGAAATAAATGCTGATGTTGAAGAACAATATAGTACGTTTGAAGAGTTAACAGCAATTGTTCAAAGTTTAGATAAATCTGTTGATGAATTAGAAAATGAATTAGAAACATTTAAATTATAATATATTTAAATAACAAAATAATATTACTTTCTTTTATATTTTAAATGGTATTAGAAAAATTTCTAATACCATTTTTAATAATTTAAATAGCAAAAATATCTACTCAAGAATCCCAATTATATTTACATTATTATACTTTCGTTTAAAATAATTATATTCTTCTTCTCCACATAAAAATAAAACACAAGTAGATGGACCCGCTGATTTTTTAATATCTACTACACTTTCAATTAGACGTATATTCTTTAAATAATCTTTATTCAATACTGATAATTCATATTCTATTCCCTTAGAACCAACAGGTATTGAATCTATTATTTTATCACTTAGTAAAATATCTCTTACATCTTTTAAATTAGCTATTTTGTCTTTATTATTTAACACGTCATTTCCAATCATAGGTATTCCTAATGAAAAACAAATAGCTTTATCAAAAATTTTTTTCTCAATTAACTTATCTGATTTTCCTAACATAGTTAATCCTAAAGCCGTTTGAGAGACTATAAAATTTTCTTCTGTACTTCCCGTTATTTCTACCTTGTAATCCATCTCCAAAAAACAATTATTAATTCCTTTAATAATCGATTTTCCATCTGGATTCATTGAAACACATAAATTATTTATACATATAAACGGTTCTGCATTAACACATAATAACTCAAGCAAGGCAACTCTTGCAGTAAAATATCCAACTACTTCTGCCGGACATTTTATTATATCCAAATCTCTATTTCCAATTCCACCTGCCGAATCACATGCCACCCATAAAATTTCTGCAGAAGATAATTTCATATATGAAAGATCTCTATATTTATTCATTTCTAAACAGCTCCTCAATTCCATTATCTATTCCTCTTAGCAATAAATATCCTTCACTGTATTCTAAATGTATTAGTCCGCAATGTGGAATATTAAAATGCCACTGACCTTCATTTGAAAGTTCTAACACATCTTTTAAAACCGCTCTTATTACTCCAGAATGACATATCCAAAGCTGATTTTTATCTACTAAAAAATTATCATTTTTGAAATCAATTACTCTATTAAAAAATGCCTTTGGACTTTCTCCATTAGGGAACATATAATCATCTATATCCTTATTAATAAATTTATCCCATTCAAATTTCATTGTATTTTCAATTTGTCTTGCCGTCTTATTTTCAAAATCTCCAAAACAAATTTCTTTAAGTCTATTATCTTCAATCACTTCAATATTTTTTATTTTAGAAAACATAAGCGCCATATCTTTAGCTCTTTTTAGTGGGCTAGTATAAATCACATCAATATCAATATTTGAATATTTATCTAAAAATAATTTGCGTTGAGCTTTCCCAATTTCTGTAATGTCCAAGTCTGTATGTCCATAAAATCTTCTTTCAACATTTCCTATTGTTTCAGGATGTCTTGCTAAATAAATATTCATTTCAAAAATCCTCCTAAAAAATCATCCAATATGTAAGTGCTAAAAATAAATATAAAAACTGTCCTAATTCAATTGCCATACCTATTGTATCTCCAGTAATTCCTCCAAATTTTTTTGATATTCTATGCACAATTAGAAAAATAAAAAAAATAGAACCTACTGTTGCAAAGACCCCTGAAAAATCTAATAAAATAAAATTTAATCCAATTACTCCTATCGCAGATGAAATTATCATTTGAGCATTGACATTTTCTACAACTATTTTTCCCATTCCATCTTCTCTACCATACTGAAAAATAAAAGCCATCAATAAGCCTATAAATCTTCCAACCATAGGAAATAATAAGAACCAATACACTCTATTAAATTCAATAATACACGCAATATCTCCAAGTAAAATAAAAATTAATGCCATTACTCCAAATGCACCTATCCTGCTATCTTTCATTATCTCTAAACTTTTTTCAACAGATCTATTACTTAAATATCCATCTGCCGAATCTGCTAATCCATCAAGATGAATCCCACCAGTTATTAAACAATATAAAAACATTGTGCCAACTGCTGTAATATTCATACTAATATTTTGAAATATCGCTACAAAAAACATTAAAAATACACCTATAATTAAACCAATCCACGGCATAAAATATAATCCATTAATAAAATCATTTTCATTATATTGTTTCTTTGGAACAGGTATCCTAGTTAAAAAACTTAGCATAGAAAAAAAAGCATTCACTATATCTCCCCCTTAACATTTATAGGTAACCCACTAACCATAAATATTACGTTATCACTTTCTTTAGCCATTAATTGATTCATTCTTCCTGCAATATCTCTAAAAATATTCCCCATCATATATGCCGGTACTAACCCCATTCCTACTTCATTACTAACACAAATCATTTTTTTATTATATTTATTTATTAATGCTATTAAATCAGATACTTCGCTTTTAATAGATTTTTCTATTTCATTAACTCTATCCATTGATATTTCATCATAATTTTCGTCTGCATCTAACATTAAATTTGTAACCATTAGAGTTAAACAATCAAATAATATAATATCTGACTTTAAAAACTCTTCATCTTTTTCTAGTTCTATAAAATTTTTATATATTTCCTTTGTTCCCCATTCTTTAGGTCTTCTCTCTTTATGTTTTTTTATTCTATCTTTCATTCCACTGTCAAAAGCCTTTGCTGTTGCTACATATAAAACATTTTGACCATATTTTTTAGCTATTTCTTCTGCCTTATTGCTCTTTCCACTTCTTGCTCCGCCTGTAATAAATATAATCATTCTATTCTCCTCTCGGTACCGTATATAAATATCCATCAGTATGTCTAAATTGTTCCACCTGAACTTCATATACATTTTCAATATTTTTAGTAGTCAATACATCTTCTGGCTTACCATAAGCTTTAATTTCACCCTTGCACATAAGTAAAATTTTATCACTAAATCGACTTGCTAAATTAATATCATGTAGAGTCATAACAACAGTCAAATTTTTTTCTTTAATTAATTTCTTGCATAATTTTAAAATGCCTATTTGATGTTTAATATCTAAATGAGAAATAGGTTCATCTAAGTATATTAAATCCGTCTGCTGCGCAAGTGCTCTTGCAATAACAATTCTTTGCCTTTCTCCTCCGCTAACTTCTGCTATACTTTTATCTTTTAAATGAAAAACTTCTGTCTCCTTCATTACATATTCAACCCATTTAAAATCATCTTCTTTTTCACTTTCAAATTTTTTTAAATGTGGATATCTACCCATTAAAACTATATCTTTTACACTAAAATCAAATCCAATATCATTTTGTTGATGTACAACCGCCATTTTTTTTGCTCTTTCTTTTGCACTTAAATGTTTTATCTGTTCGTTATCATACATTATCATTCCACTATCTGGTTTTTCATATGCACATAAATTTTTTAATAAAGTCGTTTTTCCACAACCATTAGGGCCTAAAATAGTTATAAATTCAAGTTTTGAAATATCAAATTTCAATTTCTTTAAAATTTTCCTTTTATCATATGAAAACTCTAAATCCTTGATATTAATTTTATTCATCAATTCACCTTCTCTAATTGTATCTTTTTGATTTTCTCAATAAAAACAAGAAAAATGGTCCACCAAATATTGCAGTTATTATTCCAACAGGTAATTCCATCCCCTGAATAATCGACCTTGCAATTGTATCACAAATTAACATAAAAATAGCTCCGCCCAAAATACTTACTGGCATTAAAATTTTATGATCTGGACCAACTAGTAATCTAAATAAATGAGGAACAATTAGACCAACAAATCCTATTATTCCACTAACTGCTACTGCAAATGCAGCTAAAAATGATGATAAAATCAAAATTCTTTTTTTTGTTTTTTCTACATCTACGCCTAAACTATGTGCATGTTCATCTCCCATTATCATTGCATTTAATTCCCTAGAGTGTAAAAACAATGCAACAACTCCTAAGACCACAGGAATAATCACAATTTTAACATCACTCCATTTAGCTCCGCTAAAGCTGCCAAGTGTCCAAGTAAAAACACTATTAATATTATTTTGATTAAATATCATTAACATAGAAATAATAGCAGATAAAAAAGAACTCATAACAATACCTGCTAGTAAAAGCGATGTAGTTGATATTTTATTTCCAACTTTTGATAATCTATAAACAATAAATGTAGTTAATAACGCCATTGCAAATGCACTCAGTGAAATAGCTCCAACACCTAAAAAACATGTTTGAAATCCTAAGATAATTGCAACTGTAGCGCCAAATGCAGCTCCAGAAGAAGTTCCTAAAATATAAGGATCTGCCATTGGATTTTTAAAAACAGCCTGATATGCCGTTCCTACAACTGATAATAAACCACCAACTAAGCATGAAAGCAAAATCCTAGGTAATCTAATATTCCACACAATAAATACATCAGCCTTATCCATATTATTTATCATTTCTCTGTTTCTAATAATTTTAGCATATATAACCGAGCCTACATCTGTAATGGATATTGAAACAGAGCCAAAGGCAGTGGCTGCTAATATTAATACAAAGCATGCCACTGCCAAAATAACCACAACAGTTCTATAATAAGCTTTCCTTTTAAGGAAATTCATTTAAAACACTCCTAAAAACTTAATTGTTCAGCTAATGTTGGCTGTAATAATGATAATAATTCTTTAATACCATCATCTAATAAACGATGTGTAGCTTTTGCAAACATTTCTTGGTCATCTACATAAACTTTATCATTTTGAATTGCACTTACTTCTTTAAATAATTCATTTGTTTTCATTGCCCCTGCTCCATAAGCTCCACCAAAGATTACTTCTGGATCATTTTTTACAATATCTTCAACAGTATATGCCCAATCTATAGCATTTCCTTCTCTCCACTGTTCTTTCATTATATTATCTCCACCACAAAGAACTATCATTTTGCCAATAAAAGAGTTTTCTGGTCCGCCATATTCGCCATAATCTCCCGAGCCTGTAGAATAATAAGTTCTAGGTCTAATAATATTATTACTGCTAATTAAGTATTTAACTGTAGATACCTTTGCTTTTGAAGCCGCCACCATTGCTCTTGCTTCAAATTGTTTATCAAATAC
>Ga0193961_1000094_pt1 | contig 33853 bp, 58 predicted proteins | sample FB_4_MG_FD_140371 | JGI IMG/M metagenome (GOLD analysis project Ga0193961, IMG submission 140371) | Microbial mat bacterial communities from the Broadkill River, Lewes, Delaware, United States - FB_4_MG | ecosystem: Environmental > Aquatic > Freshwater > River > Microbial mats | place: USA...
ATATTCCTGCAAGCGACAAATCAGACTTATCATACATTGTCGAGTCACCACAAAAATTATTACAATCATCTATGTCACATATAGTTACAGTACTCATTTAACCCTCCACAACTTTAAATTCAGATTCAATTATATCTTCTCTTTTTACATTATATTTTGCATAAATTTCATCAACTTGACTTTCACCAACTTCATTCATTTTCCCGTTCACATCTGAATTATGAAATAGCCAAGGTTGACTTTTAAGCTCCATTATTTCTTTTTCAACTTCAACTAAGTTAACATTAGAGTCTAAATAAACAGTAAAAAAATCATCATTAAAGAATTTATTAATACCTAGTATAAATTCTTTATCGCCCTTATATTTTTCAGAATAATTTTTTATACAATTAATAATATTTTCTTTAGTATGTCTTTCTAGAATTAAAGCTAAATCTTTTTTAGTATTATAATTAACTTTATTAGGTCTTATGTGAGAATAATAATAATTACAAATTTCCATTATAGATTCTTTAATTTTATTTCTTCTAGAGTTTAAATCTTCTTTTTGTTTAGAAATAGATTTTTGATTAACCTTTTCTAAAGGTTTTACTTCTTTTATTATTTCTAATTTATCATCTTTATTGTTTATTGTTTCTTCTATAGTATTTAATCTATTATCTATAGTATTTATTGTATAGTCTTTGTTAGCGAACTGTTTAGAAAGGGTTAGATAACGGTTAAGCAACCCTTCTTCAACAGTTTCGATACGGTTAAAGATATCAGTGTTTTCAATAAGTTGGTGAAATGTTCCAATTAAGAAAGTTTTTTCTAAATCCAAGATGTATTTTATCAAAGATGTAGCCATATTCTTATTATCAAGCTTAATATTTTCTACTAAATAGGTTACCAAACAGTATTCTAACTGTTCGTCAACCGTTATTAAACCGTTAGTTGACAGTTCCGAAACCCCTTTTTCAATCTCGCTTAATTTTAATCCAGTATTAACTAAAATAGTCTCACTGTATTCAAAAATCCCTGAATGATGCGTAAAAGGAGAAGATAATAAATACATATAGATTATCTTAGCGTCTTTACTTAATTTTCTATTAAGTTTTTTCCATAAAGGAAATCGCTTGTGATAAATCTTAGTGTAAGTTTGCATTATTCCTCCTTTAATGCTTTTTCATGCAGAAAGGATAATGAAGTAATCATAATTTCCTGTCTTGTAAAAGAAACATTCTGATTAGTAAGCAAAGCATTAATGAGTTGGTCTACAAGAGACTCAAAACTGTATGGAGTAATTTGCTCTACTAGCTCAGCTATTCCATTAAATTCAATGTTTGTATTTGACACTTTTGCGTGATAAAAATATATATATTGCCTGCTCATTACATCTCCTGCTTAATTAAAGTATCTATCATTATTTCAAATACCTCTTTAAGTTTTAATCCTTTACTTTTAGCAATCTCTTTTAATCTTGCCTTTTTTTCTTTATTAAGCCTAAAGGTCATCATAACCTCTTCGCCTATTGCCTTTTGCGGTAATTTAATCTTAACCATGTTTCCTCCAATTAAAAACTGTCTAACTATAACTCATTAATTTATTCTTGTCAAGCAAAAAGATTTATTTTTATTTTATTTTTATTTTATTTTTTTCTTGACAAACAATTAAATAAAAGTTATAGTAGAGCAGATGGAAAGTTTAAGGGGCTTTTCATTCATTAACTTTACCCTGAAAGGAGAAATATGAAAACTTTAACTCAAATTACAGCACTTTACAATAATGGAATTATTACTCAAGAGCAATATGAAAATTCTCTAGATAACAAATTCGGAATTGACAATATTGAAAATGTTATAACAACAGATAGTGACAACTCTTTAAATAAAGATCATTTGTCAAGATTTGATGTTCTGCATACCTATTATAATAATTCTGATACGATTGATTCGAGCAGTGAGATATTTGAATCTATAAATGATGAAGGCGAGAAAGTCTATATATTGAATCCTGCTAATTCAGATGAATATTTAGAGTATGCAGAAGAAGATTTAGGTGATTTAATAGAGAATCATCTTGATATTCTTGAGGTTTGGAATCAAGGGAGTGATGAACTTAAAAATGCTTGCTTTGGTGAGGATTGTGAAATTGATGAAGTCATTGTTTTACTAGAAAACGAGGATGAATCTCCTAATCAGAGTGCTGAGAGAGTTATTATTATTGGTAGTATAGATATGACTGATTGTAACATTATTAATTACTCTTTACCTCATATTGGAGTTGATGAAAACGGTGCTCTATATGCTTATAATTATAATAACTGTAATACTACAGTCGCTGATAGACCAAGTGGTATAAAAATTGAAATCAATGAATTAATGAAAGAATGGCAAGATAAAACTTCTATTTATTCGGAAGATGAACTAAAAGAGATATTTGAATTATGGCTAAGAAATAACTAATAAATCAACCAGCTCTTGCAATTTTAAGGGGATTGCAAGAGCTTTATCTTTACCCTGAAAGGAGAAATATGAAAATTACATTAACTTTAATACTAGCAAAAAGCAAAAGAGAAAAAACTTATACTGATTGTTTTTGGAATGGCAAAGCCTACAATTCAAAGCATGAAGGCGGTGTGAGAATTTATTTAGATGAAGCAGAAGTGCACTGCACTAAAGAGTCTTTAGAGTTAGCAATAAGTAAAAAAGATGATGAGAAGAAAGAATATCAAAGCAAGAAATTTGACTCTTTGATAAGTGATGTTGCTTTTATGATTGGTAACTGTGATGAAAAAGAAGCACACAGAAAGCTAGCTTTACTATTAAATAAAATAAATACTAAAAACATAGTGAACGAAAAGACTAGTAGCAATTGTGATTTTACTCAAATGTTAAATAAAATGAGCGAGCAAGCGACTTTAACATATAACAAGTAATCAATCAGCTCTTGCAATTTTAAGGGGATTGCAAGAGCTTCATTTTTACCCTGAAAGGAGAGTTATGAAAATGTCAGAATCAATCAAGAATATAGCACCAGCTTTTGCAAAAGCTCAAGGTGAAATAAAAAATGTATATAAAAGTGAAATGTCTAAAGATAAAAATGGAAAAAAGAAATATGGGTATGCTCCACTTCCTGATGTTTTAGAAGAAATTAGAAGGGTTTCAGCTAAACATGGAATATTTACAACTCAAGATACAAGTATAAAAGACAACAAAGTTTTAATTAACACATGTGTATTTCATGAATCAGGTGAATTTTTTATGTTTAAAAACGAAGTACCTTTTTATAAATTACAATATATGAATGAATATCAAGTAATGGGATCTTCTTTTACATATTTAAGAAGATATATGTTATCAAGTATTTTTGGAATTGCTGCTGATGAAGATAATGATGTTAATTTGATAAATAATAGAACTCAAAATAATTACCAAAACAATCAAAAAAATAACAATAATCATCAAAATAATGAGAAAAAACCACAAAATAATCAAAAGCCTGCAAGGAAATTAACACCTGTTCAGGAATTTGACAATAAAATAAAAACATGGATTGTTAAAGATGTAAAAACTAAACAACAGAAAATAGATATCTCAAAATATGTTTTATCTATGTATGAAATAAATAAAGTTGTTGAATTAAATCAGAAAGATTTTGAAAAGTTTGATTTTGATGTTAAGTCAAGATTTGCACTTTCAAAAATAGTTTTAAATGAATTTGAGTTTTCTGATTATAGTGAAATTGAAAAAAATAATTTAGTTAGAGATTATTATGAAAGAATAGAAGAACTATTAATTTGTGATAATAATGAAAAAATGCTGGAAAATAAATAATTTTAAAAAGGAGCTAACAATGAAAAATCAACCAACTTTTCTTATTATTAGCTCCAGCTGGTTAAATAGACTTGACCAGGTGGAACTAAAAGAAATACTAGGAGATGGATCTTACATATTTGTAAAGGATTCAAAAGTGAAAGCTGAAAGTGTTATTCAAAAATTAGTAAATAGTAAAAGTTTAAATGTTATTTTTACTAAAAGCATAGGAGCTAAGTTTTATGATGGGTTTATGAGCAAAGCAAGGAATAAAAAAGTTTATGATCAGATATTTTCTGACTATAGCATTGATAAACTTGTCGATAAATTGAAGAAAGAAGCTGAAGATGAAATTGATGAACTTGCTAAAAAGAAAATGGAGGTATTTAATGTATAATCGCATAGAACTATTGTGTCAAGTCAAGCAATTACTTAATGAGAAAAAAAACATTGCTCCTTTTATTTATCAGAATGAAGATCAGTTATTGTTAATTATTAACAATATGCCTAATCATTTTAAAACCACAATGAATAAGAATAAGACCTTTTTAATAGCAGAGCAGGTGATATTTTTTCATGATGAAAATTTAAAAGAAATTTACACTGCTTTAAATGCAACATCTAAGGAAGTTGCTGATTTTTATGAAAAACATATAGTTGAAGCAAAAAGAAAAAAGGTTAAAGTAATGGAGGTATTTAATGAAAGTAGGTAAAAGAACTATTGCTGCTAAAGGTGATAAATATGGCAATTTAATTGCAACAGGAAGAAATGATTCAAACATGGCAAACTACACTGTTTCTGAATTTACTTGTATTTGCAATAAAAAAGTATGGTTTACTTTAACACAAGTTAAATCTGAAACACATAAAAGACATTGTGGTTGTCTAGGCAAAAAAGAGCCTATTAGGAAAATTAAGTATGGTATAGGTTTTAGAATCGGAAACATGGAAATAATAAGGAGATATAAAGGCGGTAAGCTTGATGTAAAGTGTCATAATTGTGACAGAGTTGTGACAAAATACACTTATCACTTTTCTGTATTTAGTAAAATGAAGCCTGAAGAGCAGCTTCTGGCAAGTTGTGGATGCATAAAACTGAAAACTAAAAAAGGTATTCATGACAACAACTCCTTGTTATTAACTTATGCTCAATTCTTAAACAGGATTAATATTAAATATGACTTTGAGAAAAAAACTATAGATGGTAAAAAATATAAAAAAGAAAAAAGTAGGTTATTTTTTATAAAAGAAAATAAAGAGGTTATGAAATCTCTTTATGATCAAGGGAGAGGCTATGTATAATTTAATAGGTTTTGATACTGAAGATATAGGGCTTTATGAAATTGAAAACCTTGGAAACATAATGCAAAAAACCACTTTGGAGTGGATTGAAGTATTAAAAAAAGGTGGATGGAGTATCATTAATGTTGGAAAGAAGACTTTTGCAGATATAACAGAGGTGATAATTGAAAAAAATGGTGTAATTAGCACTATAAGGCATTATCAAGCTTTTGGTAGATTTAAAAATAAATTAGTGGTGGTAAAAGATGATTGATAAAAAAAATGAAGAGCTTGCAGATGATCTAAATATTATCTTGGCAAAACTATTAAGTGATAAAGAGAAAAAGAATAATGAGTTGATAAATTCTATTGTTCTGGACATCTCAACACAGGTTAAAGCAATTAAATATTATTTAGGAGGTGCAAATGGATAATTTAAAGCAGCTAGCAATAATGCTTTCTATATACATAATAGCAGAATTAGTTAGAGAAATAAAAAGGAGATTTTATGAATTATAAATATAAAGACTTTAAAGGATGTATAGGAGTTAATGAAGATGGAGCTTATGATATTACTATATATGATGAAACAGGGAAGTATCAAGTAGGGTTTTATATACCTTTAAGGCATACTAGACACCTTAATTTCATAATTAATAAAATTAAAAAAGAAGTAAATATAATTATGAAACAGAGGGCAAGCAAATTAATTAAAGAAATTTCAAATCATATAGAGTTATAGTTATGGGTAAATTAATTAGAAGTATAAAATATTACTTTTTTTGGAAAATTTATTATTTAAAAAAGAAAATCATTTTCTGTAATCCTGTCTTTGGGATATCTAAAAGTAAATGCTCAGTTTGCGGTGACAGGGCATACTTAAAGGAAGATGGAAAGTGTTATTGTGTTATTTGTCAGCATAGGAGGTATTAGTGAGTTTTTACATAAACATTAAAGACCCTATATTGTATAACCCAGAGTCCAAAATGTTTTTAGAAAATGTGGGAGTAATTATCTCGAAAGAATATATTTTTAGAGCGTTTTTAAGTAGGGAAACTGAATTAAAAATTATATTTTCAGGTTTATTATTGAATAGTTTAAGGAGAAAAAAATGAAAGAAGAAAAGAAATTAATAGAAAAAATAGTAAATTGGTGGGCTAAAGAAGTACAAAATGATTCTAATCAAAATAATGGTGAAGATGGACTTGCATCATTATTTGGTTCAATGTTAAGGAATAATGAAATAGGCAGGATTGAAAAATCAGATATAGATCTGTTTAAATTAAATTTAACTAAAATACTTATGGAGCAAAAAGTTGAAGATATTGAACTAGATGTTGATTATAATCCATGCTGTGATTTAATAAAAGCTATCCAAGGTACTAGTATAGGTCAGCACGTGTTCCCCTGGAAAACTAGAATGTACATTAGTAATAATGAAATCTATGTTAAAGTTGGATATGCACAGCCTTATAAGAAATTAAGCTAAAGCACTCCATAACCCAGTGTTTTCATCATAAAAACACTCTTTCTTTAAGTACCATCTCTTATTATTTATCAAAACACATTCTTCTTTAATTCTAGAATCCTTTTGAATTTGATAAGATGGTAAATCTTCTAAGTCCATTGCTGCAATCTCTTTTCCAATTAGTTCTTTACCAGCTAAAAATGCATCATAGCCCATATCAGAAGAAACTAATTTATAATATTGCCATGCTTTATAATATAAAAAACCTCTTGAATACCATGAAGCATTTCTTTTAACCATCATTTTCATACAGAAATAAAACTCTCTATTCCCTTTATTGAAATCGCTTCTATTTTCTCCGAAATAGGTTTTTATATCATGGACTGCACAACAAGCTTCAAATATTAAGTCCATGTATGGTTTAAGATATTTATATATGTATTCTGGAATCTTATCAATTAAAGCTTGCGGTCCACATCCATTTATTATAGTTCTCTTATCATATTCATTTAAGTGTAAAATATCCATAATTATCCTTTTAAAGCCTTTTTCATACTTCTTTTAATAAACCTTCTTTTAGTTACAAATCTTCTGTTAGTATTTAAGGAAATGTGCACAAAAGTAGTATATAAAATAATTTGTCTTAATTCATCACTAAAATTTTTTATTAAAAAATCATAATACATTTTTAATTTATTTTTATTTAATATTCTTACACCTTCCTTAGTATAAAAACGTAAATCATCAGCCTCAATTTTAGGATGCTGAGAAAATAAAGCTCCACCAATTTTTTTATTTATTTTTAATGTTCTTATTGCAGAACCACTTTTTACAACAACATTAAAAGCTTTAAGGAATGCATTATTTATCCTGTTGTGAGTATCTAATAATCTTAAGGCTTTTAATATCATTACATCTGTTAAAACTAAAGTATCGTGATGATTTGAAACTAAAATAGGAGCAAATAGATTATTAAAATAAATTTTATTTTCATCATTTTTTTTATAAATTTTGTTATTTTGATGTAAAGTTATAGATATACTCATATCATTTCCTGCACTGGTAACTTTCCTACAGTAATAAATCCATTATCTTTAATATATTTCGCGATATCATCAATTTCTTCCTGTGTAGGCGTGCTATATCTACCCTTTTGAATTATTCCATTTATCTCTCTAGTAAAATCAAAAACACGTACTAAGAGATATCTATACTCTCCAATATCTGTGTAAGATAACTTATGTCCTATATCGTCGTCGGCGTAGATAGAAAGCCCGTGTTTTCTAAGAATACGAGCTAAATCAGCCCCTACTCTAGTACTTATTTTTCCATCTTTTACATCTTGTATTTTAACTTTAATATACATTTTCCCCTCTATTTACTATGTGCTTTTGAAACTACAGTGTTAATACTAAGCTCTGTTAGCACATTAGCAGCAATAGAACTTTTAACGACTAGTTGTAACTTGTCTCCCGTTTGAACTTCTTCTGTTGTTCCATTACTTAAGCTTCCCAGTGAGCCCGTAGAAAACTCTCGAGGCTTATCTGAGCCTGTAATTATTGTCTCTATAGTAGCTCTAGTTTTCCTAACAGCAAATGTGAGAGTAGCCCCATTTTTACTACATTTTGTGGATACAAAGTAGTTTATTTTAAGGATTCTATTTATTAAACTTGCATAGCTGATAGAGTCCCCGTTTACAGTAAAACCTTCTGTACTTTTTCTAATTAAAATTCCACTTAGAGTGTACCACGTATCGGCATCTGTGCAAGTTATAGTTCCATCTCTAAGATAAGAACTCGCTATAATCTCTTCCAAAATTGCATTAATTGCATCGTCCAAAGTTGCAAAATTATTATTTATCTTTGTTCTTTGTTCGCCCATTGTTGCTAAGTTATTCAGTATATCTACTACCATTTCTATCTCCTCTAATCAATCCAAGTTTCAGCATCATTCCAAGTTTCAGCATCGTCCCACAAATGTTGTGTTTCTTTTATACATTTTAAAGCTTTTTCTATTTCTGTATTTGTTAAAAACTTATTGTAAAAAACCATGAATTTATGCTTATTTTCTTCTATATTACTAAGTGCAGAATAATTTGGAGGCGTGCCATATAAAACTTGCCAATCTGTATAATAAAGAGGATTTACAATGTCGCCATCTATTACGGTTTTTAAGGTTGCGGGAAGTTGTAGTGCACTCTCTGCATTATTATGCCAAGCCCCACCTGGATTTGTAGATACGAAAGTATACCCTGCTTCGATAACAGTAGAGCCGATAGGCACTCTAATTTCTTCTCCTATAACTCCATTCGTCCACAAATCGAAGCCTTTAATATTGTGATGATAGCGGTTTTGTTTTCCCCACAAAGTGGGCATAGAGAAGCCTGTAATAGTTGCAGTTCCCCCTGCCGTCCCAGTATTAAAAAGCTGTGTGGACTTCCCACCTTCTGCACAGTTATAATCCGCAAATCCTACTTGACATTTAGCTAAAGCACCTTTTAATAAGTAAACTCCACCATAAATCATAACCTGACTTACCTGTCCTGAATCTAATAAAGTATTAAAACTTAATGTGGTATTATACTCTACTCCATTAAAAATTAATGTAACAAAACCGCTATCGAAACTACCTTTAATATGATGCCAATCCCCAGCCGTAACCATGTTGTACACTATAATGGACTCTATAGAGGTACCATTCCCGAAGTAGAATTGGATATCATCTCCGGCTATTCTTGCTGTAAACTCAGTGTTACTTCCTGTTCCTTTACTGAACAATGTGTTAACTTCAGATGGAGCAATCGAGTTGACTTTAAAAAAGAACTCAAAGTCCATAAAAGAGCCGTTATGTATAGTCTCTGTATTACCTACTGCAAGAGTATTACCATCTCCCATCAAGCAATTACTTTGTACTAACTGTGCATCATTCCCATTTTCAGATTCATCTATGATTAGCCCGTTTGTGGAAGGTGCTTGCTTGAAAAAATATTGAGCAACATAGCCAGCAGGTAAAATACATTCTGCTCTAAGCCTGTATCGCTTAATTCGCTGAGCTTCTTTAGCCCTATTGACCTTTGTCTTTTTAGGTCCCCTCCATTTAATTATGGAGCCTTTTTTCATTTTTGGTTTAATAATTTTCACCATTCCTCAAGCCTCCTATTTTACAGCAAAGCGTAATCTATACCCGCTTATTAACTCTACACTATAATTAAAATTTATGGAATCTATATTATTTTTAAATATTAAATCTGCATTTACAGGAGAACCGGCATTTCCTTCTGTTAATAAGCTTACACCTATTACAGGGTAATATAATCTACCTTGCAGTCTATTTGCAATATCATTTCTTATCTGTATTAAATCATAAGAATTTAAAGGAGCATTAGTAGAACTGCTTATAGAAAAACTTAAAGTATCTGTAGTGGTTAAGTAAGTTTCCCCCATTAGGCGAGCACTGTTAAGACCTTTAGTTTTGTTAAAATTTGCAGTGCTTTGCTCAATATTAGTATAATCAAAATTTGTACCTGTTGTAAGCGTTCCAATAAGAAAAGCACTCCCTACATCATCAAACATTGAAATATAGGATTGATACCCATTTAATCCACCTATTTCATATAAATCATTATAGTTATTAATATACTCAAAAGTGTTATCAGATCTAGTTTTATTGCCTGCAATATCAAACACTGCTAAACTATAAGAAAAGTTTTTATTAAGAGCAGTTTTTATTTTATTTAACCATACAGAAGAAGAAAGTCCTCCATCCTGAAGCATTGCTATTTCTTCTTTTACAGAATCTAATTGCAAAACTAGTAAACTATTTAGATAAGTATCATCAAAGTCTTTTGCAGTACTTATAGGATTTACTATTGCCTGAACCCTTTTTCCAATACTTGCAGGAGCCACACTGTATGATGCTTTAACAAAAGTTAATATATAGTCATTTTCATCTATATTTATATTAAAAGTCTCAGTTTGATTAGATATATGCGTGAAGTCAGTTGTCAATACATTTCCGTTTTCATCCTTTATGTCTCCTAAAACTGGATAATTAATACTACTTAATGGAGCGACTGATATATATATACTTAAAAGCATTATTCTATCTCTGAGCTGTGTAAAATATATAGTATTAGAAGTGTCAGTCTTCTGATTATCTGAAAGTGCTTTTATATGTGCAATAATATTTATATTAGACATTTGTTCAGCAGTTCTTGCAAATTTATTTAACATTAAGTAGTCTGGTATTGTACCAGCTCTGATACCTGTAGATAACATATTACTCCTACCAGTTATTTTGATCTAGAAAGAAAAATTTCTGCTGTCTTGCAGGAAGTCCAGTATAACTATTATAAGTCAAATACCCCTTTTCTCCAATAATAAAAGGACTTCCTGTAAAATCTATTCCATCTTGATTTATACTATTTATTACTAACCCTGCAAGCTCAGCTCCACTTTCTTTTATAAAAGTAACATTATCACCTGATGCAAAGAAAGGGTAGTTGTAGTCCATTATGACAGCATCTTCAATATTTTCCCTATAAGTTTCTAGATATTCACTTAAATTATCTTCATGTGCTAAAACAGATGTAGTTACAGCCTCCACTGGTATTCCAGGTGCAATAGGATTTTTTATAACATCTCTTGTTACTAAAAATACTATATTTTTCTCATCTTTTGCTAAGCAAAAAACTTTACTTGAAACATTCTGAAAAGTATAAAACTTATCTATATCTAATGCATTATAAAATCTACCTTCCCTGAAGTGCTCAAACATTAACTCATGCGTGGGAATGGTCAATTCTGAATATATAACAGAGAATACCCTTGTATAAAAAAAAGAAATATCCAGTACATCTTCAGCTTTTATACCTATAAAGTCTGATAAATCTATTTCTAAATCATTTCTAGAATATTGACTTGTATTTGTATTATTTATATTAACAGTGCTATTTCTCAACTTAACTGATATCTGCCCTATTCCAGAATAAATAGAACTCTTATAGTTCGTCTTAGTGTTAACATATTTACTTAAACCAACATCCTCTACTGTATCAAGACTTGATATGTCTGAAATACTCATAAAAGTATAAGCCTCTCTTGTGCTATTCCATGTAAAAACAGATGCATTTAATTTCCCATATAGTTTTAAATAATCTAGTATAGTATCTAGATTGTCAAGCTTAATATATGTATTATTGCTTGCTGAAGTAGTTATATTTGCTTTTACTGATATTTCTAGATAATCTAAAATTGGTGGTAGTTCATATTCAAAATATCTATCTATAGAGTATGTTTTATTTAAAGATTTATTTAATCTTTCTGTGGATATAACTTCATACTCTTCGCCATTATCCAGATATGTACCAAGATAGCGAGAGCCAGGAGGTATACTCCATGCCACATCTAGACAGGATATTGCATTTTCGCAAGTAAAAGAAAGAGTTGTTTGGTTAAAAACAGGTTGCTGTGTTATCAATCCTATGCTTAAAAGTTTGTCATCTTCCCATAAAAAAACTCTTTGCCCAATAAATGTTTTAGGGTATTTTCTGAGAAAATAACGTTGCCCTATAGACTCATTTATTGTATATTTTTGACTAAAAGTCTTGTATCTGCTTCTAAAAACACTTAGACTATCTGTAGCTCCAGGAGTTACATTATATACAAATACTACCTCGTTTTTTATCCAATAATAACCTGTTGTAACCCCAGACCCTCCTGGAACAACAAGAGTCACATCATCGCTGGCTACATCTTCAATTATTTCAGCCTCAATGTCATCATCTTGATAAAATTTTTCAAATATCTGGACTGGAAGATTAAAATCAAAACCTGAGACATCTTGCATTTCCATTTTTTCCAAATCTAAGCCAGGGGAAAAAACCTTGTCGATGCCATTTGACTTATCAACTTTTATCCTGCTTTGCATTAATCCAGCTATCTGTAAATACTTCACTCTATATCCCTTATACAAACACCATTATCACAAATCTTATCATCTTTACATACTCCTGTAGGATATTGGCTAGAGCATAAATTTTCTATCTCACAGCTCATTCCATTGTACCCATCTTTACAAGTGCAGCTATACTTAATGCAATCCCTTACATCATCCCTGCATTCATCAACATCCTCACATATACCATTATTTTTACAAGGACTACTTGAGCAATCTATAATCTTAATAGTGTTAATATTTTCTTCAGGTGTAGCCTCGTCTCCACAAGATAAAAATAGAAAAGATAATAATAAAATAAATAAAAATCTCATAACTCCTCCATTAAACATTTACCATAAACCCTAAATCAAACTGCTTTAAATTTTTATTAGGATATTGATCCTTTATACCATTATAAAGACCAATATTTAAACTTAAATCAACGTCCTCTGCAATCTTAAAAGTTAACCCTATTATGTTTATAGACTCAGAAATACCTTTACCATTAAATTCAAGAAACTTTTTTACATCGCTTCTTCTAAGAACAGGTAGAAATCTTATACTTGCAATATAAGATTCTCTATCATTATCTTCTTCATAGTCTGAAATAACAGGAAAGCCTCTTAAAGTTACATTGTTGTTTTCAAAATCTGGCTCGACCTCTTTGAATGTTTCAAGTATAGAATTTGGGTGAGGGTCTGGGTTTTCAGCATTCTGTAAAACCAATTTGGATACCCCCCACTTTGTAGCGAGGATAGGAGTTGTTGTTGGAAAAACAAAGTCTGGCTGAAAACCCAGCATACTTGCGATTGTAGCATCTTTAATTTCTAAAGTTCTTGCTTGATTATCTATATAATTAAACTCTGTAGCTGTAGAGGTACTTAATCCACCCCCTACACCTTCAGATGCAGATATAAGCTGTTCTAGCCATTCCTGAGCTGTTCTTTCAATTCCAACCCCTATGATATCAACTCCATTTATCCTGTAAGCCAGCCCTACTGTGGAGTAAGTTTTTTTAGAAACTGCTAAAACTGTTCTTAGTGCCATTTATCCCTCCATTAATACATAATAGCAAATATATTTAATTTTAGCAACTAGTTAGCAACTAACCCCCTAACTTCTTTCCTGGCTTCCGTGTGAGAACCATATAGAGAAGTCATTACATTAAGTGTAACTTCCCCTTTACCAGCACTACCACTTCTTTCTGTTGCACCTGTATCTTTGCTAGATGAACCTGAAGACATTGCATTGCCTGCTGCAACTCCACCGCCCATCATTGCTGCACCTACAGCCATTTCTGCAACACCAACAGCAACTGCATTAGATCCTAGTCCAGGAAATATTGCATTTTCTGCTGTACCGAACCATAAAGTCTTTAGTCCATCCCAGAAAATTTGCTGGCCAAACATCACGGCTTGCTGTGCTAGAATCTCAGGTATTTTATCAGCATTCCCTTGTATTACAGCATCTAAATAATCTGCACCAAACCCTTGCATTAATGCAAAATGCTTCTCAGCTTCAGCTTTTTTCTTAGCCCTGCCTTTAGCTTCAGCATCTGCTACTTCTTTTTCAAAAGAAATTTTCTGATCAAGGAGATCCTTAAATATACTTCTTTCACTTTCTAGGGCTCTTAATCTTTCCTTTTCTTTTAAATCAGTTTGCTTTGATGCAAATTCTGAGCTTTTTTGCTCTGTAAAATTTACAGTGTCTTTCCATAACCACTTTAAGCCTTTTATTATATCAACCTGTGAGTCTTTTTCTATATCCAACTCTTTAGCTTTTGCTAATCTTATTGCTTTTAGCCTTGCAATAGTATTTCTACTTGTAAGGTCATTAATTCTTTTTTCAAACTTTTCTTTAGCTTTTATTTGCTTTTCATTACTGAGCTCATTAAAATTCATTAATTTTTTTTCTATATCAACAATTTCTTTTGCTAAACCTTTTCTTTCAGATAATACTTTAGCCTTGTTTTCTTTCCAGAATTTTGCTCTTTTTGCTTCCTTTTTTTTAGCATCAAGCTCAAGCTCTGTCTGTGCATCTTTGAATACTTTAAATAAACCAGAGTAACTTTTAAATATATCAGTTCCTTTTATTGCACTTTGTATTTTTTTTAAATTATTAGATACAGATACAAATCTTTTATTTAGCGTCAACTCAAAGTCCACAAAATCTAGTTGCCTAGCATCTTTTAAGCCTAGTCTATATTGTTTATTCAGATTTAGTACTTTATCATAATACTCTTTATCAACTTTTCTCTGTTTTTCCCTGTTTTTAGCTAAAATCTTAGTCCCTATATCGGCTTTTCTGATATTCTCCTCATGCTCCTCTTTGAGCACCTGTAACCCTTTGTAATACTCTTTATACTGTGCAAGAATAAGACTTCTTGACTCTTTATCTTGCTTTTCAGAAATCTTTTTTACTTTTGCCAACTCCTTAGAAGTAAGCATTTCTGCTTCCACTCTACCTTGATTAAATTCAATCAACTCTTTAAGTTGAACTTCAGCCATTGTTTTTGTTCCAGTCGTTATTTCTGCTAAGGTCCAGCCTATAGCGTTTCCTAGACCTACAAATACTTCACTCATTACATTTACAGAGTTGGTAAATGCTGTCTCAAGTGTTTTTATAGCCTTAGTGCCTTGTGTGTTCATTTTTATAAAATCATCTGTCAATTCTCCTGTTATAACCTGACCTTTCTTAAGTATTTCATTTAAAAAAGCTTGGGATTGCTCAGCTTCAGTTAATTTATCTTTTGTTTTGCCTAATACGGCTGCATATTCTGTATCTATCTTGACTTTATTAATCATTATACCTAAGTTATCAGCTATAAGCTTTTGCTGTCTGGCTGTAGAGGTTATTAAATCGTCAAAAGCTTGCTTTGTATCAATTCCCATTACTACAGCTAGCTTAGAGGATATTTTCATTAATTTTGTTAATTTCCCATTGCCTAGCTCGATTCCAAATGCCATAGCTTTATTAGCAGCAGTTACCATGTCGAATTTGTTTGCAAGCCCAAAAGTTGCATCAGAAGTGCTAATTAACTGATTATATACATCCTTAGATTTTAACTCCAATATCTTAAGTGCTAAAGTTTGCTTTTCTGAGCTTTTAATCATCTCTTTTCCAGCATTAAGAATTGTTGCACCCATTACACCTTCAACAACTTTTCCCACTTTCTTAAACATTTTTTCCATGTCTGATGTAGTTTTCTTAGTCTCATTTTTAAGCTTCTCAAGATCTTTTTTTACTTCACTAAGCTCTTTCTTCATTTCAGACTGTACTTTAATTATAAGCTGTATTTCATTCATTTTTAGCCTCCTTTTTCCTAGCATATTCAGAGGTTTCATCCCTGTCTTCTCGCATGGTTTGTATCAAGATGGATTTAATAATAGGTATTTCGTCTAGATTTGTTACGATTTTATTTTGACTAAATTCTTTCCAAAAATTCCATATATGATCATGTTTTAAATGCACCTCTACGGCACACCCTATAACATAATTCCTACCTTCAAAAGAGTCGACGAGTTCATAATCAATCTGCTCTTCTTTAGCCTCAGAAAACATACACTTCCTTTCTTCTTTCTCATTGCACATTTCATGACAATCCCTATACCTCTGATATAGGTTTTCATCAATAAACATCCTCCTGATTATTGTTATTTTTTTTTTAATTCTGCAAATCTTAAATCAAAGATACCTATAAAGACTCTAGATATTTCTATTACTTCAGTTATTTCAAGAAGGTCAATATCTTCCTCATCTATTTTTTTTCCATTTATAAATGCACTCTCAAAAATCTCCTCAAAAATCTGAAGTAACTCTTGCTGAATATGATCATGCTTAAGAATAAAGCTTAGAGATTCTTTAGATAAGTTTTTTAATTTATTATACTGAATCCTCGTAAAGTTCTCTTTTAATAAAAATCTATAAAGTAAAAAATCACCATCTATTTTTTCAAAACCTTCTTGAATTAAATAATCTTCAAAAATTTTTATCTTTTGCTTAACAGTCAAGATGTTATTTGAGGATTCCTCTTGAGTTTGAATAAAAGACTCATATTCACTTATTTTATAGTTATTAACTCCATCATCTTTTTTTAAAAATGACTTTTTATTTAATATATATTTATCAAATTTACCCTCTTCTTCAAGTGTAAAACCAAGGCTGTTTTTCTTCACGTGGTCAGACCACAAGCTTAATATCTCAGCTTTTGTAAGAATTTTAATTTCACTCTTTTCATCTTCAATTTTTGCATATATTTCAGATGCTTTTTGCTCAATAAATATTTTTTTATTATAAATTTGTTTATCAAGATGATCTGATCCACTTAAAATTCTGTCTCTAATCCTATTCCATTTGCTCATTACAACTCCTGTTAAATAATGTACATCGTCTTAGTTAAATCTATAGCTGGCTCAACTATATCAGCTTGAGACTGTCCAACATTAGCACTTAACATATAAGTTACATAAGATGCTTTATCATTAACTATGTTAGGGTTTTCAGAGTTAACTTGAGAAACTGGAGCATAAATTGCAAAGCCTGGCTTCTGAGCTAATATCATAAAATAAGTATTATTATTGTATTCACTACCTAAAATATAGTCATAAGCTCTAACTTCAACGCTTGTTTTATACACTTGCTTGTATGTACCACAATTACCCTGCATAGACTCTGTAGCTTGCCCTGTAAGCCTTGTCATCTCTCTTTCAAGTGTAAACTTAAAAGAAGAAAGGCATTTATTTGAAGGGTCGCCAAGCGTAACCTGCTTGAAATGAGTAGTTGTCATATCCTTACTATTATCTTCATAAGTCATTGTTCCTGTTGCAGCAACATCATTCCATGTTAATACACTTTTCAATGCAACATCGCCCTGATAGTTAAATTTTAACTTCAATAAATCTCTTTCAGGTGTTTCAAAATCAAGACCAAATCTAACATGAGATATCAGTCTAGCCCCTCTCTGTGTTTCAACATACATGATATATGAATCATCATTTATTATATCTGTATCCCAGTGTGACTGAACTACTATTGTGTCACCATTTTTAGCAGTAACCTTGCTCTTAAGAGTTATAGTGTTAGTAGCTACACTCTCAATCACAGAAATATATCCACCTATTTCAACGAATCTTCCTATATCATCAGATGTAATATTTAGTCCTACCGTATTAATTGTTAAGCTTTTTCTAAAATCGCCATCAATAACATCTGCATTCCCACTGTTTAAAATCTTTTTACCAAAACAAGTCTCGAGAAGGTCAGTGTGAAAAGTGGAAAAACCTGGATAGTGCATCTTTGTAATATTGCCTTCAGGTGTTTCAAATCCAAGAGTTGTTATATCATCCCTTGTGTATTTTGCGAACTGCTCCTGAGTCAGGGGCTCTGTTATCCATGCGTGCTCTGTTATATCTCCAGCTACAGCTAATTGTCTCCATCCGAGCCCACTTGCAGCTAGAATCATCGCATCGGTTATCAAGTCGCCTTCGTCAATAGTGTAACCTAGAGCTGTTGCTAAATCTTTTGTTTTTAATAAAGCAATTCTCATTATTTTTGCATTAAAAGCTGTCATGTATATCCTCCTAACTACAGTTTTGAACTGCTTGTTTTAATTTTAATATTAATATTACCCTTTTTTTATCAGCCTTAGCTGTATTTCTTTTCATTACAACAAAATTTTCCTTCATTAAAGAAAGAAAATCTACTCTTTTCTTTTTATATTTATTTCTCTCAAACACTGCGTGAACAGTAAAAGTGACTTCATCATAATTAGTCATGTCTTCAATTTCAGGTTCATCATCAGAAAAATCCCACTCATTTACAGAGAGAGAGCCATCTTTTGACATTTTAAAACCTATTGTATTAAAAACCTTTTTAAGTTTTTCTTCAAGCTCCTCAGGTATCATAAAATCCAACTCGCCGTTTCGGGCTCTTCAATTTGCTCAGATGAACTTCCATCTTCATTTTCATTAAATTTTTCTCTTGGCTTATAAGTCATCAATAGTTTTTCATAAGCCAAACATGGATTATAAAATTCTTGTTTTATTTCATAATCTGCAACAAGTAGGCACTGTATTTTTATAAAAAGCATTTTCCATAAATCTATTTCATCAATAATGTCATAATAGTTTTCATAAGCACTTAGGTCTGAGTATATCATTTTTATAGCAACTTTATTTAAAGAACTTAATCTGGATTGCTTTAAGTTAGTAGCATCAATCAACACTGCTGCGATTTGAGAAAAGGTAACCTCAGGTTGCAAATAAGATTCCCTTACTACAAGTTTGATATTACCAGGCTTAATTAAATAATGCCCTTCCTCTAAATTAAGTAATTTTACAGTTTTATTATCTGTTCTTTTAACTGTTACAATTCCATCTTCAACAGCATATCCATCTTCATCATAGATTTCTTCAGTTAAAATAATTTTTGTCTTAGTTACATCTATATTATCTACTATAAACTTATAGTAAAAACCATCAAGGTTTATAGATATTGAGTTACCTGGCTCTGTGTCAAAAGCAGTATCAAATAGTATCTTTTTAGAAGACAATATTGTAGCGCTCTGAGGTGTGTTATCCACAATTTCATAATCAGTTTCAGGAGAGAGAGCCTCCAGTGAAGGAAGCTCAACAATGCCAGAAAACTGACTTAAATAAATAAGATCAGTTCCATTTTTAATCATTATACTGCTGCCTGAACTTTAACAACACCATTTCTTAACTTCCAATCAAATGTAAAGATGAAAGTCACATGAAGCCTTAAGTTTCCATCTTCATCAACTCCACTAAAAAATAATGGAGCATCAGTTTCAGAGATAAATTTTAAAGGCATTTCACCAGTAAAGAAGAAAGCATCTCCTGCTGTTGTAGCTGTGTAAGGAACAATAACTGCATCAGTATTCCAGTAATCCAAAAGAGCTTTGTCTAGTTGATTTACAGTTCTACTTTTTTCCATTTCTTCAATCAGATATGTATAAACTGAATTTTCTGCAAAAACAACTTTAGGAGAGTTAAACTGTAATTTATTACCATGATAATCTTTTTGAGCAACCAAGTTATTAACAACAGCTCTAACTGCATCAGCTGCATTTGTAGAGATATCAATCCCTGTTTCAAGATTATCAATATTTAGAAGTGTTGCAGTATTGGCAATAACAACATCACCATAAACTGTATCTGTTGTTGCAGCATTTAGTTTTGCTTCTAAAGCATCCATAACTTTAGTTTTCATCTTTGCAAACATTTCATCTTCAATTATTTTTGCATAACCTTCATCAATAAATCTGTCTGCTGCATCGGAGCCTGATGTTGTAGAATCTGTTACAAGGGATGCGATAAAAACTGATAATTTACCAATATTTCTTCTTGCAATAGAGAATTTTCCACCCCATTCTTGAGTTGTATAAACTTGTTCATGCACAAGTCTTGATGCATTATGATCAACTCCTGTATAAGCACCATTTCCATCAACAAGAGCAATTGTTCCTGTTCCAATTTCCATAGTAAATCTTTTTGTTCTGTTTTCATCAGAGTCTGCATCCTGAATGATATTCATAGCCATAAGTGCAGCATTTACTTCTCTACTTCCAGTAATACCAACCTGATTAATGTAAGCTTGACTTGTTTTGTTAAATAATAGTAACTGTTCTGAGGTAAAAGCAGTTGTAGTCATGATAGACCTCCTTTAAGTGTTAAAAAGCGAATGCGAGGTCTAGCCATTCTTTCCCAACCTAGAAAAGATCTGCATTTGATAAATGATAGATTATTTTTTTAAATTTGTCAAATTTTTTATTTTTTTATTCTTGACTTGGTGTATTATTAGTATCTCCAAACTGCTCAGCCTGCCTCTTCTTTTCATCTGCTAGCTTTTTAGCTTCAGCTTTTGCTTTCTTTTCATCTGCTAGTTTTTTAGCTTTTGCTTTATTTTCACCTGCTAGTTTTTTAGCAACATCTAAGGGATTTATCAAGCTTAATCCTCTAATATCTATAGCTTTTTTAATTGTCTGCAAGGATAGATCATATAAGTCTAGATTTCTTCTAGAAGCATGAGTTGCCTTATTTTTTTGTGCTTTCCATATTATGCCATTTTTCTTAACATCTCTTTCAACTAGCTGAGCACTTTTTGAAAGCTCAGGTTCCCCATCTGCATCAAAAAAGTTTGCTCTCTTGCAGATACCGCTTTCAATAACCTCGTTTATTATTTCATTTTCACAAGCAACATCTATTCTTTTAAAAAGTTTATCCCTTTCACCTTCTTTTTCAATCGCTACTAAAAGTTGTGAGTACTTCCAAACCATAAACATTAACCTACCTTCATAAAAAGCATTCCATTTGCCGTTTGCTTTTTTAACAAAAACAGCTTTAATTTCATCTTCATCTGTAAGCTCGATATAACCCTTTCTAGCAAACTCTTTCAGCTTTCTTGCTCTTAATTTTTCTAACTTGTATTCATCCATATCAGGCAAGAAGACGGTCATGATTTCCCTAGAATGCCCAGGGTACATCCATACTTTTTCCTTCTCTTTTCTTTCCTTGATAACCTCTTTAATATCAACTTTTCTTCTTAACTTTTTAACCATCTTATTTACCTCCATTAAGTCTTTCTTTCATTCTTTTTTCTACATCATTAACCACTTTATCAAAAGGAATTGGGGTGGTGTCAATTTTCTCCCCTTCAGGTCCAGCAGTATTTTTTTTAATTACATCAGAAAAAATATCAATATGTGTGCTTAAATCTTTATTGCTCATTTCAGCAGGATTTAATTTATAATTTTCAAATTTACCTTTCAGGCTTTCATCCTCTGAAATTTTAGACAATAAAGAAGCCTTGCTTTCTTCATCTTTTTTTTGCTCTTGTTCTTTAAGAACAGTTTCTCTGACTGTCAACTCCTGTTCTTTTAATCTCTTTTCATAATCAGCTTTTATCTCAGCTTTGTGAGCTTCCATCTGCTTAATCTGCTCAACTGTAAAGCTAACAGGCTTTGGGTCCTCTGATACAGGTTTTGGGTCTGGATTTGGATTTCCACCACCTCCAACACCTGGATCATTACCTTCAAATAATCTAAATTTTCTTTCAAATAACTTCATCTCTCCTCCTAATTAATTTACTATCCTAATATATCTTGCAACAAATCTTTTAAAGTGCTGATTTACCATTTTAATATAAAAAGGTGTCCATGCTAAAATTAAATAATTTTTATGATCTCTTAAATACCTTAACTTAGCCTTATTGCTAACTCCTTTATACCCGCCCTTTACTCCAATCTTATAAACAATAAAATACTTAGTATTTCTAGCTGGTAGAAAACCTAAAGAGTTTATCATGCTACTCGAATCCTGCATATTTGGGCTCGTTTGTTTTCCATCCTTTATTTTCTTTTTAATTGTAAATTTAGCATAAGGAGTAAAAGGCACATTGTAGGCATTTTTTCCTGCATTTGTATTTAATACAACTCTTAACATTACATCTGCCATTAATTGCCTAGTTGCTTCTTGCAACTCCTTGTAAAAGATATCTTCCATCTTTTGCAGTTTTTCTAGCCCTTTTAATTCTACTTCAGCCATTGTTTACCACTTATCTATATAGAAAAAATCATTAATCTGCATTAAGCCACCTTTTTCAAATAATTTTGTAATTCAACAACTTCTGCTTTAGTCCAATTATTAGTTACTAGATAAGTAGCATGTCTGCAATTATACCCACCACCATAAGACCAAGCAGCGCCAATTTGATTATTTTGCAAAGCTCTCCACTCACCTTCTGTCTTAATCTGCCCTATATAAGTCCTGCAGAATTCTCTTGTAACTGCATCTGAAGGACCAGCATAAATATATCTTTTATTTAATCCAGCTTCTTTTATACTTCTATAAAAATTATTTCTATTTGTTCTATAAATAACAGACTGAGTAGTATATAATCTATTTTTCATACTTGCAATAGGAGTATTTATTTTTCTTGCAATTAACTTAATTAAGTTCTCGTTATCTGTCAAGTTACTAAACTGAGCCATTCTAACTAATCCAACAGCTTCAGGCTCACTAACCTTCATGATCTTTAATATATCAAGCTCTGAAGTTAAAAACCTATTATATTGCTCAAGCTGGTATGAAATAGAAGATGTATTAAAGTCAGAACCTGGATATATTGCCTTTAACTTATCTATATCTTTTTTATATATTTTAAAGAATTTATCCAATAAAACATCTTTTTTTCTATATAAAGCATCTTGGTTATCTTTCCAAAATTCAGCATTATATAATTTATTTACAATAGAAATCTGAGTATCTTTATTTTTCAATGCCTGAGCAATATCTTGAAGCATTAATTTTTCCATGTTATCAACAACTGTTTTCAGTAAAGAATCCATTTTATCAATAGTATCTATTGCTTGTTTATTGTATTTTATTAATGCTTTTGCTTTATTCATTTTACACCTATACAGACTTTTCTAAATCCAAAATAAAAGTATCACCTCTTTTAATCTCTCTTGCAAAAAATATATTATCGATAGGAAATTTTCTAATAATTTTAATAGGCTTTCCTATAACTTTGCATTCCATCTTAACCCAAAAGGCGGTATCTGAAATACTATTCTGGAGGGGCTTGGATAACACCCTTCTTACTTTTAGAGTCACCGTTTTCACTCCCTGTTCTTTCAGTTTCAATAGCTTTAAGTCGCTCTTGTGCTTCACTTTCATTTAAACCCTCCATTTCCATTACCATCATAACTTTAGTAATTGTTCCATTTGCATATCTATAAGTAATATTTTCTTGTCTTTGTTTTTCTGTTTGCTCTTTAGTTAAAGCAGTTTCACCAGGAATCAAATCTGCATAAATAACTTCACTTTCTTTATTTACGATCTTTAGATCCTGTAAAACTTGCTGATCTTCTTCCTCAAACTCTTCCCATTCACCTATTTTGGAATCTCTAACAGTCACAATATTTTCCATTGCTAATATTCTAGCAACTCCACTTTCAACTTTTACATCAGAAAACAATCCATTTATATCAACACCTTCAGCATAAGCAAGCCTTTTAAATGATTTTTCAATAAATTCCATCCACTCAAGCTGGGTTTTCCCATCCCCTAAATCCAGTGTTGACAAAGTATTATTTTGTCCATCTTCAGATCTTTTTAAGTCAGGAACATCAAATAAACCTAGCTGCTTAACCAGTTCTTTCCATTTTGGAGCACTCAACATAGTTGAACCATATATTTGCTTCAAAAAGTTTCTTCTAGCTGATATATCACCCCAAGCAACACCGCCAGCAAGGACACATTCCATAATTATCAATGGAGATAAAACAGGAGTTGAATTGTCCTTTCCTATCAATGTAAATGGTAAAACTTCATAATTTGACTGATCCTTGTCAAGCAAGTCTGAAGTTAAAACTTTAGGTAATAAATCCCAGTCTTCAGCTATAACTTTATATATTTTACCAGCTTTCCATATTTTAAAATTATATAAAATAGCTTTTTGATCTTTATTAATATCTGCACTTTTACCAACTTTTACAATAGTGTACAATACATCATTGTTCACGTCTTCAACTTGAATGAATTCTGAAGCATGCAAAGCCTTAAACTTTTCTTTTCCATTAATATTATAAGTCCAAAACAGAGCTCTGGCATTTAAGTTGTAATATTGTTCTAATTTACCTATTTCTCTTTTTCTTCTCTTAATCCATTTCTTTTTTTCCCATTCTGGATAAGAAACATCTTTAGAGTAAATATTTGAACCTGATCTAACAAAAGTCTTTGTTGTGTTTTCTTGTATCAAATCCATATTTTTTTTATTTTTATAATATCTTTTTGCAATATAATTTGCTAGATCCTGTGACTGTTTACCATTAAGAAATCTTTTATCAGCCTCGAAAATAGATGGGTTGTAAGGTAAAATCATGTATTCACTTTCCTCTTCCTTCTTTATATTTCTAGGATTAACTTCTACTCCAGTACTTAACCCATTCTTACCTTTACTAATAACCATAATCAACATCTCCATTTACAATTTCAAGTATAGATTTATTAAGATGAAACAAAGGAGCAATCATTGCTTCAGCAGGGTGACTCATCTCTTTTTGTCTTTCATCACTGTATTTTTCGCCATATATATAACTCATAGCGAACCATTTATTCTTTTCATCAACTGTTACTTTATTAACTTCTTCACCGCTTTCATCAATTTCTGTTTGTCTAAACATTTCATTTACAACTAATAACTGGTCATCCATGTCTCTATTAGAAACATTTATAACTCTTATGTTAACTTTTCTAAATGCAGACATCCAGCCAGAGCCAGCTGTTCCATAAGCTTTAACTGAATTTTCTGCAAATATAGTAAACTTACCATATTTATTTTTTAAAGAATCAATCCAGCTAACCATAGAACCCTTATTAAATATTTCAACCGGTAAGATATACCAACAACCATACTCATCAATTATAATAGGGCAAGCAGCAGCTGTTTTATGCCCACCTGGATCAAAACCCATTAATACATCATAGTATTTAAAATCATCAACTTCAAGTTCATCAAAATGATCTGGAGTCAGTGAATAAAAGCTTCTATCAGGAGAACCTGCATCAAGGTCTGCTTTTAGTTCATTTGCAATCCTGATAGGGTCATGAAAAAATCTTGATGATTCAATGTCAAAATAATCACTCTTTCCACTTTTCAAAGGATGATCTAAGTATGTATTTCTAAAGGAAAATGATTTTATTCCAGGATATTTTTTTTCAAATATTTTAAATGTTTCTTGCCATGCTTTTAAATATCCAATACCACTCTTTAGAAAGCTTAAAAAATCAGTCCATAAAGTTCTTAATTCGTGATTTTCAAGCATTTGTGCACCACGTATTATTTCTCTAAAACCTGCATCAGTAGTTGACTTTAGAGTCCCTGCATAACATACATTAGTAGCAGCCATCGTTACAGCTCCTTTTGTATCACTAATCTTTTTATCTGCTCCAGCTTCATCTTTAAAAGCACCTGTTACTCTTCCTTGCCTTCCAGGGTCACTTCCCGATGAAGCCCCTTTTATTCCTGAATGTGGAGTTTCATAAAAAGAAAGGAATTTATCATCATAAAAGTTTTTAGCTGAATATATAACAGTTTGCTCAATAAGAGCCCTTCCTCTTCCCATATTAGTTTGAGTTCTATCTTTGTTTTTATCTACATCAGTTTCAACTCTAGATAAAAATAAAACTTCTCTACCTCTATGATGAAGCAAAGACATTATTTCTCCTGATATTATTGTAAAACTTAAACCCACATCTCTGCTTTTCCAGTAGGCAAGTGAATATCTAAGATAGAACTCCCATATAACCACTTGATACCAAAATGCAGTAAATCTAACAAAAGGATTTTTAGTATTTCCTGGAAGCTCTCCAATATTCTCCTTGTACCAATCGCCAGAAAATTTTCTTTGGTCAACAGATGTAATGTTTAAATTAACAAATAAAATAAAATCAAATTCTCTATCCATGTATTCATGATATTCTTTTGCAAAAGATTTATCTTTATAATATTCAATTAAAAAAGATTTCCTTAAGGCAACAACCTTGCCTTGATAATCTTTCATGAAGATAACTAATCTTTTTTCATAACTATATTCATCTTTAAATTCATTTTCTACATCTATACTTAAATGATGAAATAATTTTAAAAATCTTTGGAATTTAGAAGTCTTCATTCATAATCCTTTTCTCTAGTTCTGAAATATCATCTGCATGTACATTACCTATGTCAACTTTATCTTTCTTTTCTTCAACTTGCTTATCTTGCCTTCTGAAGTTTTTAGGATCAAAATTTGCAAGAGTAAATATAATTGCAGTATCTGAAGCTTGGATATATTTTTTAGTTTCAAGCTTTTCTATCTTACCATTTACAATAACTTCTTTATACTCAAAAACATATTTACCCTGTGTTCTTTCTATCAAACTATTCTTAACAATTGCAACTAATTTCTTTTTACTCTTTTTTAGGGTGTTCGAAAAGTCCGATTTATCCTTGTCTTTTTTCCATTTATAAAAGGTTGATCTTGATATTTGTAAATACTCTATCAATTGATTTTCGCTATAGCCTTCAACCTCTATCAGATAAGCTATCTCTTTTAAATCAATATCATCATATTTAGCCAAATCAAACCCCTTATATTAACTTACCCATACATGAGTTACATAAGCAATCATGTATCTCAACATCTTTTTTACTTTCTACTTCACACCAAAAACCCTCAAGATCCCAGTAAGCCAAATCACTTAAAGGGAATGTCAAACCACAATCTTCACAATCATACTCATCCATACTAAACCCCTAAATCTTCAGATAAAGAACACTCTTCTGGTGTTTGTCTAACACTTGATTCAACTCTATGATAAATATTATTAAGTATATTATTTACATTCACGTTTCCAGGAGCATGATCTGCAAGATGCTCAGCAACTGCTATTGTTAAATTAGTAATCAACTTATTGTCTTCATCTTCATCAACATCTTCAGTCCTAATTATTTTAATAACTATATATTCCATTATGTCCATCACGCTACTTGGTCTATCTTTAAGAAGATTGATCCCCATGGTAATATCTTTGGATACGCCACTGTAAGATATACTAAAACTTAAAGATAGATTATCTAAAATAGGATAAATCATGTTGCTTGCTATTAAGTATCTCATAAAAACTCCTTCACTAATTATTACTTTTTACATGTTAAATGTCAAATCTCTTTAACTTCTCCACTTAAAACTTCTTTTAGCTTCTACCCATGTAACTCTTGTTTTAGTATCATTACATCTTAAAAAGATATTACATTTATAATTAAAAACTTTATGATCTTTCTCTATTTTATCAAAAATAAATATAAAGTAACCTTTTCTTTCAAATTTTATTTTTCTTCTTGTAAGAAATTCTTTTACCTTTAGAACTTCACTTTTATCATTAAAAAATAGAAAACTTTCAAACATTTTAGCCAACCTTTACCCTCCAACAAATAAATCATAACTTTTATAATAATTCTTGTCAAGCACGAATTTAACTATAAAATAAAATTCTTGATATATTAAAAATAAAAAGTTAATATTAATCAATGGAGGTTTTATGTATAAATTCCAATTAAAAGAAGCTAAAAAAGATATAAAAATAGGGAAAGTGTTAAATGCATCATATAAATTTAATAAAAAAATTAATAAAGAAACTAGCAAGGCAATTAAAAAAACAATTAAAAAGAAAGAAATGGAGGATATTATGAAATCTAACACCTTGACAATGATTATAACTATTTTAACAGTTGTACTTGCAGGAATAGGCTTTGTATTTAAAACAGGTGCTCAATATCAGAAAATTGTTGATAGTGGAGCAAAAACATCTGAACAGCTGACAAAATTAATAAAACTAAATGAATCATCAATTAAAGATGTTGCACAAATTAAGGACACATCAAATCAACTTGAAATTTACTTAAATTTAACTCATCAGAAGGTTTTTGGAAGGGAAATAAAAATAAGAAGGTAGGGTTCTAAAACGCAGTTTTAAATTGTTACCTTTTAGAATTCAACAAATAGAGAACAACCTCTTTATCCTCCTCAAAACTACCTGAATACCTTACATTATTACTACCTATATTATCATAAATCTTTCGTAAACAAGAATATGGCAATTTGAGACTTTCAAGCATTTGCATGTACTTTACTTGAAACACTGTAAAAGATTTTTCACAGCTTCTAATTTTACCCTCCATTTCTTTCTCCTATTTGAAACATTCTTCCAAAATTACATAAACTCTATGTTTAAGAGTAGATAAATCTGTATCTTCTTTTTTTGACATTTCACTAATTTCTCCAGCTAAAGACTTAAAAGGCATTCCCTGTCCATCCCTTCCGAATCTTGCTACAACTTTATCAGGTAAAAGATATAATTCAATGCAATCTCTCTCTTCATTATATCGAGATTGAAAAGGAGTTCTTCCATTAAATTGCTGCTTTAATTTCATATCAAAATTAGCTAGAGAATTTTCTAGCTTGCTTTTTGAATTACTTTCTTCAGCTAGTTTTAATTCTTCTAATTTAGATTGCCTTTCTTTTGCTAAATCTAACTGCTCTTGCATTTCCTCAATGCTTAAAACTCCTTTTTGGAATTGGTCAGCTAGTTCTTTTAATTTTGGATTAAATATCAATGACATCTTGCTCCTCCTCTTCTTCAGTGGGAAATATCACCCTCCCACGAATTGCTAAAAATAATATCTCTTCTATTAAGATTTCTACAGATTCATCATGCGGCTCCTTTAGTTTCTTAATTTTAGAGTTAACATCTGGATTATCCCTATATACTGCAAATCTTGCATTAAAACGCAATATGTTATCTTCCATACTCCATTTAGTAGCGTTTACCTGCCCACCTCTAAGGCTTCCAGTCTTAAATATTTTCCCTTTTGGGTCTTTTAGAATAATATCAATGGGTGTTATTACTTTCACTTCTTCTCCTCCTTCCTAACATCCTCAAATACTTCCTTTATTAAATTATCTATAGCTACTTTCATCCATGCTAGAATTAATGCTGCACATATCGCACCTGTAAGAAAACCTATCGCTTTAATCATTTTTCCTCCTTTCCATCTCTAAAATAACTTTCCCTAATTGCAATTCTGCTTGCTCCAACTCCTCTTTACTAAGACTTAGAATGTGATTTATAATTTTATTATGTCTTTTAGTGGTAAAATCTAAATCTATTAAAATTTTACCTTTTTTTTGCTTTTTTATTTTTAATTTTAAACTAGAGTCCATATCCACATCCAACAGCTACTTTAAATAATAAGAGATAAATGTTGAATTGTCAATGGTTAAGGCGTTATTTGTTAGAAACTGCAATTTCCATCATGGTCAACACTTGCAATTAATTTGCTTGATAGTTTTTTATAGTAAACAGAAACTGGATTTTCATTTTCTAAATCATTAAGAACTATAATTACTACTTTACACAATAAAAGCTCATGAAGCTCTCTTTTTTATTTCATCATTTAAAGCATTTATCTTAACTCTTGTTAATTGCTGAAGCATTCCTAAATGATTTTTAATAGCATTTTTTAACTTTACCCTCTCTTCTTTAAGCTCATTAAGATTCATTATCTTTAAAGATTTTTTATAAGTGATAAGAGTTTCATTAATTCTCATGTGCATATTAATCTCCTGATAGTTGATGATCGACATTTACTTCAGCACCTCTTTTTGCCTTCTTGATAAAAGCCTGCAAGCATAAATGAAAACTATAAACAATAGTTCTAGGATCTTTTAAATTAACTTTTTGGTCAAATTTAAAAAGTGAACACGGTGAAACTGCTTTTATTTCGATTTTGCTTACATCACCATTTTTTACTTCATGTTTAACTTCACAATCTGTTAAAAATTCTAAATCATTTCTGATTGCATCTAAAAACTGTTGACCTGGCTTAATTGCTTTTTTGTTATTTTTTTTCATTTTTTTCTCCTTTAATTAGACTTAATAATTTCTTAGTTTTAACCTCTTCTATCCATTTATTAAAACTAACACCTTGCCTTTTATAAGCTTTAAATAAAAATGGGCTATATATCTCATTTTTAGCCCACACTGCAAATTCTTTTTGGCTTAAATCAAATTTATCAACCGCTTTTGATAAAGAGCTTAAAACATCACTTTTCCAGTTATAATATAAATCTTTAATTTCATTAAATTTTTCTTGATATTCAGGAAAATATAATAAAAACTCTCTATGATCATTTTTTCTTACTAAATCTAAAACACTAATTTCATTAACAATTCCATTTCCTTTAATTTTATGAACTGCCAAATATCCATGACTTTTTATTTTTATTCTATTAAAATTAGCATCACAAACAACAAAACCTTCCTGATCAAAACTCATTGTTACAGCAGCTTCTTTGATTTCATCAAGACTCATCAATCTATTCATTATTTTGTTATAATTTAAAGCTTTATCAAGCCCGCTTGATGATCCAAACTCTTTTCTAGACACATTATCCCTAACCCCAATACTTCTTAATCTAAAAACTTTATGGTCAACTACAACCCTATTATAAGGAGTTGTTAGCTCAAATAAGTAGGTAATATTATCAATCGCTGATCCCTCACAAAAAAATAATGACTCTAATGTACTGTAATTAATAGCCATTAAAACCAATTCTTTAAAATTATATCTCCGATCTTGAGTAAAAGCATCTTCAGCATTTATTTTTCCATTTGTAGATATATGAATTTCACCTTCATCTTTCCAAATTTTAATCAAAGAGCCATCAATCTTTTCCTGAACTACTGCTGTGCTCCAGTCTATTTTTGCAGCCCTACTTTCTCCATGATTCCAAAATTTATCAAAAGGGTAACAAACAAGCTTATTATTATCTTTTCTGAAAATAATACCTCTTGATTGATTGCAAGCTAAATAATCCATATCTGAATTAATTAAGCTATATTTTAATAAATAATACTTTTCAGTTTCATCAATTCTTAGATTATAAGGTGCACAAGTTACAATTTCTTTTACTTCTTCAAAAGTTTTATTTTCAACTATCTCGAAAATTGATGGTCCTTTAAATTTAAATTCTTTCATATTCTTCTCCCTTTAATAAATTCTTCGTTATAATACTTAATTATTACTATTGCCTGTGCTATTCGTTTTCTTTGCTGAAAAAAATATGGATATCTTTTTATTTCAACACTTGAAACACTTTCCCTGATAGAAACTGGAATCAATGGACTTTTAAAATCAACCTCTTTAAACACTCTTTTCATTCTTATCTCCTATTTAACAACTCTAAATCCATTATTTTTTATTTTATATTCAAATATACATTTAAAACCAAAAACTTCTTGCAACACCATTTTTTCAGCTTCAATTACAATTTTACTATTTTCACATAAAGAATTTAATAAAACTCTATTTGATAAAACAGTATTGTAAAACTCATCTTTAATATTTTTCTTTCTAGTCCTAAATTCAAAATTCACTCTATCTTCATCATTTTTTATAAAATCAAACATATCCTTATTTTCATCAAGGTCTCCAGTTAGCACTGGGAAGATAAAAAGTTGACATGTAAATCTTAATTTATCTAACCTCAAGGAAGCTAAAGGCTTACTGTCCTTTAAGCTTAAAACAGTATTATAATAAAACATAGAGGTTGCTATTTCTGTTATCATCTCTTTAAGTAAATTAGCACTCATAATTATCCTTTCTCATAATATGACTTAATTTCTTTAAGCTCAGTATTGGGTTTACTTTCTTTAAAAAATACCTTTTCACTGCTTATTACAGCATCTGTTAGTTCGTCCTGTTGCATTATTAATACATCTATCATTAAGTCCATATACTCCATTTTTATCTCCTTTAAAAAATAAATCTCTTAAGTTCTTCAGCATTATTAAACATAACATCAACACCTAGCAATACATTCATTACACCTTCAGCAATTGCACTTGCATCATATTCTGTTTCACTTACATACTTAAGTTCTTGTCTATAACCTTTTATAAGTCTTACACCGTAATCAAGCATTACTTTTTCATTAAATAATGCATTTGCTAGCATTATTTTTTCATTGATTTTCCTAACTGGAGAAACTAAAACTTCTATTTTTAGATTTTTAAATAAACCACCAATACCACCATATCCAAAAACACTTAAATCCGCGGGATCTATAAAAACAGAAAAAACACCATATTTTTTTGATAATTTTTTTATAAAATCAACAATATTTAATCCATTTGCTGACTCTGGAGTTAAAACAATATAATTACCTTCATCATCAATTGCAACAGGGCAAAATGTAAAGTTTTGGTTACGACAAACAGTATAACCCATTGCAACTACATTATTATTCATGCTTGATCCGAAATCCTTAAATTTATTTAAAGTTAGATTATAGAAGGAATTATCATTGTAGGCATAATAATTTATTTCTTTTTTTTCTCTTTCTCTCTCTTTAGCAATTTCACTTTCTAAAAATCTAGATACTGAGTTACTACAAGAAGCAAAAACAGGCATTTTAGATAAATTGTTCATTTTTTGCATAAAAACAGATGGACTTACCTGATTATCTTCTTTCATTTTTCCTCTCCTCTTCTATCTATTCAAAAACCCTTTAACAATACTTTCACTAACGCTTTCAAGATTCAGTAAAAAATTATCATTTTCTGGAGCTGCTAACTGTTTAACTTCCATCACAGGATAATCAGCTTTTACATCACAGAATCCATCATATTCACCACCATCTCCAAAGAAAATTCTTGCTTTACTTCCTATTAGCACTTTAATATCAGTTCCAGTTTTCAAACAATCTAAATAATTCTTAATAAATTCTTTTTTTATGCTATTTAAAGAATAATCAGACATACTATTTATCCCATCAAGACACTTAACTTGACTTTGAATGTATGATAAACCTGTTTTCTTTAAAGCAGCTAGTAAAGTTTTATCATCACTTTTATATCTTCCTGAATCTCTTATGCTAAACAACAAGCCTTTTTGAAGTAACCTGTTAAAAGCATTTTCTGCTTGTATTTGCTTCTTATCATTTTCTGACTGATAATTTAAAGCATTTAACAGAAAGGCTGTATAATCCATGATTTTACTTGTTTGAGAGTAATTATTATATGCATTCATAATCATAGCATTCATAACTTCTCTAAAAGATACCTTTTTTTCTATAGAAAGCTGGAATAATTTAATAAAAAGCAATTCTGTTACTGCTATTGCTTTTTTTGATGCATTATCTGCATTATAAGCACTTGTTCCAATTATAAAAATTTCTACTTTATAATTTAATTCTTTTTTTAGATAATCTTTTTTTGCTTGATTATCTAAAGTATTAAATTCTATTTCATTTAGTTCTTTAAACATAGTTTACTCCTCGTTATTATACACAAAGGACAATCAGTTTTTATATTATCTATTTTCTGTAAAATTTCTGTATCACTAAACCTGCCCCACTCTTTGCCAAATTCTGGTAAAACAAATAATACACCGCAATTACTGCAAGTTTTAGTAAAAACAGTTTCTCTTATCATTTAACCCTCCACAACTTTAAATTCAGCTTCAATCACATTTATTAATTTATCATAAAAACCATTTTTTCTGGCAAAACTTATAACTTCTTTTTTTTCATTTTCTAAAAAACTATCATAACTTTCAATCAAATAATCAACAAGATGCTCTTCGCAAAAATCATAAATACATGATCCCATGCTAAAAAAACTAGATATTCCTGCAAGCGACAAATCAGACTTATCATACATTGTCGAGTCACCACAAAAATTATTACAATCATCTATGTCACATATAGTTACAGTACTCATTTAACCCTCCACAACTTTAAATTCAG
>Ga0193961_1000097_pt1 | contig 33570 bp, 16 predicted proteins | sample FB_4_MG_FD_140371 | JGI IMG/M metagenome (GOLD analysis project Ga0193961, IMG submission 140371) | Microbial mat bacterial communities from the Broadkill River, Lewes, Delaware, United States - FB_4_MG | ecosystem: Environmental > Aquatic > Freshwater > River > Microbial mats | place: USA...
CTAAGGATTTAGGACTTAGAGGTGTTGAACTTGCAATAAAAGATAGTAATAAAAGTTCAAGGTTTTTAAATCAACATTTTAATTTAACAACTGTTATATCATATGAAAAAAAAGATTTAACAAGTGCATTTGAAAAATTTGTAAATGAAAATAATTCATATGTAATTTTAAATGTAGAAGATGATTTTTTAGAAACTTTACTAAAACATCCAAAAGCTAAAAATGTATTATTTGTAAATGCTAGTAGTCAAACTACAAGTTTGAGAAAAACACACTGTGAGAAAAATCTTTTACATACTATTCCAAGTAATGCTATGCTTTATGATGGATTAGTTCAATTTTTAGTAAAAAGAAATTTTAAAGAGATATTTTTAATTAGTGGTCAAAATCCAAAAGATGAATCTATAAAAAATGATATTAAAAATTCTGTAAAAAAATTTGGTGCGAAGATTGTAAAAGAAAAAGTATGGGATAATAATAGTGATATTAGAAGAAAAGCTGGAGATGAATTTCCAGTATTTACTCAAGCTAGCGATTATGATGTATTACTTTTAGCAGATTATTATGGAGATTTTGGTGAATTTATGTATTTTAACTCTTGGCTACCAAGACCAGTTGCTGGGACACAAGGTCTTACTCCTGTTGCATGGCATAAAGTTATTGAAGCTTGGGGTGCAGCTCAAATGCAAAGTAGATTTGAAAAATTTGCTTCTAGATGGATGCAATCTAAAGACTTCTCAAATTGGCTTGCAGTAAGAGCTATAATTACTTCAATAAATCAAATTAAAACTGCAAATTTGGAAGAAAATATAAAACATATTAGATCAAATGAGTTTGAAATTGGTGCATATTTAGGAAGAAGTTTATCTTTTAGAGATTATAATGGTCAAATCAGAATGCCTATATCTCTTGTTCAACCAAGAGCATTAATTTCATCATCACCTCAAGTTGGTTTTTTACACCCAGTGACTGATTTGGATACTTTAGGTATTGCACCTTTTGAAATGGAGTGTAAGTAGTGATTAAATTAATATTTTTAATATTAACTTTTTTCTCTTTTATAAAAGCAGACTATCAAATAATAAAAAATGATAATCTGTTTTTAGTAGAAATAAAAGATAATGATTTTGAACAAGTACTAATTAATTTAAAAGATGAAATTATATTTCAAGGATTTAATATTGTATATGAATTAGACCTAGCAAAATCTACAAATGGAGTTGCACAACTTCTTGAGAAAAAAGGTGTTTTAAATAAAGGTATAAATATAGGTATTTGTAAAAGTAGTTTTACATTTTCTATGGTTGAAGAAAACTTCAATAATATAAATTATTGTCCTCTTGGATTATCAGTTTATTCAATTGATAATAAATCTATATTTTTATCATATAAAATATATAAACCATTTAAAAAAGGTAATGAAATCTCTACTAAAATAAATGAAACTCTAAAAAATCTTATTATAAAAAGTTTGGATTAGTATTTTCCAAACTCTTTATATGTTTTATCTTCAAAAATTACATAAACAGTTTTAATTTCTTTATCATTTTCATAAGCTGGAAGAGAAATTCCAATTGAATTTTTTGGAATAGCTTTAAAAAAATCTTTTATAGCTTTTGCAGGTACATTCCCTTCAAAAATATAATCATCAATAATAGAAGTATTACATGACTGAATTTCTCTGGGAACCCCAATTTGAAATTTTAGACCCTTTATATCTCTTAGAGTTGTTATTTGAACATCATCAACTTGTGTTTTCATATCATCAAGCCAAGATTGAGGACAAGTACTAGTAACTGGTTTAAATATTTGCATCTTTTGATTTTGAGCAAATAAGCTTCCTGTAAGTAGTGTTAGTAAAATTAATTTTTTCCCTACAAATGAGATTTTATTTGATTTCATTATATCTCTCCTTCTAAAATTTTTGGATAATTTTCTAATATTTTATTTTTTATTTCATCTATTTTTTTTAAATTAAATTCTTGATTATTTATATTTTCAAATTCATAAATAATTTGCGCTGGATTTTTACTTAAAAATAAAATCCTATCTGATAAATGTATAGCTTCACTAATATCATGTGTAACTAAAATTACCGTTGGATTAAACTCTTTACAAAAATTTAAAAAATCTTTTTTTAAACTCACAGAAGTTGGATAATCTAAAGAAATAAAAGGCTCATCAAGTAAAATAAGACTTGGTTTATTTATAAAAGCCCGTACAAGAGATACTCTTCTTGCCATTCCACCTGACAATTTATTTGGATATTCATCTAAAATATTATCAAGACCTACTAATTTTACTAATTGTTTTATTTCATCTAAATCTTTAGTTTTTGAAATAAGTAAAAGATTTTCTTTTACACTCATCCAAGGAAGAAGTCTATGATCTTGAAACATAAATGAAATATTTGAAAAATCACCATCCACATGTCCATTGTATTTTTCATCAAGATTAGCAACAATATTTAGTAATGTGCTTTTTCCACAACCTGATGGTCCAATAATTGATAGAAATTCTGATTGTTTAATTGAAATATTAATATCTTTTAAAATATCTTTTTTATTAAATCTTTTATCTTTTATATCTATATTTATCATTTTATTTCCATCTTTTCATTCTATTTTCTATTGGTTTTAAAATAAAAGTTTCAATAAGCATAATTACAAAAATAAATGCAAATGAATATGCTAAAATTGATGTTATATCAAAGAGTTGGAAAAACATAGAGATTTGGAATCCAACACCATCACTTCTACCTAATAATTCAACAACTAATATAATTTTCCAAATCAAAGATAAAGATAATCTAGTACTTGCCATAATATAAGGATATATTTGTGGTAAATATATTTTTGTAACAATATCTTTTTTACTTAGTTTATAAACTTTTGCTAAATCAGTGTATTTACTCTCAATTGCTTTTGTACCTTCTCTAATATTTACTATTATTATTGGAACTTTGTTTAAAATTACAGCTAAGAGTGCAGAAAAATCTGAAAGACCAAACCAGATATAACAAATGATTATCGTTACTAAAGCAGGAAGATTAAGACCAATAATTAAGATGAAATCTAACATATCATCCACTCTTTTATATAAACCCATTATTACACCAAAAAATATACCTATAATCATCGATATAAAAAATGCAATACATACCCTTTGTAAAGTTATTAACATATGATGAATTAGTTCGCCATTAACTAAATGATTAGACAAATTTGTTAATATATTTATCACTGTTGGGAAAACAGATGAATTAATTGCGATAGAAAGGGCTTGCCATAATATTACAAAGAAAAAAATTGATATAAATTTTGTTTGACTATTCACTTTTTTTACCAATTTTTACTTGAATTAAATTTCCAAAAAGTCTCTTTTTCTAAAGTAGTACTACTTCCAACAAGTTTTTCTCCACCCTCTTGTAATAATATGTTAAAAATTTTATAAAAAGAATCAATATTATTTTCATCAAAATGTTTTATTATTCCATCTTTGTAACCATTTTTCAGAGCTTCAAATGATTTATCATCTTTTACATTCATAATAGGTTTTATTCTATCCCACTCTTTTTCATTTGTATCAAGAAGTTTTTTACTATCTAAACTTGCATTTAAAAAAGAATTGATTAGTTCTTTATTTTTTGATGCAAATTCTCTATTAAAAGTCCACCCAACAAAAGCGATATCGTTTTCTATTCCTAATTCTTTTAATAAATCTTTCATTGTAATCAAAGGTTTCATACCTTTTGCTTCTAATTTAGCATTAAAATGCCAAAAATTAATTGCTGCATCAAATGAATTACTTAACATTTTTTCATATACAATTGGAGCTGAAGCAAATAAAGGATTTGTAAGATCTTTTAAATCAATATTATATTTATTTTTACAGTAAGCTCTAAAAAGTAACCATGATTTATCTAAAGGTCCACCTGCAATACCAAGATTTTTACCTTTTAAATCCATTAAATTATTAATAGTAGAATTTGAATCAATCATCATAGTTCCACTAGCTTTTGAATAAGGATAAAATGTGAAATCTTTTTTATTAGCTCTTTGTCTATTAACCCAAATCCAATCTGTAACAATTATATCCACGTCACCAGATTGAAGTGCAACTGCTTGAGCATTTTTTGATGCTAATTTTAATACTTCTAATTCAAAACCATTTTTTTTATCAAATTGATTATGCTTTAAAACATCTAATTCCCAATTTACTGTTCCATAGGCTAATACACCTATTCGTAATTTATTTTGCCCATATAGATTTATGAAAAATAATAAAAAAATAATAATCAGTTTTATTTTCACTTTTATTCCACCTTTAATTTTTATTATTGAATTGTATATAAAATTTGTAGCCCTATAATAGCAGAATAAAAATATTTTAAAATGCTATAATCAAGCTATAAAATGTCTCTATAATACGAAAATAAAAAATAAAACAAGAAAAGGAACGTTTATGAATAAAATTCAAAAACTAGGATTAGCAGCACTTTCAGTAGCTGTATTTGCATTTGGGCATGGTAGTGTTACACCACAACCAGTTGATACTAAAGGTTTAGAGCCATTAGGTGCAGAGTGGTTGGATGAAAATCCTTATAAAGGAAACAAAGTTGCTATCGAAATTGGTGAGCATGCATATAGTGAAAACTGTGCTAGATGTCATGGTTTAGGTGTTGTTTCTGGTGGAATTGCTCCAGATTTAAGATATCTTGAGCCTGGTATTGAAGGTGATGAGTGGTTTATGGAAAGAATTAGAGGTGGAGCTGTTAGAAATGGTAATGTTTATATGCCTCCATTTGAAGGTATCTTAAATCAAGAAGCAATGTGGGCAATTAGAGCATACATTGAAACAATTCCACAAGACTAAGATTTAAAATGAAAACAATTCTTAAATTATCTGCATTACTTTTACTTGTAACTGTTTATTCCTTTGGAAGAAGCATAGAAGATATCAAAGCTAGCGGTGAAATAATCATCGCTGTTTATGAGGATTTTCCTCCTTACTCTTTTAAAGAGAATGGTGAATTAAAAGGAATTGATGTCGAACTTGGTAAAAAGGTCGCAAAATCTTTAAATGTCAAACCAGTTTGGTATTTAACAGGGTTCGATGAAAATTTAGCAGCTGATTTAAGAAATACAATTTGGAGAGGGAATAAAGTACATAAGAACAAAGCTGATGTAATGTTCCGTATTCCTTATGACTATGAATATATGAGATTAACTGATAAGCAAACAGGTGAACTTCAAAATGAAATGGTTACTATAAAAGGACCATATCAATGTGAAAAATGGGTTATCGCAACTCATAAAGATAAAATACCTGAAATAAAAACATTAGGTGTTTTTGCTTATGAAACAATTGGTGTGGAAGTAGATATGCTTCCAGACCTTCACTTAAGTGGATTTGCAAGGGGTTTAATACAAAAAAATATTAAACATTATATGAAATTTAGTGATGCAATTGAAGATTTTAAAAGTGGTAAAATTGCTGCTATTGCAGGATTAAAAGCACAACTTGAATATTTAATTGATTATAAGCATAATAAAGATAAATATTATATATCTGATAGTATTCCACAAATGAATTCAAAATGGGATTTGGCAACGGCTGTTCAAAGTAATTTTAGAGCATTAAGTTATCATATTGATGGAGTTATTGAAGAAGCTTATCAAGATAATAGTATAAAAAAGATATTTGAAAGTTATAATGTAGAGTATATACCTCCAATAGCAAGAACTCAACAGTAAAGGATTTACTATGAAATACCTATTTTTAAGCCTAATGACACTTTTCTTAAGTGTAAATTTATATGGCAAGAATCCTGTTTATTCACCTACTTTTGATGATATTATAAAAGAGATAATAGGTGATGAGAAATATGTATTTGATGATAAATATATTGAACTATCTGTTCCAAACTTTGCTGATAATGCAACACAAGTTCCTATATCAGTTGATGGCAAAAAAATAAAAAATGCAAAAAGAATGATTTTGTTTGCTGATTTAAATCCAATTCCTAAAATTGTTGATATGGATTTAAATAAACTTTTACCATTGATTTCTGTTAACATTAAAGTAGCCCAAGAAACTCCTATAAGAGCTTTGATTTTAGATGAAGAAAATATTTGGCACATTGCTAGTAAAAATATAAGAAGTTTTGGTGGAGGATGTGACGTTTCAAGTCAGGCTTCAAATAGTAATAGTGACTTTGCTAAATATCTTGGACAAACAAAAAGTAATTTATTTCAAAAAGATAATGTAAAAAGATTAAAAGCTTCTATATTCCATCCTATGGAAACAGGACTTATTTTTGGAAATAATCCTTTTTATATAACTAAAATTTTAGTAAAAAATGGTAATGAAATATTAAGTGAAATAAAAACTTATTCTGCAATTAGTGAAAATCCTAGATTTATTTTTGAAACTAAAGACATAGCTGAAAACTATACAATTGAGTTTTATGATAATGATGGTAATGAGTTTGTCTCAGAAGCTAAATAGTTATGAAAACTTTAATTTTTTTATCAATTACTTTTAGTTTTTTGTTCTCAAGTAGTTTTGACTATAAATTAAAGCCAATAAAATTATCAGAAAATAGCTACTATTTTTATGGTAAAAAAGAGTATTTCTCCTCATCAAATGGTGGGGATATTGCAAACTGTGCTTTTATAATTACTCCTAAAAGTGTAATTTTAATTGATACAGGAAGTTCAAAATTATATGGCGAACAAGTAAAAGAACAAATAAAAAAAATTACTCCTAAACCTATTAAATATATCATAAACACACATCATCATCCAGATCATTTTTTAGGTAATAATGCTTTTTTAGATAGTGATATTTATGCAACACAATATACAAAAGATGAAATTGACCAACATGGAGATTTATATATTGTAAATCTTGTGAACTTAATTCATGAACCGATGAATGGAACAAAAGTTAATTCACCACAAAATATACTAACGTCTAAAATTTTAGATTTTGATGGCTATAAATTAAAAGTATTATATTATGATGGACACACAGGAAGTGATGTAGTTTTATATGATGAAAATAGTAAAATACTTTATACATCAGATTTAATATTTAACAAAAGAACATTAGCAACTCCTCATGCTAATATAAAAAAGTGGATTAAAACACTAGAGCAATTAAGAAAAATAGATTATAAAATATTAGTTCCAGGACATGGTGAAGCATCAAGGACAAAAGAGCCTATAGATGAAAATATAGCCTATTTAAAGTTTTTAGAGAATACTATGATAAATAGTGCAAAAGAAGGTTTAGATGTATTTGAAATACTAAATAAACCTATTCCTAAAGAGTTTAAAGATTTTGCTATGTTTAAAGAAGAGTTCGAAAGAAGTATAATAAATTTATATCCATCATATGAGAAAAGTCTAAGTAATTAGACTATCTCTTTTTTATAACTTCTTCCATAAATTTAATCATCATTCTAATAGCAACACCTGTTGCTCCATAAGGATTTACTCCCCATCTCTCTTTTCTATATGAAGGGCCAGCTATGTCAAAATGTAGCCATTTCTTTTTATTCTTATCTTCTATAAATTTACTTAAGAATAAACTAGCAGTTATTGCCCCACCATTTTTATTGGGACTTGTATTTACAAAATCTGCTGTTTCACTTTTTAATAAATTTGCCATATAATCATTGAAAGGTAAAAATCCTACTAATTCTCCTGATTGTTTTGAAGCTTTTAAGATTTTATTTTTAAGCTTATCATTAAATCCCATCACAGCAGTAGTATACCCACCAAATGCTCCAATGCTTGCACCTGTTAAAGTAGCAAAATCAAAAATATAATCAAAATCTTTTATATTTTTTTGAGCAAAATGTAAACAATCAGCAAGAACAAGTCTTCCCTCAGCATCTGTATTTGTAACTTCAATAGTTTTTCCATTTGAAGCTTTTAATATATCTCCTGGTTTATAAGCATCTCCACCAATCATATTTTCAACTGCTCCTGCTATTGCATGAACTTCGATTGGTAACTCTAACTTAGCTAAAGTGCGAATAATTCCTAAAATAGAAGCTGCTCCACCTTTATCACATTTCATAGAAACCATTCCATCTCCACGCTTTAAACTTAATCCTCCAGTATCATAAGTCACACCTTTTCCAACTAATACAATTTTTGCTTTTGGATTTTTGTGTTTATAGGTAAGATGAATTAGTTTACTTTCATGTCTTGATGCTAGCCCTACATTATACATAGCATTCATACCATTTTTTAGTAAATAATTTTCATCATAAATAGTGCATGTTACATTTTTATTCTTTCCTATTTCTATAGCATCATTAGCCATTGTTTCAGGATAATAATCTTCTGGTGCAGTATTTACAATATCTCTTGTATAATTTACACTATTGCAAACGATAAGACTTTCTTCAAATTGTTTTTGCAAATCTTTCTTATCAGTATTTGCCTTTTCAATCGATATTGTTATTTCTTCAATTACTCTCTCTTCTTTTTTAGATTTATATTTATTAAACTCATATGAACCTAAAACTAAACCTTCTATAATATTTGAAATATTTAACTCTTTATTTTCTTGAACAATAGCTAATTTTATAGTTTTTAAATCATACTTTTTAATCTCATTTATTGCAGTACTAAAAGCAATCTTTAGACTTTCATCTTTTAATTTCAAACATGAAACATATAATTTTTTATTTTCAACATCAAAATAAGTTTTATTAGATTCATCAAATAAACAAATATTTTCCAAAATATTTTTTATTTTTTTATCTAGTAATTTTTTGTTTTTTATAATTACAATCTCAATATCACTATTGATATCTTCGATATTTTTCTTTGATAAATTTATATTCATAGTACTAATCCTTTGAATATAATTATATAGTTTTTAGATAAAAATTAGCAGAGTAAAAAGAAAAGAATTAAATCTTTTCTCTAAATTGTTTTTCATTTGCATTAGAAACTACTTTTTGTGCAATTTGCAAACTTTTTATTGCAATTTCATGGGTAAAATTTGCTATATTTGCATTATCTTGAATTTGCTTATCAAGAAGATTTATTGAATCATTAATTTGGATAATTCCAGATTGTTGCTCTTTTGCTGAATTATTTACACTATTAATTAAAACAATCGTACTATTAATATTCTCATTTAAATTGTTATAACCTTTTATCATTTCATCAGCAATCGATTTTCCATGATTAGATTTTTGTGTGGCTTTTTCCACCAAAGATTTTATCTCTTTAGCAGCTTCTGCCGATCTATTGGCTAAATTTCTAACTTCTTGTGCAACAACGGCAAAACCTTTTCCTGCTTCTCCTGCCGTTGCTGCCTCAACAGCAGCATTAAGAGATAGTATATTTGTCTGAAATGCTATTTGATCAATTACATTTATTGCATCATTTATAGAACTAACTTCTTTATTTATGTCTTCCATTGATTGCACTGTTTGATTTGCTAATTGCTCACCTTTGTTAGCAGAATTTGATAATTGAGTTGCATAAGAAGCCATAGAAGATACATTTTGTGTACTTTGATTTATATTGCTAGCAATCTCTTCAACAGCAGCTGATGTTTCTTCAAGCCTAGTTGCTGCATCACTTGAAGCGATGTTCAATTTATCAACATTTATAAGTAAATCATTTGATCCCTCTTCTAAAATATTTCCATTCTTTTTATTCTCTATTAACATGAATGTAATTGCATTACCTAAATTATTAATACCATCTATCATTTTTTTAGAGTCTCCACTGATATTCTCTAAATCAATACTATTAAGATAATTATAGTTAGTGTATTCATCTAGTATTTTTAGTATATTACTTATGACTTTTTGTTGATTATTTAACATTTCATTTATAGTTATTGCTAATATTTTAACCTGTGGATTTGCAGCCATTGAATTTACTCTAAAAGAGTAAAAACCATTTTCAACTTTTGATAAAGTATTAGTTGCTTCTTCAACACAAATTAAGTCTTTTTGTAAATCTGCATCAATTTTATCAATATTAGTATTTATCATATTTGCTAATTTACCTAGTTCATCTTCAGACTCATAATTAATATATGGCAATCTAGTTATCTCATTATTCAAATATTTCATAAACTCTTCAGTTCCATAATAAACTTCATTTATTCCTTTATTTAAATTTTTATTTATCTGAAAGACAATAAAAATAATTAGAATAATACTAAATAAAGTAAATCCTAAAATTAAATACATTTTAGTACTAATTGAAGATACCTCTTGTTTTATCGATACTAATAATTTACTTGATAAAGTATCTTCAGAAAGCTTTAGAAAATCTATTCTTTTTGAGTATTCGTCATACCAATATTGGGCTTCAATATTTAAGAAGTTTTCTATTAAACTATTTAATTCTTCTTTTAATTTTGAGTAATCAACCTTTGCTAGCTTATCAATTTTTTCAAAACTTGTATTATCAGAATTAAACTCTTTATCAGCAAGAGTAAGGTTTTCTCTCAAATTTATTGGTAAATTATTAAGTTCCACTAATAGCAATTCTTCTCTTTGAGTAAAGGTATCAAAATTTTTATATTTTTTTAAAACTTTTTCAAAATCAACTATTCCATCTATAGCTTTTGTTTTATAAAAACCTTTAATCTTAACTATATAGCTTCTATAATTATTTAATATTTTATTATTTAGAATACTTTTAAGTTCTGTAAGAAAAGAGACTTTCCTTTCAAAATCTAAAAGTGATTTTCTCATTTGTTCTAAATTTTTAGATGAATTTTTATTTTTTGATTTTATAATCTCTACAGTTTTACTATCAGAGTAACTATTAAAAGCTTCAAAAAAATCATTCTGAGTAATAATACTACTTAAAAATTTATCATATAAATTTTCTCGATAAGCCTTGTAAAAAAAAGCATCTGTTCCAATAACTCGCTCAATGCTTGATTTTTCTTTTAAATATAAAAAATTGTAAAAAGCAATAATTTCATTTGCAATTAATGCATTTGTAGATAATGACGCAGTTTTTGATGTGAATTCAATTAAATTTTTATTTACACTTGTAAAATAATCTAAAGATTCTTCAAATGAAATTTCTGTATTATCAATTTTTTTTCTTATATTTTTTATACTTTTTATACTTTTTATAAAAGAACTAAGATACAAATCTCCTTTTAAAGGAAGAATCTCTTTATCTACAGTTTTAATTTCATTAATTAATTCTTCTATCTTTGTATCACTTTTTTTTCTTTCAAGTAAAATATCATCTTTAAATTTTAAACCATTAGTAGTAAGGAAATATCCACTTTTATCCCTCTCTACTTGTAATTGATGTACTAATTGTGAAATTTTCAAATCTAATGTTATATTTTTTTCAAGTTGTGTTACATTTTTCTCTTGATTATAAGAGTTTAGTATTATAAAAATAGACATAATTAAGATAAACACTATTGGTAAGAAAACTAAAACTAGAAGTTTATTTCTTATTGACAAATTTTTGAAACTCATATTTTCTTCTTTAATCATTTTTTATCGACTATAATCGAATTTGAAAAAAATGATAACTTCTTAAGATTACATGATGATTACAAAAAATTATTTAATTATTAAAATAGTAATAGATAGTTTAAATGGCTAGTATTAACTAGCCATTTTTTTATTATTAGTTTTTATTTAAAGCACAAAGGTCAGAAAATGCAACTTCAAGTCTAGAGATCATAGACTCTTGTCCTGCTCTTAACCATTTTCTTGGGTCATAGTAGTTTTTATTTGGTTTGTCATCACCCTCAGGGTTTCCAATTTGACCTTGTAAATAACCATGATTTTTAGATTCATAAGCTCTAACTCCATCCCATGTTGCCCATTGAGTATCAGTGTCAATATTCATTTTAATTACACCATATCCAATAGCTTCTCTAATCTCTTCTAAAAGTGATCCTGAACCACCATGGAATACGAAATCAACTGGCTCATCTGCTGTTGCTAGTTTTTCTTGGATATATTTTTGAGAATTATCTAAAATTTTTGGACTTAATTGAACATTTCCAGGTTTATATACTCCATGCACATTACCAAATGAAGCTGCAATTGTAAAGTTAGGACCAACTTTATTTAGCTCTTCATAAGCATAACAAACTTCTTCTGGTTGAGTATAAAGTAATGAATTATCAACATCAGAGTTATCAACACCATCTTCTTCACCACCTGTAATTCCAAGTTCAATCTCAATCATCATATCAAGTTCATTCATTTTTTTAAAATACTCAACACAAATTTCAATATTTTCTTCTAATGGCTCTTCACTTAAATCAAGCATATGAGATGTAAATAATGGTCTACCAGTTTTTTCGAAATGTTCTTTTCCAGCATCTAATAAACCATCAATCCATGGTAAAAGTTTTTTTGCAGCGTGATCTGTATGTAAAATTACAGGAATACCATAAGCTTTTGCCATAGTATGAACATGATTTGCACCACTAATTCCACCTAAAACAGCAGCATCACTTGATTTTAAACCTTTTCCAGCATAGAAACCTGCGCCACCATTTGAAAATTGAATAATCACTGGTGAATTAACTTTAGCAGCAGCTTCTAATACTGCATTTGCAGAATCAGTTCCTACTACGTTAACAGCAGGAATTGCAAACTTATTTTCTTTAGCATAAGCAAAAAGTTTTTTTGCCTCACTTCCTGTTAATACTCCAGGTTTTACAACATCTAATACACCCAATTTAAACTCCTTATTTAATAACTATATTTGCTTTTTTTCTTAAACTATCAGTAAGTTCTTTTACTTTTTTATTATAAGCGTTACCCATAATCATTTGCGAAATATTACCTTTTACTTCATTAAAAGATAATGATTTAGAATCTTCTTTATCTTTTAAATAAATTACATGGTAACCAAATTGAGTTTTAACTGGTGTTTTTGTATATGAATTTTTACTTAATTTTTTTGCTGCTGCAGAAAATTCAGGAACCATTTGATTTTCTGGGAATTTACCTAAGTACCCACCATTTTTACCAGTTGGTCCTACTGATTTTGATTTTGCTAATGCAGCAAACTTCTCAGCTTTGTTAGATGCTTTATCTAATTCTTTGATTACATCTTTTGCTTCTTTTTCAGTTTTTAATAAAATATGACTAGCTTCTAAAGTTGCTGGTTGTACAAATTTATCTTTGTTTTTATCATAAAAAGCTTTTTGTTCAGATTCAGGAACTTTAATTTTATCTAACTCATTTTTTTGCCAAACTTGAAATGCTAAATCTTGTTTCATTTTAGATAATGCATCTACATAAGCTGAATCTTTTTCTATACCTTGAGACATAGCATTTTTAGCAATAAGTTTTTTATTTATGATTTGTTCTAAAACTTGTTTTTTTGCATTGTCTGGTAATTTTTCAAAATCTATTCTTGGGTCTTGTAATGCCAATGCAACATCAGCTTTTGTAATTTTATCACCATCAACTGAAGCATAAAAATCTGCTGCATTTAATACAGATACTAAAGCAAATGATGCTACTAAACTTGAAACTATTTTCTTCATTTTATTCCTTGACTTAATTTTATTTCTAACATTTTATCTAGTATACATTAACAAAAAGTTAATTTATAGACATAATTTAATAAATTATTATAACTTCGTTTAAGCACTTTTTAACAAATTTTAAAATTTAGCTTAAAAAAGCTTTAAATTTTTGAAATTTTATGATACAATTCCGTCCAAATTTAAACTTAACTTAAATTTAAGGGATATTATGAGAATATTAATTATAGAAGACGAAATAACACTAAATAGAACGCTACAAGAGGGTCTTACGGACTTTGGATACCAAGTAGATACTGCTGAAAACTATAAAGATGCTGAATATTTTATAGACATTAGAAACTACGATTTAGTTTTAACTGATTGGATGTTACCAGATGGTGACGGAATTGAACTATGTAAAATAGTAAAAAATAGAAGTTCAAGAACTGCTGTTGTTATTATCTCGGCAAGAGATGATAAAGAAAGTGAAATTGAAGCACTAAAATCTGGTGCTGATGACTTTATCAAAAAACCATTTGATTTTGATATCTTACTAGCTAGAATTGAAGCTAGATTAAGATTTGGTGGAACAAATGTAATTGAAATTGATGATTTAATTATCAATCCAGATGAAGAAAAAATTGAATATGCTGGTGAAGAAATCGAATTAAAAGGTAAACCTTTTGAAGTTTTAACACACTTAGCAAGACATAGAGATCAAATTGTTTCTAAAGAACAATTACTTGATGCAATTTGGGAAGAGCCTGAATTAGTAACTCCAAATGTTATTGAAGTTGCTATTAACCAAATTAGACAAAAAATGGATAAACCATTAAATATCTCTACAATTGAAACAATTAGAAGAAGAGGTTATAGATTCTGTTATCCAAATACAGTAGATGACAATAAATAATTTATAGCAATTAGATTATGGAAAGCAAAAGCATATATAAACAGTTTTACAATAAACTAATTATCGCTACCTCGCTTTTCATAATCACTCTTTCTTTTATCTTCTACGAATATACAAGAAGTACAACTTACGAAAATATCCAAAAAAATATGCTTTTAAATGCTAAAAATATTTATAAAGCTTCATTTGATAACAACAATCTAAAAAAATTTCATCCTATAAAAAGTGAAAACTTATCTATTGATTTAGTAAAAAAAATTGGTCTAAAAAACTATCAATTTTCAAACTATAAATTAAATGAAAACTATTATATTAAACTTTTGTATCCCTTTAATTCAAAAGAAAATCTTTTTATTCAAATAGATAGAAATATCAGTTTTGAAAGGGAATTACTTTATTCTGTAATTTTTAAAAATCTATTTATTTTAGCAATTCCTGGTTTTATTTTAATGCTTTTATATGCATTGGCTGTGTCAAAGTCACTTTTAAAACCAATTATTCAAATAAATAAGAAACTTTCAAATATGGATGAAAATTCTCTAACTCAAATAGATAAAAAAGATTTACCCATAGAGTTTCACTCTCTAGCTAACTCTATAAACTCTTTAACCAACAGAATAGAGACTTATGTAAAATTTAAAAAAGAGTTGTTTATAGGTGCAGCACATGAGCTTAAAACACCCCTTGCAGTAATGAAACTTAAAAATGAAGTAACACTTAAGAAAAAAAGAGAAGTAGATCAATACGAAGAAACTCTAAAGCTTACTGTAAAACAAATAGATGATATGAATATAATGATATCTTCAATTTTAGATATAGGACGAGCTGAGGGTGCGCAGTTTGAACAAACAGTTGATTTAGATTTAGTTGAGTATATGAAGAAAAAAGCAAATGACTATAGAATGCTAAGTGCTCAAAAAAATATAATCGTTACATTTTTTTCAAATGTAAATCATCTAAATACATCATTACAATTAACTTTGTTTAATCAAATACTACAAAACTTTGTTCAAAATGCTATCAAGTTCACACCAAATGATAAATCAGTTGCAATAAGACTTAAAAAAACAAAAGAAAAAATCATCATAACAGTTACCGATGAAGGTATTGGTATTGATGAAAAAGTAGATGTATTTGCTCCATTTAAAAGATATGGGAATCAAAGTGGCGTAGGATTAGGACTATTTTTAGCTAAAAATGCTTCCGATGCACTAAGAGCAAAAATATCACTTGAAAATAGGAATGATGGGAGAAGCGGATGTGTTGCTAAATTGGTTTTAAACAACACATCAAAGATTAAAACTTACGATTAAAATAGATTAGCGTGTTCTATTTTAGTACATTTATTTTGTACTACTTTCATCCCAGCCTCTTTTGCTTTTGCTGCTGCTTCGTTGTTTACTAGACCTAATTGAGTCCAAACTGTATCAACATCACCTCGAGCTATAATCTCATCAACTATAACAGCTATTGCATCAGGTTTTCTAAAAATATCAACCATATCTATCTTAAATGGAATTTCTGAAATAGTTCTATAAACTTTTTCACCTAAAATTTCATCCTCTTTTGGATAAACAGGAACTACTTTAAAACCTGCTCTTTGTAAATATTTTGCAACCATATTACTAGCTTTTGATTCATCAGGTGATAATCCTGCGATTGCAATTGTTTTTGTGTTTTTAAATATATTTAAAATTTCTTCACTATTTGAGTTTACACTTGGAAATTCACATTCCATTTTATATCCTTTTATTATTTTTTAATTAATAAATATATCTCAAAGAAGATTAAAACAAAATTGAATAAAAAAGGATTTGTCTGTATTTAAGGAGTTGTTTTTTGAGGAGATAAGTTAGAAAAATATTCTAACTTATCAAAAAATAGCCTAAGCCATTTAATAATTATTCATGACAAATATACATTGTCACTTCAAAACCGAATCTGTTGTCAACGAACATTGGTGTTTCCCACTTCATAATTATTTTCCTCCTTATTGGAAATTTTCCTACTTTAAAATTGTATCATAAATTTTGAGAATTTAGAATTAAAAATATTTTTTACTAAAATAAATACTTTAATAAATCAATTACTTTTATAGCTGATTTAAATTCTGCTGAATACAATTTTGATAAAAAAGCTTTTCCTATAATATTTACAGATACAAGAAGAGAGGATGCAATATATTGTATTCCTTTTTTTGATTATTGACTAATTATAGAAGGAACTACTGTAAGCTTTAAGATATAGATAAAAACAACTTGTACATGAACATGTCATCAAAAGAAGAATAGAGAATCAATCCAAAGGCTATAAATATATTAAAGTAACAGAGCTAGAATATATTATAAAATATTTTATAATATATTCTAGCTCTGTTACTTTAATATATTTATAGCCTTTGGATTGATTCTCTATTCTTCTTTTGATGACATGTTCATGTACAAGTTGTTTTTATCTATATCTTAAAGCTTACAGTAGTTCCTTCTATAATTAGTCAATAATCAAAAAAAGGAATACAATATATTGCATCCTCTCTTCTTGTATCTGTAAATATTATAGGAAAAGCTTTTTTATCAAAATTGTATTCAGCAGAATTTAAATCAGCTATAAAAGTAATTGATTTATTAAAGTATTTATTTTAGTAAAAAATATTTTTAATTCTAAATTCTCAAAATTTATGATACAATTTTAAAGTAGGAAAATTTCCAATAAGGAGGAAAATAATTATGAAGTGGGAAACACCAATGTTCGTTGACAACAGATTCGGTTTTGAAGTGACAATGTATATTTGTCATGAATAATTATTAAATGGCTTAGGCTATTTTTTGATAAGTTAGAATATTTTTCTAACTTATCTCCTCAAAAAACAACTCCTTAAATACAGACAAATCCTTTTTTATTCAATTTTGTTTTAATCTTCTTTGAGATATATTTATTAATTAAAAAATAATAAAAGGATATAAAATGGAATGTGAATTTCCAAGTGTAAACTCAAATAGTGAAGAAATTTTAAATATATTTAAAAACACAAAAACAATTGCAATCGCAGGATTATCACCTGATGAATCAAAAGCTAGTAATATGGTTGCAAAATATTTACAAAGAGCAGGTTTTAAAGTAGTTCCTGTTTATCCAAAAGAGGATGAAATTTTAGGTGAAAAAGTTTATAGAACTATTTCAGAAATTCCATTTAAGATAGATATGGTTGATATTTTTAGAAAACCTGATGCAATAGCTGTTATAGTTGATGAGATTATAGCTCGAGGTGATGTTGATACAGTTTGGACTCAATTAGGTCTAGTAAACAACGAAGCAGCAGCAAAAGCAAAAGAGGCTGGGATGAAAGTAGTACAAAATAAATGTACTAAAATAGAACACGCTAATCTATTTTAATCGTAAGTTTTAATCTTTGATGTGTTGTTTAAAACCAATTTAGCAACACATCCGCTTCTCCCATCATTCCTATTTTCAAGTGATATTTTTGCTCTTAGTGCATCGGAAGCATTTTTAGCTAAAAATAGTCCTAATCCTACGCCACTTTGATTCCCATATCTTTTAAATGGAGCAAATACATCTACTTTTTCATCAATACCAATACCTTCATCGGTAACTGTTATGATGATTTTTTCTTTTGTTTTTTTAAGTCTTATTGCAACTGATTTATCATTTGGTGTGAACTTGATAGCATTTTGAACAAAGTTTTGTAGTATTTGATTAAACAAAGTTAATTGTAATGATGTATTTAGATGATTTACATTTGAAAAAAATGTAACGATTATATTTTTTTGAGCACTTAGCATTCTATAGTCATTTGCTTTTTTCTTCATATACTCAACTAAATCTAAATCAACTGTTTGTTCAAACTGCGCACCCTCAGCTCGTCCTATATCTAAAATTGAAGATATCATTATATTCATATCATCTATTTGTTTTACAGTAAGCTTTAGAGTTTCTTCGTATTGATCTACTTCTCTTTTTTTCTTAAGTGTTACTTCATTTTTAAGTTTCATTACTGCAAGGGGTGTTTTAAGCTCATGTGCTGCACCTATAAACAACTCTTTTTTAAATTTTACATAAGTCTCTATTCTGTTGGTTAAAGAGTTTATAGAGTTAGCTAGAGAGTGAAACTCTATGGGTAAATCTTTTTTATCTATTTGAGTTAGAGAATTTTCATCCATATTTGAAAGTTTCTTATTTATTTGAATAATTGGTTTTAAAAGTGACTTTGACACAGCCAATGCATATAAAAGCATTAAAATAAAACCAGGAATTGCTAAAATAAATAGATTTTTAAAAATTACAGAATAAAGTAATTCCCTTTCAAAACTGATATTTCTATCTATTTGAATAAAAAGATTTTCTTTTGAATTAAAGGGATACAAAAGTTTAATATAATAGTTTTCATTTAATTTATAGTTTGAAAATTGATAGTTTTTTAGACCAATTTTTTTTACTAAATCAATAGATAAGTTTTCACTTTTTATAGGATGAAATTTTTTTAGATTGTTGTTATCAAATGAAGCTTTATAAATATTTTTAGCATTTAAAAGCATATTTTTTTGGATATTTTCGTAAGTTGTACTTCTTGTATATTCGTAGAAGATAAAAGAAAGAGTGATTATGAAAAGCGAGGTAGCGATAATTAGTTTATTGTAAAACTGTTTATATATGCTTTTGCTTTCCATAATCTAATTGCTATAAATTATTTATTGTCATCTACTGTATTTGGATAACAGAATCTATAACCTCTTCTTCTAATTGTTTCAATTGTAGAGATATTTAATGGTTTATCCATTTTTTGTCTAATTTGGTTAATAGCAACTTCAATAACATTTGGAGTTACTAATTCAGGCTCTTCCCAAATTGCATCAAGTAATTGTTCTTTAGAAACAATTTGATCTCTATGTCTTGCTAAGTGTGTTAAAACTTCAAAAGGTTTACCTTTTAATTCGATTTCTTCACCAGCATATTCAATTTTTTCTTCATCTGGATTGATAATTAAATCATCAATTTCAATTACATTTGTTCCACCAAATCTTAATCTAGCTTCAATTCTAGCTAGTAAGATATCAAAATCAAATGGTTTTTTGATAAAGTCATCAGCACCAGATTTTAGTGCTTCAATTTCACTTTCTTTATCATCTCTTGCCGAGATAATAACAACAGCAGTTCTTGAACTTCTATTTTTTACTATTTTACATAGTTCAATTCCGTCACCATCTGGTAACATCCAATCAGTTAAAACTAAATCGTAGTTTCTAATGTCTATAAAATATTCAGCATCTTTATAGTTTTCAGCAGTATCTACTTGGTATCCAAAGTCCGTAAGACCCTCTTGTAGCGTTCTATTTAGTGTTATTTCGTCTTCTATAATTAATATTCTCATAATATCCCTTAAATTTAAGTTAAGTTTAAATTTGGACGGAATTGTATCATAAAATTTCAAAAATTTAAAGCTTTTTTAAGCTAAATTTTAAAATTTGTTAAAAAGTGCTTAAACGAAGTTATAATAATTTATTAAATTATGTCTATAAATTAACTTTTTGTTAATGTATACTAGATAAAATGTTAGAAATAAAATTAAGTCAAGGAATAAAATGAAGAAAATAGTTTCAAGTTTAGTAGCATCATTTGCTTTAGTATCTGTATTAAATGCAGCAGATTTTTATGCTTCAGTTGATGGTGATAAAATTACAAAAGCTGATGTTGCATTGGCATTACAAGACCCAAGAATAGATTTTGAAAAATTACCAGACAATGCAAAAAAACAAGTTTTAGAACAAATCATAAATAAAAAACTTATTGCTAAAAATGCTATGTCTCAAGGTATAGAAAAAGATTCAGCTTATGTAGATGCATTATCTAAAATGAAACAAGATTTAGCATTTCAAGTTTGGCAAAAAAATGAGTTAGATAAAATTAAAGTTCCTGAATCTGAACAAAAAGCTTTTTATGATAAAAACAAAGATAAATTTGTACAACCAGCAACTTTAGAAGCTAGTCATATTTTATTAAAAACTGAAAAAGAAGCAAAAGATGTAATCAAAGAATTAGATAAAGCATCTAACAAAGCTGAGAAGTTTGCTGCATTAGCAAAATCAAAATCAGTAGGACCAACTGGTAAAAATGGTGGGTACTTAGGTAAATTCCCAGAAAATCAAATGGTTCCTGAATTTTCTGCAGCAGCAAAAAAATTAAGTAAAAATTCATATACAAAAACACCAGTTAAAACTCAATTTGGTTACCATGTAATTTATTTAAAAGATAAAGAAGATTCTAAATCATTATCTTTTAATGAAGTAAAAGGTAATATTTCGCAAATGATTATGGGTAACGCTTATAATAAAAAAGTAAAAGAACTTACTGATAGTTTAAGAAAAAAAGCAAATATAGTTATTAAATAAGGAGTTTAAATTGGGTGTATTAGATGTTGTAAAACCTGGAGTATTAACAGGAAGTGAGGCAAAAAAACTTTTTGCTTATGCTAAAGAAAATAAGTTTGCAATTCCTGCTGTTAACGTAGTAGGAACTGATTCTGCAAATGCAGTATTAGAAGCTGCTGCTAAAGTTAATTCACCAGTGATTATTCAATTTTCAAATGGTGGCGCAGGTTTCTATGCTGGAAAAGGTTTAAAATCAAGTGATGCTGCTGTTTTAGGTGGAATTAGTGGTGCAAATCATGTTCATACTATGGCAAAAGCTTATGGTATTCCTGTAATTTTACATACAGATCACGCTGCAAAAAAACTTTTACCATGGATTGATGGTTTATTAGATGCTGGAAAAGAACATTTCGAAAAAACTGGTAGACCATTATTTACATCTCATATGCTTGATTTAAGTGAAGAGCCATTAGAAGAAAATATTGAAATTTGTGTTGAGTATTTTAAAAAAATGAATGAACTTGATATGATGATTGAGATTGAACTTGGAATTACAGGTGGTGAAGAAGATGGTGTTGATAACTCTGATGTTGATAATTCATTACTTTATACTCAACCAGAAGAAGTTTGTTATGCTTATGAAGAGCTAAATAAAGTTGGTCCTAACTTTACAATTGCAGCTTCATTTGGTAATGTGCATGGAGTATATAAACCTGGAAATGTTCAATTAAGTCCAAAAATTTTAGATAATTCTCAAAAATATATCCAAGAAAAACTAGCAACAGCAGATGAGCCAGTTGATTTCGTATTCCATGGTGGTTCAGGATCACTTTTAGAAGAGATTAGAGAAGCTATTGGATATGGTGTAATTAAAATGAATATTGACACTGATACTCAATGGGCAACATGGGATGGAGTTAGAGCTTATGAATCTAAAAATCATGGTTATTTACAAGGTCAAATTGGAAACCCTGAGGGTGATGACAAACCAAATAAAAACTACTATGACCCAAGAAAATGGTTAAGAGCAGGACAAGAGTCTATGATCTCTAGACTTGAAGTTGCATTTTCTGACCTTTGTGCTTTAAATAAAAACTAATAATAAAAAAATGGCTAGTTAATACTAGCCATTTAAACTATCTATTACTATTTTAATAATTAAATAATTTTTTGTAATCATCATGTAATCTTAAGAAGTTATCATTTTTTTCAAATTCGATTATAGTCGATAAAAAATGATTAAAGAAGAAAATATGAGTTTCAAAAATTTGTCAATAAGAAATAAACTTCTAGTTTTAGTTTTCTTACCAATAGTGTTTATCTTAATTATGTCTATTTTTATAATACTAAACTCTTATAATCAAGAGAAAAATGTAACACAACTTGAAAAAAATATAACATTAGATTTGAAAATTTCACAATTAGTACATCAATTACAAGTAGAGAGGGATAAAAGTGGATATTTCCTTACTACTAATGGTTTAAAATTTAAAGATGATATTTTACTTGAAAGAAAAAAAAGTGATACAAAGATAGAAGAATTAATTAATGAAATTAAAACTGTAGATAAAGAGATTCTTCCTTTAAAAGGAGATTTGTATCTTAGTTCTTTTATAAAAAGTATAAAAAGTATAAAAAATATAAGAAAAAAAATTGATAATACAGAAATTTCATTTGAAGAATCTTTAGATTATTTTACAAGTGTAAATAAAAATTTAATTGAATTCACATCAAAAACTGCGTCATTATCTACAAATGCATTAATTGCAAATGAAATTATTGCTTTTTACAATTTTTTATATTTAAAAGAAAAATCAAGCATTGAGCGAGTTATTGGAACAGATGCTTTTTTTTACAAGGCTTATCGAGAAAATTTATATGATAAATTTTTAAGTAGTATTATTACTCAGAATGATTTTTTTGAAGCTTTTAATAGTTACTCTGATAGTAAAACTGTAGAGATTATAAAATCAAAAAATAAAAATTCATCTAAAAATTTAGAACAAATGAGAAAATCACTTTTAGATTTTGAAAGGAAAGTCTCTTTTCTTACAGAACTTAAAAGTATTCTAAATAATAAAATATTAAATAATTATAGAAGCTATATAGTTAAGATTAAAGGTTTTTATAAAACAAAAGCTATAGATGGAATAGTTGATTTTGAAAAAGTTTTAAAAAAATATAAAAATTTTGATACCTTTACTCAAAGAGAAGAATTGCTATTAGTGGAACTTAATAATTTACCAATAAATTTGAGAGAAAACCTTACTCTTGCTGATAAAGAGTTTAATTCTGATAATACAAGTTTTGAAAAAATTGATAAGCTAGCAAAGGTTGATTACTCAAAATTAAAAGAAGAATTAAATAGTTTAATAGAAAACTTCTTAAATATTGAAGCCCAATATTGGTATGACGAATACTCAAAAAGAATAGATTTTCTAAAGCTTTCTGAAGATACTTTATCAAGTAAATTATTAGTATCGATAAAACAAGAGGTATCTTCAATTAGTACTAAAATGTATTTAATTTTAGGATTTACTTTATTTAGTATTATTCTAATTATTTTTATTGTCTTTCAGATAAATAAAAATTTAAATAAAGGAATAAATGAAGTTTATTATGGAACTGAAGAGTTTATGAAATATTTGAATAATGAGATAACTAGATTGCCATATATTAATTATGAGTCTGAAGATGAACTAGGTAAATTAGCAAATATGATAAATACTAATATTGATAAAATTGATGCAGATTTACAAAAAGACTTAATTTGTGTTGAAGAAGCAACTAATACTTTATCAAAAGTTGAAAATGGTTTTTACTCTTTTAGAGTAAATTCAATGGCTGCAAATCCACAGGTTAAAATATTAGCAATAACTATAAATGAAATGTTAAATAATCAACAAAAAGTCATAAGTAATATACTAAAAATACTAGATGAATACACTAACTATAATTATCTTAATAGTATTGATTTAGAGAATATCAGTGGAGACTCTAAAAAAATGATAGATGGTATTAATAATTTAGGTAATGCAATTACATTCATGTTAATAGAGAATAAAAAGAATGGAAATATTTTAGAAGAGGGATCAAATGATTTACTTATAAATGTTGATAAATTGAACATCGCTTCAAGTGATGCAGCAACTAGGCTTGAAGAAACATCAGCTGCTGTTGAAGAGATTGCTAGCAATATAAATCAAAGTACACAAAATGTATCTTCTATGGCTTCTTATGCAACTCAATTATCAAATTCTGCTAACAAAGGTGAGCAATTAGCAAATCAAACAGTGCAATCAATGGAAGACATAAATAAAGAAGTTAGTTCTATAAATGATGCAATAAATGTAATTGATCAAATAGCATTTCAGACAAATATACTATCTCTTAATGCTGCTGTTGAGGCAGCAACGGCAGGAGAAGCAGGAAAAGGTTTTGCCGTTGTTGCACAAGAAGTTAGAAATTTAGCCAATAGATCGGCAGAAGCTGCTAAAGAGATAAAATCTTTGGTGGAAAAAGCCACACAAAAATCTAATCATGGAAAATCGATTGCTGATGAAATGATAAAAGGTTATAACAATTTAAATGAGAATATTAATAGTACGATTGTTTTAATTAATAGTGTAAATAATTCAGCAAAAGAGCAACAATCTGGAATTATCCAAATTAATGATTCAATAAATCTTCTTGATAAGCAAATTCAAGATAATGCAAATATAGCAAATTTTACCCATGAAATTGCAATAAAAAGTTTGCAAATTGCACAAAAAGTAGTTTCTAATGCAAATGAAAAACAATTTAGAGAAAAGATTTAATTCTTTTCTTTTTACTCTGCTAATTTTTATCTAAAAACTATATAATTATATTCAAAGGATTAGTACTATGAATATAAATTTATCAAAGAAAAATATCGAAGATATCAATAGTGATATTGAGATTGTAATTATAAAAAACAAAAAATTACTAGATAAAAAAATAAAAAATATTTTGGAAAATATTTGTTTATTTGATGAATCTAATAAAACTTATTTTGATGTTGAAAATAAAAAATTATATGTTTCATGTTTGAAATTAAAAGATGAAAGTCTAAAGATTGCTTTTAGTACTGCAATAAATGAGATTAAAAAGTATGATTTAAAAACTATAAAATTAGCTATTGTTCAAGAAAATAAAGAGTTAAATATTTCAAATATTATAGAAGGTTTAGTTTTAGGTTCATATGAGTTTAATAAATATAAATCTAAAAAAGAAGAGAGAGTAATTGAAGAAATAACAATATCGATTGAAAAGGCAAATACTGATAAGAAAGATTTGCAAAAACAATTTGAAGAAAGTCTTATCGTTTGCAATAGTGTAAATTATACAAGAGATATTGTAAATACTGCACCAGAAGATTATTATCCTGAAACAATGGCTAATGATGCTATAGAAATAGGAAAGAATAAAAATGTAACATGCACTATTTATGATGAAAATTATTTACTAAAAAATGGTATGAATGCTATGTATAATGTAGGGCTAGCATCAAGACATGAAAGTAAACTAATTCATCTTACCTATAAACACAAAAATCCAAAAGCAAAAATTGTATTAGTTGGAAAAGGTGTGACTTATGATACTGGAGGATTAAGTTTAAAGCGTGGAGATGGAATGGTTTCTATGAAATGTGATAAAGGTGGAGCAGCTTCTATTTTAGGAATTATTCGCACTTTAGCTAAGTTAGAGTTACCAATCGAAGTTCATGCAATAGCAGGAGCAGTTGAAAATATGATTGGTGGAGATGCTTATAAACCAGGAGATATATTAAAAGCTTCAAATGGAAAAACTATTGAAGTTACAAATACAGATGCTGAGGGAAGACTTGTTCTTGCTGATTGTTTACATTTTGCTCAAAAAAATATAAAAGATTTTGATTATATTTTTGATTTTGCTACTTTAACAGGTGCAAGCATTGGAGCATTTGGTGGGTATACTACTGCTGTGATGGGATTTAATGATAAGCTTAAAAATAAAATCTTAAAAGCTTCAAAACAATCAGGAGAATTAGTAGGATTTTTACCTTTCAATGATTATATGGCAAATTTATTAAAAAGTGAAACAGCAGATTTTGTAAATACAAGTCCCAATAAAAATGGTGGGGCAATAACTGCTAGTTTATTCTTAAGTAAATTTATAGAAGATAAGAATAAAAAGAAATGGCTACATTTTGACATAGCTGGCCCTTCATATAGAAAAGAGAGATGGGGAGTAAATCCTTATGGAGCAACAGGTGTTGCTATTAGAATGATGATTAAATTTATGGAAGAAGTTATAAAAAAGAGATAGTCTAATTACTTAGACTTTTCTCATATGATGGATATAAATTTATTATACTTCTTTCGAACTCTTCTTTAAACATAGCAAAATCTTTAAACTCTTTAGGAATAGGTTTATTTAGTATTTCAAATACATCTAAACCTTCTTTTGCACTATTTATCATAGTATTCTCTAAAAACTTTAAATAGGCTATATTTTCATCTATAGGCTCTTTTGTCCTTGATGCTTCACCATGTCCTGGAACTAATATTTTATAATCTATTTTTCTTAATTGCTCTAGTGTTTTAATCCACTTTTTTATATTAGCATGAGGAGTTGCTAATGTTCTTTTGTTAAATATTAAATCTGATGTATAAAGTATTTTACTATTTTCATCATATAAAACTACATCACTTCCTGTGTGTCCATCATAATATAATACTTTTAATTTATAGCCATCAAAATCTAAAATTTTAGACGTTAGTATATTTTGTGGTGAATTAACTTTTGTTCCATTCATCGGTTCATGAATTAAGTTCACAAGATTTACAATATATAAATCTCCATGTTGGTCAATTTCATCTTTTGTATATTGTGTTGCATAAATATCACTATCTAAAAAAGCATTATTACCTAAAAAATGATCTGGATGATGATGTGTGTTTATGATATATTTAATAGGTTTAGGAGTAATTTTTTTTATTTGTTCTTTTACTTGTTCGCCATATAATTTTGAACTTCCTGTATCAATTAAAATTACACTTTTAGGAGTAATTATAAAAGCACAGTTTGCAATATCCCCACCATTTGATGAGGAGAAATACTCTTTTTTACCATAAAAATAGTAGCTATTTTCTGATAATTTTATTGGCTTTAATTTATAGTCAAAACTACTTGAGAACAAAAAACTAAAAGTAATTGATAAAAAAATTAAAGTTTTCATAACTATTTAGCTTCTGAGACAAACTCATTACCATCATTATCATAAAACTCAATTGTATAGTTTTCAGCTATGTCTTTAGTTTCAAAAATAAATCTAGGATTTTCACTAATTGCAGAATAAGTTTTTATTTCACTTAATATTTCATTACCATTTTTTACTAAAATTTTAGTTATATAAAAAGGATTATTTCCAAAAATAAGTCCTGTTTCCATAGGATGGAATATAGAAGCTTTTAATCTTTTTACATTATCTTTTTGAAATAAATTACTTTTTGTTTGTCCAAGATATTTAGCAAAGTCACTATTACTATTTGAAGCCTGACTTGAAACGTCACATCCTCCACCAAAACTTCTTATATTTTTACTAGCAATGTGCCAAATATTTTCTTCATCTAAAATCAAAGCTCTTATAGGAGTTTCTTGGGCTACTTTAATGTTAACAGAAATCAATGGTAAAAGTTTATTTAAATCCATATCAACAATTTTAGGAATTGGATTTAAATCAGCAAACAAAATCATTCTTTTTGCATTTTTTATTTTTTTGCCATCAACTGATATAGGAACTTGTGTTGCATTATCAGCAAAGTTTGGAACAGATAGTTCAATATATTTATCATCAAATACATATTTCTCATCACCTATTATCTCTTTTATAATATCATCAAAAGTAGGTGAATAAACAGGATTCTTGCCATATAAATTTACACTTAAGAAAAGTGTCATTAGGCTTAAAAATAGGTATTTCATAGTAAATCCTTTACTGTTGAGTTCTTGCTATTGGAGGTATATACTCTACATTATAACTTTCAAATATCTTTTTTATACTATTATCTTGATAAGCTTCTTCAATAACTCCATCAATATGATAACTTAATGCTCTAAAATTACTTTGAACAGCCGTTGCCAAATCCCATTTTGAATTCATTTGTGGAATACTATCAGATATATAATATTTATCTTTATTATGCTTATAATCAATTAAATATTCAAGTTGTGCTTTTAATCCTGCAATAGCAGCAATTTTACCACTTTTAAAATCTTCAATTGCATCACTAAATTTCATATAATGTTTAATATTTTTTTGTATTAAACCCCTTGCAAATCCACTTAAGTGAAGGTCTGGAAGCATATCTACTTCCACACCAATTGTTTCATAAGCAAAAACACCTAATGTTTTTATTTCAGGTATTTTATCTTTATGAGTTGCGATAACCCATTTTTCACATTGATATGGTCCTTTTATAGTAACCATTTCATTTTGAAGTTCACCTGTTTGCTTATCAGTTAATCTCATATATTCATAGTCATAAGGAATACGGAACATTACATCAGCTTTGTTCTTATGTACTTTATTCCCTCTCCAAATTGTATTTCTTAAATCAGCTGCTAAATTTTCATCGAACCCTGTTAAATACCAAACTGGTTTGACATTTAAAGATTTTGCGACCTTTTTACCAAGTTCGACATCAATTCCTTTTAATTCACCATTCTCTTTAAAAGAGTAAGGAGGAAAATCCTCATAAACAGCGATGATTATTTCACCGCTAGCTTTGATATCTTCTATGCTTCTTCCAAAGGAATAAACAGTTACAAGTAAAAGTAATGCAGATAATTTAAGAATTGTTTTCATTTTAAATCTTAGTCTTGTGGAATTGTTTCAATGTATGCTCTAATTGCCCACATTGCTTCTTGATTTAAGATACCTTCAAATGGAGGCATATAAACATTACCATTTCTAACAGCTCCACCTCTAATTCTTTCCATAAACCACTCATCACCTTCAATACCAGGCTCAAGATATCTTAAATCTGGAGCAATTCCACCAGAAACAACACCTAAACCATGACATCTAGCACAGTTTTCACTATATGCATGCTCACCAATTTCGATAGCAACTTTGTTTCCTTTATAAGGATTTTCATCCAACCACTCTGCACCTAATGGCTCTAAACCTTTAGTATCAACTGGTTGTGGTGTAACACTACCATGCCCAAATGCAAATACAGCTACTGAAAGTGCTGCTAATCCTAGTTTTTGAATTTTATTCATAAACGTTCCTTTTCTTGTTTTATTTTTTATTTTCGTATTATAGAGACATTTTATAGCTTGATTATAGCATTTTAAAATATTTTTATTCTGCTATTATAGGGCTACAAATTTTATATACAATTCAATAATAAAAATTAAAGGTGGAATAAAAGTGAAAATAAAACTGATTATTATTTTTTTATTATTTTTCATAAATCTATATGGGCAAAATAAATTACGAATAGGTGTATTAGCCTATGGAACAGTAAATTGGGAATTAGATGTTTTAAAGCATAATCAATTTGATAAAAAAAATGGTTTTGAATTAGAAGTATTAAAATTAGCATCAAAAAATGCTCAAGCAGTTGCACTTCAATCTGGTGACGTGGATATAATTGTTACAGATTGGATTTGGGTTAATAGACAAAGAGCTAATAAAAAAGATTTCACATTTTATCCTTATTCAAAAGCTAGTGGAACTATGATGATTGATTCAAATTCTACTATTAATAATTTAATGGATTTAAAAGGTAAAAATCTTGGTATTGCAGGTGGACCTTTAGATAAATCATGGTTACTTTTTAGAGCTTACTGTAAAAATAAATATAATATTGATTTAAAAGATCTTACAAATCCTTTATTTGCTTCAGCTCCAATTGTATATGAAAAAATGTTAAGTAATTCATTTGATGCAGCAATTAATTTTTGGCATTTTAATGCTAAATTAGAAGCAAAAGGTATGAAACCTTTGATTACAATGAAAGATTTATTAAAAGAATTAGGAATAGAAAACGATATCGCTTTTGTTGGGTGGACTTTTAATAGAGAATTTGCATCAAAAAATAAAGAACTAATCAATTCTTTTTTAAATGCAAGTTTAGATAGTAAAAAACTTCTTGATACAAATGAAAAAGAGTGGGATAGAATAAAACCTATTATGAATGTAAAAGATGATAAATCATTTGAAGCTCTGAAAAATGGTTACAAAGATGGAATAATAAAACATTTTGATGAAAATAATATTGATTCTTTTTATAAAATTTTTAACATATTATTACAAGAGGGTGGAGAAAAACTTGTTGGAAGTAGTACTACTTTAGAAAAAGAGACTTTTTGGAAATTTAATTCAAGTAAAAATTGGTAAAAAAAGTGAATAGTCAAACAAAATTTATATCAATTTTTTTCTTTGTAATATTATGGCAAGCCCTTTCTATCGCAATTAATTCATCTGTTTTCCCAACAGTGATAAATATATTAACAAATTTGTCTAATCATTTAGTTAATGGCGAACTAATTCATCATATGTTAATAACTTTACAAAGGGTATGTATTGCATTTTTTATATCGATGATTATAGGTATATTTTTTGGTGTAATAATGGGTTTATATAAAAGAGTGGATGATATGTTAGATTTCATCTTAATTATTGGTCTTAATCTTCCTGCTTTAGTAACGATAATCATTTGTTATATCTGGTTTGGTCTTTCAGATTTTTCTGCACTCTTAGCTGTAATTTTAAACAAAGTTCCAATAATAATAGTAAATATTAGAGAAGGTACAAAAGCAATTGAGAGTAAATACACTGATTTAGCAAAAGTTTATAAACTAAGTAAAAAAGATATTGTTACAAAAATATATTTACCACAAATATATCCTTATATTATGGCAAGTACTAGATTATCTTTATCTTTGATTTGGAAAATTATATTAGTTGTTGAATTATTAGGTAGAAGTGATGGTGTTGGATTCCAAATCTCTATGTTTTTCCAACTCTTTGATATAACATCAATTTTAGCATATTCATTTGCATTTATTTTTGTAATTATGCTTATTGAAACTTTTATTTTAAAACCAATAGAAAATAGAATGAAAAGATGGAAATAAAATGATAAATATAGATATAAAAGATAAAAGATTTAATAAAAAAGATATTTTAAAAGATATTAATATTTCAATTAAACAATCAGAATTTCTATCAATTATTGGACCATCAGGTTGTGGAAAAAGCACATTACTAAATATTGTTGCTAATCTTGATGAAAAATACAATGGACATGTGGATGGTGATTTTTCAAATATTTCATTTATGTTTCAAGATCATAGACTTCTTCCTTGGATGAGTGTAAAAGAAAATCTTTTACTTATTTCAAAAACTAAAGATTTAGATGAAATAAAACAATTAGTAAAATTAGTAGGTCTTGATAATATTTTAGATGAATATCCAAATAAATTGTCAGGTGGAATGGCAAGAAGAGTATCTCTTGTACGGGCTTTTATAAATAAACCAAGTCTTATTTTACTTGATGAGCCTTTTATTTCTTTAGATTATCCAACTTCTGTGAGTTTAAAAAAAGATTTTTTAAATTTTTGTAAAGAGTTTAATCCAACGGTAATTTTAGTTACACATGATATTAGTGAAGCTATACATTTATCAGATAGGATTTTATTTTTAAGTAAAAATCCAGCGCAAATTATTTATGAATTTGAAAATATAAATAATCAAGAATTTAATTTAAAAAAAATAGATGAAATAAAAAATAAAATATTAGAAAATTATCCAAAAATTTTAGAAGGAGAGATATAATGAAATCAAATAAAATCTCATTTGTAGGGAAAAAATTAATTTTACTAACACTACTTACAGGAAGCTTATTTGCTCAAAATCAAAAGATGCAAATATTTAAACCAGTTACTAGTACTTGTCCTCAATCTTGGCTTGATGATATGAAAACACAAGTTGATGATGTTCAAATAACAACTCTAAGAGATATAAAGGGTCTAAAATTTCAAATTGGGGTTCCCAGAGAAATTCAGTCATGTAATACTTCTATTATTGATGATTATATTTTTGAAGGGAATGTACCTGCAAAAGCTATAAAAGATTTTTTTAAAGCTATTCCAAAAAATTCAATTGGAATTTCTCTTCCAGCTTATGAAAATGATAAAGAAATTAAAACTGTTTATGTAATTTTTGAAGATAAAACATATAAAGAGTTTGGAAAATACTAATCCAAACTTTTTATAATAAGATTTTTTAGAGTTTCATTTATTTTAGTAGAGATTTCATTACCTTTTTTAAATGGTTTATATATTTTATATGATAAAAATATAGATTTATTATCAATTGAATAAACTGATAATCCAAGAGGACAATAATTTATATTATTGAAGTTTTCTTCAACCATAGAAAATGTAAAACTACTTTTACAAATACCTATATTTATACCTTTATTTAAAACACCTTTTTTCTCAAGAAGTTGTGCAACTCCATTTGTAGATTTTGCTAGGTCTAATTCATATACAATATTAAATCCTTGAAATATAATTTCATCTTTTAAATTAATTAGTACTTGTTCAAAATCATTATCTTTTATTTCTACTAAAAACAGATTATCATTTTTTATTATTTGATAGTCTGCTTTTATAAAAGAGAAAAAAGTTAATATTAAAAATATTAATTTAATCACTACTTACACTCCATTTCAAAAGGTGCAATACCTAAAGTATCCAAATCAGTCACTGGGTGTAAAAAACCAACTTGAGGTGATGATGAAATTAATGCTCTTGGTTGAACAAGAGATATAGGCATTCTGATTTGACCATTATAATCTCTAAAAGATAAACTTCTTCCTAAATATGCACCAATTTCAAACTCATTTGATCTAATATGTTTTATATTTTCTTCCAAATTTGCAGTTTTAATTTGATTTATTGAAGTAATTATAGCTCTTACTGCAAGCCAATTTGAGAAGTCTTTAGATTGCATCCATCTAGAAGCAAATTTTTCAAATCTACTTTGCATTTGAGCTGCACCCCAAGCTTCAATAACTTTATGCCATGCAACAGGAGTAAGACCTTGTGTCCCAGCAACTGGTCTTGGTAGCCAAGAGTTAAAATACATAAATTCACCAAAATCTCCATAATAATCTGCTAAAAGTAATACATCATAATCGCTAGCTTGAGTAAATACTGGAAATTCATCTCCAGCTTTTCTTCTAATATCACTATTATTATCCCATACTTTTTCTTTTACAATCTTCGCACCAAATTTTTTTACAGAATTTTTAATATCATTTTTTATAGATTCATCTTTTGGATTTTGACCACTAATTAAAAATATCTCTTTAAAATTTCTTTTTACTAAAAATTGAACTAATCCATCATAAAGCATAGCATTACTTGGAATAGTATGTAAAAGATTTTTCTCACAGTGTGTTTTTCTCAAACTTGTAGTTTGACTACTAGCATTTACAAATAATACATTTTTAGCTTTTGGATGTTTTAGTAAAGTTTCTAAAAAATCATCTTCTACATTTAAAATTACATATGAATTATTTTCATTTACAAATTTTTCAAATGCACTTGTTAAATCTTTTTTTTCATATGATATAACAGTTGTTAAATTAAAATGTTGATTTAAAAACCTTGAACTTTTATTACTATCTTTTATTGCAAGTTCAACACCTCTAAGTCCTAAATCCTTAG
>Ga0193961_1000099_pt1 | contig 33236 bp, 30 predicted proteins | sample FB_4_MG_FD_140371 | JGI IMG/M metagenome (GOLD analysis project Ga0193961, IMG submission 140371) | Microbial mat bacterial communities from the Broadkill River, Lewes, Delaware, United States - FB_4_MG | ecosystem: Environmental > Aquatic > Freshwater > River > Microbial mats | place: USA...
ACCAAATCTTAATCTACATTTAATACGAGCAAGTAAAATATCAAAATCAAAAGGTTTTTTGATATAATCATCCGCACCAGTTGTAAGAGCTTTTATCTCACTCTCTTTATCATCTCTAGCACTTACGATAACTACAGAAGTTCGACCACTTCTATTTTTAATTAATTTAGTCAATTCAAGACCATCACCATCAGGCAACATCCAGTCTGATAAAACTAAGTCATAGTTTCTAATCTCTATAAAATATTCTGCATCTTTAAAATTTTCTGCAATATCTACTTGGTATCCAATATCTTGAAGACCTTCTTGAAGTGTTCTATTTAATGTACTCTCATCTTCTACTATTAAAATTCTCATTTAATTTTCCCTTTATTAATTGTCTAAACTTAAAGTTAAGTTAAGTTTTAGTTTCAAAGTTTGGGATTATAACATAAAAAATTGATAATTTAAAGTATTTTTAAGTTAAATTTTCAAATTTACATTATTTTTAAAATTTTTTGCTATAATCAAAAAAAATTTAAGGTATATACATATGAAAATTATAAACAAGAAAACTATCATCAGTATTGTAGCTTCATTGGCACTTTCAAGCACTTTATTTGCTGCGACAGATAAAGTGTATGCTGTTGTTAATGGTGAAAATATTACAGCTTCAGATATAAGAACAGCATTAAGAGATCCTCGAGTACAATTTGATACATTACAAGAGGCACAAAAAAAGCAAGTTTTAGAGAATATTGTAGAGCAAAAAGTACTTGCACAAAAAGCTTATAAAAGTGATATCGTAAAATCTGCTGAATATGCTAAAGAGTTAGAGAAAGTAAAACAAAGTCTTGCTTATCAACTATGGATAAGAGATTTGAGTAAAACAATTAATGTGACTGAAAAAGAGATAAAAAAATATTATGATACAAATAAAGCAAAATATGTTACTCCTTTAGAGTTGCAAGCAAGTCATATATTATTAAAAACTGAAAAAGAAGCAGCTGATATTATTAAAAATTTAGAAAAATCTAAAGATAAAAAAACAGCTTTTACAAAAATGGCAAAAGAGAAATCAACAGGACCATCAGGATCAAATGGTGGAGAGTTAGGTTGGTTTACAAAAGATAAAATGATACCAGAATTTAGTGCAGCAGCAGAAAAATTAAAAATAGGGGAGATTACATCAAAAGCAGTAAAAACTCAATATGGTTATCATGTAATCTACTTGGATGGAAAAAAAGAATCAACTACTATCTCTTTTGAAAAAATTAAAGCAAAATTAAAACAAGAGTTGTTACAGCTAGCATTTGTTGAAAAAGTTCAAAAAATAGCAGCAGATTTACAAAAAAAATCAAAAATAGAATATAAATAATTTAAAAAGGCAAAAATATGGCAGTATTAGATGTAGTAAAAGCAGGTGTCTTGACAGGATGTGAAGCAAAAAAATTATTTGATTATGCAAAAGAGAACAATTTTGCAATTCCTGCTGTAAATATAGTAAATACAGAATCAATCAATGGTGTATTAGAAGCAGCAGCAAAAGTAAACTCACCTGTAATAGTACAGTTTTCAAACGGTGGTTCAACTTTTTTCGCAGGAAAAGGATGTAAAGCACCAAATGCTTCTGCTTTGGGTGCGATAAGTGGAGCGAAACATATTCATATGATGGCAGAAGCATATGGTGTTCCTGTTGTTTTACATACAGACCATGCAGCAAGAAAACTTTTACCTTGGATAGATAGTCTTATCGAAGCAAGTGAAGAGCATTTTAAAAATACTAGTAGACCATTGTTTACATCTCATATGCTTGATTTGAGTGAAGAACCTATTGAAGAAAATCTTGATACTTGTGTTGAGTATTTTAAAAAAATGAATACCCTAGATATGATGATAGAGATTGAGTTGGGTATCACAGGTGGGGAAGAGGATGGTGTAGATAACTCTGAAATAGATAATGCACTTCTATACACACAACCAGAAGAGGTAAACTATGCGTATGAAAGACTCAATGCAATTAGTCCTAATTTTACAATAGCTGCGAGTTTTGGAAATGTACATGGTGTGTATAAACCAGGAAATGTAGTATTGACTCCAAAAATACTTGATAATTCACAAAAATTTATCTCTGAAAAGTACAACTTATCTGATAAACCAGTAAACTTTGTATTTCATGGAGGAAGTGGTTCAAATCTTGAAGAGATTAGAGAAGCTATCTCATATGGTGTAATTAAAATGAATATTGATACAGATACACAATGGGCATTTTGGAATGGTGTAAGAGCATTTGAAGCTGAAAAACATGAGTATTTACAAGGTCAAATTGGAAATCCAGAAGGTGATGATAAACCAAATAAAAAGTACTATGACCCTAGAGTTTGGTTGAGAGCTGGACAAAATGGATTGATCGCTAGACTAGAAGTAGCATTTAACGATTTAAACTGTATAGATAAAAACTAAAGGTACTATTATTAAAAAGTCTAGTAAAAAAATAAAAAACACTATAAAAGAAAATGAACAAGAACCAAAAACACCTGAACAACTCAAAAAAATAGTTGAAAAGAATAGATTTGGTGGGTATTATAAAACGAAGAAACGGTTTATAAACTAAAATTTGTTTATTAGGATAATGATAGAAAAAAGGGGAAATCATATGTTTTCCCCTTTTTTTATGGATACTATAAACCTAAAGATTTAAGAGTTTTTAGAGTAAGTGCACCTTCATTTAATTTATTTGCTTTTTGATATGCTTTTACAGCGGCTTTTGTTTCTGGATTGTAAATACCATTGATATTAGTGATCTCAAAATTTTTCTCTTGAAGTTTTCTTTGTAAGTTAGAAATTATATCAGGTGTTGTATTTGTTTCACAAAGGATTGATTGCCATCTTAGGTAAGAATCAGAAGTTTTGATTTTTGTATCTACATTTGTATAAATTGCAGGAATATTAGTTTTGATCTCTTTTGCAGGTGTGTCAATTTCTCTTGTTTTAACCATTTTACATATTGCTGGAATTTTAATTTCTTTTGTTGTAGCAGGTTTATCTACTACAGTATAAGTCATTGTTTTATACACAGCAGGAATTTTAATTTCTTTTGTTGTAGCAGGAGTATCTATCACTTCCATTTCTATTGTTTTATAGACAGCAGGAATTTTAATTTCTTTTGTTGACGGTGCATTTACTACCACTCTTCTTTCAATTGTTTTATACACAGCAGGAGTCTTGATTGATTTGGTTGATGCAGGTATATCAATGACTTTTGAAGTTAATGTTTCATATACTGCAGGTACTTCAACTAAACATAAAATATTTCCAGTTGAATTATCAACTTTTTCAATCTCTCCTCGTCCTCTTTTCCAAGCAGTATATGCTGGTTTGATAAGCACTTTTTCTGTAACTTCTTTATATGTAGTAGGAACAGTAACCAAGGTTGTTTTTTCTGGTTCAATCATTACTGTTTCTTGAACAGTTTTATATGTCCCTGGAAGCGTGATGATCTTACTACTTTCAGGAGTAGCTAATACCTTTTTTGATATTTTTTTATAAGTTGCAGGTATTACAACAAGTTTGAATGATTCTGGTTTTATTAAAACTTTTTGAGTAATTGCCTTGTATGTTGCAGGTACAGCTACCAATCGAGAAGTTGCTTCTCGAATAGTTACTTTTTTTTCAACTAATTTATATGTTGCAGGCACAATCGAGATGTTTGTTCGTGCTTCTTTGAGCATTTTTTGAATCTCTTTCGTTTCATATTGAGCAGGAACTAAAACTTTTGCATAACACTCTCCAGCTTTTGCATTTGGAGGGACTAATGCATTTAGGACAGCATTTGAATCTTTTAATTCAGTATTCATAGCATTCATTGATTCAATTGAACTTAAAGCTTTTGTATTGTCCTCTTTTAATTGAGATATTTGAGATTTTTGAGTTTTAACTGTTTTTTGTAGTTCTAGTATTTGTTTATCTGAGTCACTAAGCGATACCTTGTTATTAGTAGAGCAAGCTGTCATACCAAATACTGCAACAGTAGCTATAATAGCAGAATTTCTTACATGTTTTACCATTGTTTTTCCTTGTTTTGATTATAATAGATTATAGCAAAATAAATATAAAGGTATAAATATAAAGATTTAATTAATAAATTAAATATAAAAACAATGGTATAATTAATTCATTAACATATAATCAAGGGGAAAATTTGAAAAAAATTATAGTATCATCATTGATAAGTATCATGGCGGTAGCTACAGTACATGCGGCAGATTGTATCATGGCGAAAGAATTAGATGTTCATTTTAAAAATGATTCAACAATTTATTCTGACGCTTCAGAGATGCAAGAGATTAAAATATATGCAGATTTTTTGATAAAAACTGATTTGTATGCAGTAGTTGAAGGACATACGAACTCTTTGGCTGAGGCTCGTTATAATTATGATTTGTCTTCGAGACGAGCTATTAAAGTAAGAGAAGAATTAATTACACTAGGCGTGAGTGCAGATAAAATAAGTGCCATGGGTTTTGGTGAAACAACTCCATTGTATGATAACAATACTACTTTAGGACAAGCACAAAATAGAAGAGTTGTTGGGGAAGTATTTAATGATGAAATTGAAGTATTAAACTATTTAAATAATGCTAAAAGTAGAATTGCTGATATTAAATACAAAGAACAGTAGAGAGAAATAATTCTTTCTATTATTTAGTATAAAAAAGTTATTTTTCTATAAGCACTAAAGTAAATAAAGAGAGAAATACTAATAATATTCCAACTAAAGCAAGACTATTTGGTATCACTATTCCTAAAAGAATTATTTCAAATATAATAGTAAATACAACTTCTGTAGATTGCGTGGCATCTACTATTGCTATTTGTGTTGCATTTTTGGCTTTACCTCTTGCAAATAAGAAAAGAGTTGTAGCCATAATACCAGAAAATATAGCTACAGCAAAAATACTGATATATTGACTTTGAGAAGGAATACCTACTTCAAAAAAGAATGATAAAATGATCCAAAAAGGTATACTTCCTAGTGAGAGTAAAAATACTTTTGCAAAGGTACCTATCTTACTCTTTTTTTCCCAAACAAGTTGATTTCCTAGAGGGTAGGCAAAACTTGCAACTAAAATTAAAAAGACATTAAACATTTGATGTTCCAATTCTTCTTTATCTATTGCGCTAAAATTTACTATTAAGATAGATAAGAAAATAATACTAACTAATATCCATGTACTACGAGATATCTTTTGTCCAAAAAGGCTTAATATAACCAAAGAGGAAAGGATAGTAAACTGCCAAGTAGTCGCTACGACCCAAGCGGGGGAACTATTAGCAACATAGCAAATCAAAGCATAAAATATACCAAATCCGATAGATCCAGTAATACTCCAAAATAGAAAATCATCAAAAAATTCTATTATTAAATCTTTTATATAATCATATCCCTTAAAAATAATAAAACCAAGGAATAATAGAAATAACATATAGATATATCGTAGAGTAGCAGACCAAAACCAGTGTCCACCTTCGAGTGAAATGTATCTATTGAGTATAAATGTTGTACTAAAACAGAGTGCAGCGAGTAAAGCGAAAAGGAGTATTTTTAAAGTATTTGTTTTCATAGATCTCTTTTTAGATTATAGTTTATCACTTTTTTTAGATTATAAATAGTAATATATTGTTATGTTTTTTACAAGTATAAAATAAGATTTATTATTTGGTTTAATCAAATGATACAAATAGAGGATCTCTTAATTGTTAAACTTTAAAAAAACTTATCATGTAAAATATTATGGCTATACACCTTCAAAATTGATTTTTTAAGAAGGTGTATTTTCATTGAGTTGTTTTATTTTTTTAATATATCTATATAATGAAGGTTCTGACATATAAAGTTTTGCTGCAACCTCTTGAACGGATCCTCTTATATTAAAAATACCACAATCATTCAAAGCAGAAATCACCTCGGTTTTTTCTTTAATAGTCATTCTATTTGGTATAACATCAAATTGATTGATAATAGTATCAATTTTATTGAGAGTTATCTCTTTGGAATTAGAATTTAAATTTTCTTTAATATTGTTGAGAGAGACTAGTTTTTCATCTATATAATTTGGAAGTAAAGAGGTCAAGAAGGATAATGACTTTTTCATTTCATGGTAGTCTGAATTTAAACACATCACGCCTACAATATCATTTTTATCATCTCGTATAAAATATGTCGAAGAGTATAACAATTTATTATTTAAAGTTTTAGAATTATAGTTACAAATAAACTGCTTATTTCCTTTAGATTCCATTGTAAGAAATTCTAATACTAAACCTGTGACAGGGTCGCCAATCTTTCTATTACTAATATGTCCATTTATTATATAAACTATTGATTGATCATAACTTGTTAAGTCATGGATAATTATTTCTGTATTTTCACCTAAAACTTCTCCTAAAAAATCTGCTATAGGTAAAAATTTTTCTACATTACTATTCAAAGGCAACCTTAATTCTTTTTGCGGTAATTATAAGAAAATAATAAAAAATTGTCAAATTTTCTTAAAAAATTGATCATATTATGTATATAAAGTATATTTTATACAATAAAAAGTATAGAAATTGTCAAAAAAACTATAAAATCCTTTACATTGATAAAATATTATTATATAATTACAAATATGATAAAAAGTAATTATTATAATAAAATATTATTAAATAATAGTTTCAGTTAAAAAATATTATCATAAGATACTGTAGTTAAGATGGTGTTGATTCAAATATAGGTGGAAAATAAATGAAAAAAGATATTATAATCGTAGGTGGTGGATGTATTGGACTTATGTCTGCGTATTGTTTACAAAAAAGTGGAAGAGATGTAACAGTAATAGAAAAAAATGACATTACAAATGGTACATCATTTGGTAATGCTGGATTATTATCAGCATTTAAAAAAGCACCTTTAAGTGCACCTGGAGCAATTACAGATACGATTAAATTGATGTTAAAAGGGGAATCACCTGCGAGTATACATCCTACATTAAATCTTCATTTATATAAATGGCTTCTTAAATTTGCGGCAAGTTCAACGGAAGCTAGATTAAAAAGAACACTAGCACTTTTTGAAAGATATGGACAAATTAGTTTAGATATGTATAAGTCGATGGTTGAAGATGAGGGTATAGATTTTCATTTTAGAAAAGATGGACTTTTAATGATTTATACAGAACAAGAAACTTTTGATGCTAAAGCTGTACATTGTAATGATCCAAAAGCATTTGAAATTCTTTCAAAAGAAAAAACAAAAGAGTATATGCCAATTTTAAATGATAAAGTTATTGGGTCAATTTTATTAAAAGAAAATGGTCATATAGATTCAGGGGAGATGATGCTTGCTGTAAAAAAATATTTGGAAGAAAAAGGTGTAGAATTTCTTTTAAATGAAGAAGTAAATAGATTAGAATTTGAGGGTACAAAAGTCACTAAAATAAGAACCTCAAAAGGTGTTTATGAAGCAGAACAATTGATACTTTCAACAGGAGCAGATGATAAACTTGCGAAACAAGCTCAAAATAAATTTATGATGACACCTGCAAAAGGATATAGTTTAACTTTTAAAATGGATGAAGAAATGATGCCAAAAACCACCTCTTTATTTGCAGATTTATTTATCGCCATGACTCCAAGAAGAGAAACACTTCGAATGACTTCTAAACTCGAATTAGGAACTACTGATCCCTCAATAGTGAGAAAACAGATAGAAAGTATGAATAAAAATTTAGCACAATATACAAATACTTTTGAAAGAAGAGAAGTTGTAGAATGGTCAGGATTTAGACCACTTACACCAAATGACATTCCAATTTTAGGATTTGATGAAAGATATGATAACTTAGTGCATGCAACAGGACTAGGATGGTTAGGAATTACATTTGCTCCTTCTATTGGAAAAATTATTAATGATGTTATTACAATCAATAAAAAGAATGAGACAAATGCTGATATTTTACTATTTTCATCATTTTTTCAAGGATAAGTGAAATACAAAACAGTAAATATTTATATATTAAGGAGATAAATGATTATTAGAAAACAAGTGAATGAAAGAATGAGTAGAATAGTAGAAAATAATGGTGTTGTCTATTTTGCAGGAATTGTATCAGATGATAAAACATTAGATATAGAGGGTCAAGCTAAAAGGGCTTTAGAGATTGCAGAGATAAGATTTGAAGAAGCTGGTGTTACAAAAAATGATTTGTTAATGGCACAAATATTTATAAAAGATATTTATAGAGATTTTGTAGATTTTAATGGAGTATGGGATGCATGGGTTTCAAAAGAAAATCCACCAGCACGAGCATGCGTTGAAGCAAATATTGCGAGTCAAGAAACTTTAGTTGAGATTGTATTTACAGCAACTAAAAGTAAATAGTTAAAAAAATTAAAAGGATTATATATGAGGAAGTTAAAAAATATACTATTTTATGTAGTTATGTTAGCTCTGCCAAGCGTAATGTTAGCAGAAGAGATTGTTGGAATTGATCAAAAAATTGATCAATTTTTTAGTACCTATTTAGGTTGGTTTGCAAATACTATTTTTTATGGTGTTACTATAGAAGATGGAGTAAAATTTCCATTGATTGTTGGTTGGTTATTTGTAGCTGCTATTATTTTTACTTTATATTTTGGTTTTATACAATTTAGAAAATTTAGATTATCTATAGATATTGTATCAGGAAAATATACAGATCCAAAATCTAAAGCAAAAGGGGAAGTTTCACATTTTCAAGCTTTGGCAACTGCATTATCAGGGACTGTTGGTCTAGGAAATATTGCAGGTGTTGGTGTGGCAGTTGCTATTGGTGGACCAGGGGCTACTTTTTGGATGATTATTTGTGGTTTATTTGGAATGGCTTCTAAGTTTACAGAAGCTACATTGGGTGTAAAATATAGAAATGAACATGTAGATGGTACAGTTTCAGGTGGTCCAATGTATTATTTATCAAAAGCATTTAAAGAAAAAGGGTATGTAAAAGTTGGTAAATTTCTAGCGGTTGGTTTTGCAATTATGACAATATTTTCTTCATTTGGTGCAGGAAATATGTTCCAAGGAAATCAAGCAAATGCAATGCTTGTACAAACATTTAATATAGCTCCTGGTTATGGTTGGGTTACAGGTATTATTTTGGCTGTATTGGTTGCTTCTGTTATTATTGGTGGTATGCCATCAATTGGTGCAGTTACTTCAAAATTAGTTCCAGCTATGGCTATTTTATATGTCGGTATGTCTATTATTGTACTTGTTTCACACTATGACCAAATAGGAAGTGCATTTAATCAAATATTTGTTGGTGCATTTACAGGTGTTGGTGTAGCTGGTGGTTTGATTGGAGCATTGATTCAAGGTCTAAAAAGAGCAACTTTTTCAAATGAAGCTGGTGTAGGGTCTGCAGCTATTGCCCATTCTGCTGTAAAAACAAAAGAACCAGTAACAGAGGGTCTAGTTGCATTACTTGAGCCATTTATTGATACGGTTGTAATTTGTACAATGACTGCTTTGGTTATTACTATTTCAGGAATGAATACAGGTGAATTAAGTGGAGTTACATTAACAGCTGCTGCATTTACTGAAACATCATTTATATTTGAGTATATTTTAGCACTTGCAATAGTTTTATTTGCATTTTCTACAATGATCTCTTGGTCATATTATGGTTTAAAAGCGTGGACTTATCTTTTTGGTCAAACTAAAACAAATGAGACTATTTACAAAAGTATATATTTAGGATTTGTAGTCGTTGGGACAAGTATCAGTTTTGGGGCTGTTATTGACTTTTCTGATGCTGCTATGTTTGCAATGTCAATATTTAATATTATTGGATTATACTACCTAATGCCAATTGTTAAAAAAGAGTTAAACTCTTTTCTTTCCCGTGTTGAATCTGGAGAGATTAAAAAATATAAATAGTTCTTAATACTATTCAAATAATAAAAGGTATCTTACTTAAAAATAATAAGTCAAGATATCTTTTAACACTCTATTTAAAATAAGCTAACTTAGCTAAAATATACTTGTTCATTTACATGATATAATACAAGAATATTTTCTATAAAAAAATAAATCAAACATAAAATAACAATTAGAATAATTATCATAAATAATAGAGTAAAAATAAGGATATAATTTGATTACAGAATCACGAAGAGAGATTGCAAAACTTTTAAACAAATTTGAATTTTCAATTAACAAAACAATTTTTTTATTTATGTTTTCATTGATTACTTCATTGATGGTGTCATTTATTCCCCATTATGAGGGTATGAGTAGTGCTGCAAATTGGACTCTATTTATCCTCTTATTTTCTGCTTTACTTTGGATGACTGAAGCGATACCTGCTTTTGCTGTTTCTTTGCTGCTTATATCTTTAGAGATAATTATTTTAGGTGAAGTAGATGGAATATATGCAACTACAGCAAATGATTGGAAACTTTTTATATCACCATGGGCTAGCTCTTTGATATTTTTATTTATTGGTGGATTTATATTAGCACTTGCTGCTTCCAAAACAAAACTTGATATTTGGATCGCTAAAAGAGTTTTGGGTATTTCAGGAAGTGATCCCAAAAATATTTTGACAGGACTTATGGTCGTTACTTTTGTATTTTCAATGTTTATATCAAATACAGCAACTACAAGCATGATGCTCACGATACTTGTACCAATAATTTATAAACTGAAAAAAGACAACCCTTTTAATAAAACACTCTTGTTAGGAGTTGCTGCGGCTGCTAATATAGGTGGTATGGGTACTATTATAGGAACACCACCAAATGCAATAGCCGTAGGAGCTTTAGGTATAAATGCTCCTAGTTTTTTAGGATGGATGTTTTATGCAGTACCTCCTGCTATTGTGTTGATAGTTTTTATTCGGTATATTTTACTCAAATTATATCCTTCAAATGAAAGCAATATAAAGATTGATTTTATAGAATCAATAGATTCAGATGATGAAACTACTGAGAAAAAAAATAAAAAATCAGATATTCCTAGCTGGCATAAACTTACTGTTATTATTGTATTTGCAACGACATTATTTTTGTGGTTAACTTCATCTCTTCACAATCTTCCTACAGCAGTTGTTGCATTTTTACCTATAGTCGTATTTACAATCACTGGTATAGTAGATGCTGAGGATATTCGTACTTTGCCTTGGGAGATTTTACTTTTGATTACAGGAGGTTTATCATTGGGACTAGCTGTCTCAAATACAGGTCTAGCTTCTTGGTTTGCTACAGCTATCCCTACTGATGCATTAGATCTCTTTGTAGTGGTTATAATTTTTTCTTTTTTAGTTGTATTAGTATCAAATTTTATGAGCAACACAGCTGCAACGAATATACTTATGCCAATAGTAATTGCTATTATTATAGGTTTTACAAATGACAATCAAATACTTATAAATACTGTAATTATTGTAGCATTAAGTGCATCAAATGCGATGCTTTTATCTGTATCTACTCCACCGAATGCTATAGTATATTCTACAGGGATGATAAAGTCTAAAAACTTTTTAACAATAGGTATTATTATTGGTATTATTGGTCCTATTGTTATAATGTCATGGATTTATATGATATTTGGATAAAACAACAAAAATAAATAGTATAAATGTTACAATGAAATAAAAACAAGGTAAAAATATATGATCTACCCAATAAAATTTATAATGATATTTATTATAATAGTCGTTTTATATACAGGATGTACGACACAAAAAGTCCCTCTTAAAACCATCAATGATCTACAAAAAATAGAGCAAAAACCATATTTGTATACAAATAATATAGAGCTTATTCCAAAAGATGTCAAAAATAAATTAATAAAAGATTTTGAAGAAAATTATTTTTATCCTTGGCATATCAAAAAAATCACTTTCCCATACAAAGATGCGACTTGGGGTAATATCTATACAAAAAAAGAGGTCTATTCTGAAAATCTTACCAAAATTTCTCAAGAATGGTTCGATAGTATTATAGATAAGTCAAATTTTAAAGAGTTTGATACCCTCCGTAAAAAAGCAATCACAACTACAAATACACATTTGAAAGTTTTTCCAACGGTAAGTAAGATATTTTATGATCCAAATCAAGCAGGAGAGGGGTTTCCTTTTGATTATAATGAAAACTCAAGTATCAAGATAAATACACCACTCTTTATATCGCATCTATCCAAAGATAAATTGTGGGCATATGTAGAATCAAGTGTCGCATCTGGATGGATAAAGGTATCAGCAATAGCTTATGTAGACAAAAAATTCACAAAGCGTTTTGAAAACTCTTCTTATTATGTAAATATAAAAGATGATAGTAATATTTACAAAAATGGCTATTTATTAACTAGTGTTGAGTTGGGAACACTTTTCCCAAAAATAAAAAAAGGCTTTGTAATTGCTGGAAAAGATTATAAGAATAATGGTTTTATTAGAGTAATAGATACAAATCCAAATTTTCAAAAACTAGGGATAGATTTTAATTTAGAAAATATCAAAAAGTTGAGTATGCAACTTATTGGTGAGCGATACGGTTGGGGTGGTGTCCTTGAAAATAGAGACTGTTCCTCCATGACAAAAGATTTTTATGCACCTTTTGGTATATTTTTACAAAGAAATTCAGGTGCACAAAAAAAAAGTGGAAAAGTTTTGGATATAAGTACTTTAAATAATACAATGAAAAAAGAATTTATTCTTCAAAATGCGATACCTTTCCAAACTTTGATCTATTTACCTGGGCATATAATGATTTATGTGGGTGAAAAAAATGGAGAGCCTTTAGTATTTCATAATATGTGGGGTGTAAAAACGATTGATAAAGATGGGAACTTTGGAAGAAATATCATAGGAAAAGCAGTTGTAACGACACTTTCTCCAGGGAAAGAATTAGATAATAGTGCAGAAAAATATACTATTTTAAATCGTATACAATCTATTACGATAGTTACACAATAAATCAAGGAGATAAATAGATGCGTCAAAATTTTAATTTGTTACTTGTAGTAGGTTTTGTAGTTATTGGTTTTTGTGTGTATGTTGAGTTGTTTTCTTTCTGGTTATTTTTAGTGTATATAGGGATTGCAGTACTTGGATTTTATGATATGCAACAAACCAAACATACATTGTGGAGAAATTACCCGATAATAGGGAGATTTCGATGGATTTTAGAAGAGTTAAGACCTCCAATACGACAATATTTTATAGAATCAGACATTGATGGAGTTCCTTTTAATCGTGAAACGAGAGGAGTTGTATACAGACGCTCAAAAAATAGCCTTGATACAATCCCTTTTGGAACAAAAAAAAATCTGTATAAAACAGGATATGAGTGGATTGCCCATAGTTTACATGCCTTACAGTTAGAAGATATAAACCAAAATCCACGAGTTATGATAGGTGGAAAAAATTGTAAAAAACCATACTCCTCTTCTCTTTTTAATATCTCTGCTATGAGTTTTGGAGCATTAAGTTCAAATGCTATTTTGGCTTTAGGACAAGGTGCAAAACTGGGTGGTTTTGCTTTTAATACAGGGGAGGGAAGTATTAGTAGCTATCATTTAGAAACGAATGCAGATTTGATCTGGCAGATAGGTACTGGATATTTTGGATGTCGAGATGCAAATGGAAATTTTGATGAAAATAAATTTCGTGAAAAAGCACTCTTAGAGAGTGTAAAAATGATAGAGATTAAACTTTCACAAGGGGCAAAACCAGGGCATGGAGGTATCTTACCAGCACATAAAAATACACCTGAAATCGCTTTACAACGAGAACTAGAACCATATACGCAGGTTAATTCTCCCTCTACACATAGTGCATTTACAAATGCTAGTGAGATGATGCTATTTATACAAAAGCTACAAAATCTTTCAGAGGGAAAACCTGTAGGATTTAAAATAGCAATAGGTGTGAAAGAGGAGTTTGTTGCTATTTGTAAAGCGATAAAATCACTCAATATTGTACCCGATTTTATCACTATAGATGGTGGCGAGGGTGGTACAGGAGCTGCTCCTTTAGAGTACACAAATCATGTAGGGATGCCACTTCGTGATGCTTTGATATTTGTGATTGATACACTCAATGGGTATGGACTCAAAAAAGAGATAAAAGTATGTGTGAGTGGAAGAGTAACCAATGGGATGGATATAGCAAAAAATTTAAGTTTGGGTGCAGATTTTTGTGCGAGTGCTAGAGGAATGATGTTTTCTTTAGGATGTATACAATCGCTTCAATGTCATAAAAATACATGTCCTACAGGTATTGCAACGCAAAACAAAAAACTATCAAATGGAATAGTTGTCAAAGATAAAAAATTGCGTGTTCAAAACTACCATAAAAATACAGTAGAAAGTTTTGTTGAAATTATTGCTTCAGCTGGCTTATCTTCATCGGAACAACTTACTAGAAAACATATCTATTATAGAACATCTCCTACAGAATATAAAAGATACGATCAACTTTTTATACCTGTTATTTACAATTCATACACAAGTTAAATTTTCTAGCAGTTGAGAAGAAATAGTAATGTAATTTTATGCCAAGAAGTATTATCTCTTAAAAAGACAAGCAGTATATTTTGTTATAGATTGATCTAACTTTTGTAAAATGTTCTATTGTTGCTTCTGTATTAGATATATACAATTTTTTGATGAAAAAATGTCATAATTAGAAAAAATAAAATTGAATTATTTTTGTTATCTCTTTTTTATTCTTTTTTCATATAATCTAATTTAAATACTAAAAGGTACAAAATGATAAGTAAGCTTATAAAAGGTAATAAAAAATTTAAAGATACACATTTTCATAAATTAGAAGGTAAGTTCGATCATCTTATTGAATATGGTCAAAGTCCAGATGTTTTGTTTATAGGATGTAGTGATAGTCGAGTTGTTCCAGATCTAATAATGGATAGTAAACCTGGTGATATGTTTATTTTACGAAATATAGGTAATTTTGTACCAACATATAAAAATGATGATGACTTTCATGGTTCAAGTGCGGCTATAGAATATGCTGTAAGCGTTTTAAATGTGCGTGACATTATAATCTGTGGTCATAGTCATTGTGGTGCTTGTGAGTCTTTATATAAAGATTTAAGTGAAGAACCACATTTAGTACATGTTAAAAAATGGTTAGAACTTGGAGAAAAAGCAAAAGAGATAACGCTTGCTAAAATTAGTGATAAAAATGACAAAGCTGCAATATATAGAATGACAGAAAAAGAATCTATTAAAATACAGTTGGAAAATTTATTAACATATCCTGAAATCTTAAGAAAAGTAAATGCAGGTCAACTAGATATTCATGGATGGTATTACAAAATAGAAGATGGAAGTATTGAGTATTTTAATGGAGAAAGTGATTCTTTTGAAGAGTTAAAATAAGAGTTATTTTCTCTTATTTTAACTAGATTAATATAGTTAATGTTTCTCTTTTTTAAGAGGGATTACTAACATATTTACATATCTTCCTTCTAATTTAGGGTCATTTTCTTTTGATGCAATATCTTCAACCATTGGCCAAACTCTATGAAGAACCTCACCACCAGCAGCTGGATTTGCCATCTCTCTTCCTCGTAAAAATACTCTAAATTTTACATGATTTCCTTTTTCAAGAAATTCTCTTGCATGTTTGACTTTATAATCAATATCATTTTGTGCAATTTTAACGGATAATTTAATCTCTTTTGTTACAATGATTTTTTGATTTTTCTTTGCTTCTTTAATTTTCTTTTCTTGTTGATATTTAAATTTACCATAATTCATAATTTTTACAACAGGCGGTTTAGCATTTGGAGCAATACATACAAGATCCAATCCAGCTTCATCTGCCAATACCATCGCTTCTCTTGAACTTATAATTCCATGAGAAGAACCATCATCTGCATTACATCGAACCTCTCTAAATCTAATATCTTCATTTAATAGTGTATCGTCTTGTTTTTTATTGTTTTTAAAACTCAAATTTTATCCCCTGTTTGGTTTAATTTTAACATATCTAAAAATTCTTCTTTAGACATCTCACTTCTTTCTCTTTTTCTTCTATTCCTAAGTGCAACTTTAGAGTTTGCTACTTCCTCGTCACCAACGACAACTATCATAGGTACTCGTTGTTTTTCAGCAATTCTAATTCTTTTATTTAGACTTTCATTTTGATTAAATACTTCACTATCAACTTCAATAGATTGTAATTCTTTTGCTAACTCTTTTGCATAATCATTATGTGCATCAGCAATAGGGATAATAATCACACCAGTAGGAGCAATACTCAAAGGAAATTCACCTGCAAAATGTTCTGTCATAATCCCGATAAATCGCTCAAATGAACCTAAAATAGCTCGGTGAATCATTACAGGTCGTTCTCGTGTATCTTCTGAAGTTGTATAATTAATATCAAATCTTTCAGGTAAATTCATATCTACTTGAATAGTTCCACATTGCCATTTTCGCCCAATAGCATCTGTAATTTTAATATCAATCTTAGGACCATAAAATGCTCCACCACCTTCATCTATTCCATAAGTGTATCCATTTTCATCCAAAGCATCTTTGATACCTTTAGTTGTAGATTCCCAAAATGCATCATCACCGATTGCTTTTTTAGGTTTTGTAGATACTTCCATCTCATATTTAAATCCAAAGAAACTCATTAAACTTTCAACAAATTCAATAACTTCAATAATTACTGATTTAACCTGATCTTGAGTACAAAAGATATGCGCATCATCTTGAGTAAATTCTCTTACTCTAAAAAGTCCATGCATCGCTCCACTTAATTCATGTCTATGGACTACACCATATTCAAAAAACTTAAGAGGTAAATCTTTGTAAGATACTAAATCATTTTTAAATATCTCTATATGACCAACACAGTTCATAGGTTTTAGTCCATATTCCATATCATCAATTTTAGTAAAATACATATTTTCTTTATAATTCGCATAGTGTCCTGATTTTACCCAAGCTTCAGCTTTGAGTATTTCTGGTGCTCGTACTGGCTGGTATCCTCTTACTCTATGTGCTTTGTATAAGAGTTGTTCAAGCTTTCCTCTTAATCTTGCACCAGCTGGTAGCCATAATGGGAGACCAGCTCCAACATCATCACTAAATGTAAAAAGTTTCAAATCAGTACCAAGTCTTCTATGGTCTCTTTTTTTAGCCTCTTCAAGCATAGTGACATAGTCTTTAAGTTGTTGCTTATCAAAAAATGAGATACCATAAATCCGAGTAATCATCTCATTTTCTTCATCTCCACCCAAATATGCACCAGCAACTCTGATAAGTTTAAAGTTTCGAATCATTTTTGTATTTGTTAAGTGAGGACCTCGACATAAATCTTCAAAATCACCTTGTGAATACACTGTTAATACATCATCTGTGATATTTTTAAGTACCATCTGTTTTAGAGGATCATCTCTAAACTTTTCTTCAATAGTTGATCGTTGGCACTCTTTTCTTTCAATAGGCATTTTTTTATTTGCTAATGCTTTCATCTGTTTTTCTATTATTGAAAGATCGTCATCATTTAATTGTTTGTCTAATTTAAAATCATAATAAAAACCTTCATCAACAACAGGACCCACAAAAAATTGTGCTTCTGGATGTAACTCTTTGATGGCTTGTGCCATTAAGTGAGCTGTTGAATGCCGTAATATCTCTAACGCTTCTGCTGAATTATCAGCCTTAATTTGTTCCGATTCATTCGCCTCAATATTTAAAGCCTTAGCAGTTTGGAGGTCGTATATTTGACCATCTCTATTTATACCTATGTAATCCAATGAATTCCTTTTCTTTTTTCATTTTTATGTTTTAACTATTTTATCAAACTTGTACTTAAAATAATTCTTTTATGCACTTTTTTTATTGATATATTCTTTTTAAGTGATCCATTTTTGCACCCATATTGAGTAATAGCATATCAACGAGTACAATTGCCATCATAGATTGTGCAACAATACTTCCTCTCGTAGCGACACATGGATCATGTCGACCTTTGAGATTATAATTTACTTCTTCATTATCAGTATTGACTGTTTCTTGCTCTATAAATATTGAAGGAGTTGGTTTGAAGTAGACTTGCATTTCAATGTTATCACCATTACTTATCCCTCCAAGTATTCCTCCACTATGATTTGATTTAAAACCATTTGATCGAATCTCATCATTATTTTCATCACCTTTTAAAGAGACAGACTCTATTCCATCACCAATATTAATAGCTTTCACAGCGTTGATACTCATCATAGCATCTGCTAAAGTAGCATCTAATTTATAATATATTGGTTCGCCTAAACCAGCAGGAACATTTATTGCTTTGAGGGCAACTACTCCACCTACGCTATTATGGCTATTTTTAGCATCTAATATTGCATCCTTTTGTTCTTGCTCTTTATTTTTATCTAATGCAAACATCTCACTTGTTTTTGCATATTCCCAATCATATTGTTCTGATTGTATACCTGCTATATTACAAATACCACTCAATACTTCAATACCCAAATCTTTAAGTATAAGTTGAGCAATAGCGCCTGCTGCTACTCTAGCACTTGTTTCTCTAGCACTACTTCTTCCACCACCTCTATAATCTCGAATACCGTATTTATGAAAATATGTAAAATCAGCATGTCCTGGTCTAAATAAATCTTTTACATTATCATAGTCTCTACTTTTTTGATTACCATTGTATAAAACCATAGCAATTGGTGTACCTGTACTTAAACCCTCAAAAGTTCCGCTTAAAATTTCAATTTTGTCATCTTCTTTTCTAGCTGTTTGGAGTTTGTTTTGACCAGGTTTTCTTCTATCCATTTCACTTTGAATAAAATCCAAATCTATTTTTACTCCAGCAGGTACTCCATCTACGATACAACCAAGAGCAACACCATGGGATTCACCAAAAGTTGTAAATCTAAATTTTTTCCCAAAAGTGTTCATTATTTTTTCCCTTGAAGTTGATTGAGTACAATTTTTGCAGATGCTTGTTGTGCAAGTTTTTTACTTTTCCCTTTTGCAGTTGCATAATGTTTGTCATTTATCCATAAAGATAATTCAAACTCTTTTTCATGATCAGGACCAATTGCTGATTCGAGTTTATACACAGGTATTGCTCCAAATTTTGCTTGTGTTACCTCTTGTAATGCAGTTTTATAATCACTAAAAAGTTCATCTAAGTTAATCTCATCATAGTTCTCATCTAAAAGTTTTAAAATCATAGGTTTGAGTACAGTTAAACCTGATTCTATATAGATAGCACCCATAATAGCTTCAAAAGCATCACTTAGTATAGATGCTTTTTTTCTCCCTTGATTTCTATCTTCCGCTTCAGACAAATAGATATAATCACCTAGATTAATAGCGAGTGCCAGTTTTGTAAAACCCTTTTCATTCACCAAGGAAGCTCGTATTTTAGAAAGTTCTCCCTCATTTGAATTTGGAAACTTATTAAATAAAAATTCACCTACTATAAGATTAAGTACGGCATCTCCTAGGTATTCTAATCGTTCGTTATTAAAAACTTTTTTATAACTTTTGTGCGTGAGTGCTTCGATTATCAGGTCTTTATTGGTAAACTGATAATCCAAGCACTTTTCAAGTTCATGATACTTTTTCATTTTTTGCCTTTATATATAATATGCAATTATTATATCAAAAATATATTGAAAATGAAGTTAATAAGTGATTAATAAGAAGTTTACTACAATCTTTTTTATGAAATTACTTATGAAAAAAATTATTTATTTATTTATTATGCTCTTTATTATAGCTCTTATATCATTTATTGCCATAAATCTTGCACCAAATAGTTTTTTTGCAAGCGGCGATCTTAATCCCAATATTACAGAAGAATCAGTAGCACATCTTAAAGAGATTTATGGATTGGACAAACCTTTGTATATTCAATTTTTTTCATGGATAATTGCTCTTATTCAATTTGATTTTGGTATCTCATTTTCAAGTGGAGCATTAGTAAAAGATGAAATTATAAGTAGAATACCTATAACTTTAACAATCAATTTTATCAGTATGATATGTATATTTATCCTCTCTTTATACTTAGGAATCAAAGCAGCTCTCAATAAAAATAGTTTATTTGACAAATTTGTAGGGCAAATATCATTATTGAGTTTTTCCCTTCCATCATTTTATTTAGCTCTTTTAGGGGTACTAATATTTGCAGTTACTTGGGAAGTTTTACCTATTGCAGGATTGCATAGTAGTGATATAAAAGCAGATACTTTTGAATATTATATAGATACAGCATGGCATCTTATTTTACCTATAAGCATTATTATCTTTGGTGGAATTGGAAGTTTAACTTTGTATATTCGTTCTTTAACATTAGAAATTTTGAAAAGTGATTATATCTTTTTTGCAAAAACAAGAGGTTTGGAAGATAAAAAAATCTTAAGATATTATATTTTGCCCAATTTATACCCACCAGTGATTACATTATTAGGATTAAGTTTACCAGGGATTATTGGAGGAAGTGTAATTTTAGAAACAATATTTTCAATAGATGGAATGGGACTTTTATTTTTCCAATCTGCTTTGAGTAGAGATTATCCAGTGATTATGGGTATTTTAATCATAGGAGCATTTTTGACATTATTAGGAAATATTTTAGCGGATTTAATTTTATTAAAATTAAATCCAAATTTTAAAAACTAATTTTTTATTAAAATATCTTTCTATAGCTATGACAGTAAGGTGTCTTGTTATGTATAAAATAATAATCTTGATGATACTCTTCTGCCTCAAAAAATGGAATATTATTATTTGAATTTGATATCAATTTTGTAGCTATAGAATATCCTTTATTTTCAAGTAACTGAATTAATTTTTTAGCAATAGTTTTCTCTTCCTCATTTTCATAAAAAATCGCACTCAAATATTGACTCCCTATATCAGGACCTTGACCATTTGTTTGTGTAAAATCATGTATTTCAAAAAATAGTTTGGCTAATGCTTCGTAGGTGATAAGTGAAGAATCATAAGTTATTTTTACCACCTCTAAATGCCCAGTCCTACCAGTACAAATATCCTGATAAGTAGGATTCTTTAACTGACCACCCATATATCCACTTATAGCAGACGCTACACCCTCAAGTTTTTCAAAGTAGTATTCTACACCCCAAAAACACCCACCTGCAAAATATGCATTTTTTAATTTCATTGTTTAGCCTTTAATAATTTAGTGTCTTAGTTTAGCAAAAGAATGTTAAAATTAGTTATACTTCAGTACATTATAATCAAAAAGGAAATAATTAAATGTCTCATAAAATAACCCAAGAGCTATTAGAAAAAGCATACAAGAAATTAAAATCATATCTTTTTACTAACAAAACATTACTTCAAGAAAAAATTGATTTGGCGATATTTGAAGAAGAATTAAAAGATAATATTGATGAGCTAATAAAAGCTATAATAAATAAAGATATATCTAAATGGATAGAAGCTATAGACTATACCTTAGTACCAAAAAAATTAGAAGATAAAACTAAAGAAAATGCTAAAAAAAACATTTATACAAATAAAACAATTGAAGATGTATATGATATTGAATCTTATAATATCTTTATAAAAGCACCTATCCAAATACATCTTATATCTGTACTTTGGACTATGACTATAGGTGAAAAGTTAGATAAAGAATTATTGGAAAATATTAAAGGAAATAGACTTTCTAGGGATAAACAAAATAATTTCAATCATGATAGTTATAAACTTTTTAAACCATATTATGAAGGATATAAAAGTTTTAGAGATGATGCTATCGATATGGCTATTGGATTGCATGAAAAAGAACTAGAGGTAACTTTTGTAACTCTTGATATACAAGAGTTTTATTATAATATAGAATTTGATTTTACATCTGATTTATATGATTTTGAAGATGAATATAAATTAAATCATTTTATGCAAAATATTCATGATAAATTTCATAAAATAATAGAAAAAAATAAATTACAACCACGGCTAGATCATAATTATACTGTAAAAAAGTTTTTGCCTATTGGATTAGTTTCATCATCTATTATAGCAAATCATATTTTAAATGATTTGGATAAATATATTATGCAAGATGTAAAACTTAAATATTATGGTAGATATGTTGATGATATGATTTTAGTAGTTTCTGATAGTGATATAGATATTTATTCTGATACTATACTATGTGATTTAGTAAAAAGTAAAATAACTTGTCTAAAAGAGAGAGATGATTCAAATTATTTTACAACAAATAAAAGAACATTTAAAATGCAAAAAGATAAAGTCAAAATATTGCAATTTGAAAAAGATGACTCTATAATAGTATTGGAAAAATTCAAAGAAACTATAGATAAAAATAGTAGCTTTTTTAAGTTTATGCCTGACGATAAAAAACTTTTTAAAACCCTAGAATCTTCTGGAAATGTTTTATTTTATAGCGATAGTGAAAATAAGATTAGTTCATTGATTGGTACTGAAAAAGATACATTAAAAATATCAAGAAATCTATCTAGTGTTATAAGTACAGTGTCTAGTGTAAACTTTGATGAGAATCATTTTGATGACTATAATGAACAATTAAAAAATGTATTTAGTGGAAAAAATATCTTTGAATTGAGACTACATTGGGAAAAGGTTTTTGAATATTTAATTATTATTCAGAATGAGGTTTTATTTGAAAAGATGATAATTAATTTTTTTAAAAGTATTGGCAAACTTGCTCATAAAAATCAATCTGAAAGATTAATAAGTGATACAAAAATATATTTGAAAAATTGTATTAAATTTGCAATGGCTTCTCGTGATATCAAAATAATTGATTCACTTAATAAAAAACTTTTAAGTTTAAATATTGATATACTTGAAAATATTAGTAAGGATATCAAATCAATACGAGAGTGTAATATGTTTTCACATCATAATATGTGTTATCCTTTGTTAAATTTTTGTAAAGATATAAAAGATATAGATTTTTTGACAAGTAATATAGAGTTTAAAAACTTTCAATTTGAAATAGACAAAACAAAAAGAGATTATTCACCTAGATTTTTTCATTATCATGAGATTGTATTATTTTATTTTGTAAAAATGATTAATGACAAGTTTTTAACTACAACAGAAGCAAATAATTATAAGTATCATTACTTAGATTTTATAAATGATAAATATCAAGAATTCAATCACTTTAAAGATAAACCATCTAATTTCCCAAGAATTCAAAAAGATTATTTAAATACATTTATTATAAATAGTGATGAAAAGGGATATAATAAAGAGAAGTTAAAAATATCTATTGTAAGCATAAAGGTTCAGTTAAATGATATATTTACTTCTTATTTAGACACACCAAATTTAAGTTATGAAAGATTACAAAGTTTATTTGATATTTTAAATGAATCTATCAAAAAAGATACTTTAAAGCCTGATATTATTATATTTCCTGAAGTATCAATCCCTTATGCTTTTATCCATTTTTTTGCAAGATTTTCTAAAACAAATAATATAGGGATAGTTTTTGGAGTAGAACATATTAAAATAGATAAATTAGTGTCTAACTATACTTGTGTAATGCTACCTTTTCAAATTGATGGGCATATAAATTTATTTATTGATTTTGACTTAAAAAAACATTATTCTCCACAAGAACAAATGGGAATAGAAGATGAAGGATTATTTGTCAATGAAAATGATAAAAATCAACCAATGATCTATAAGTGGAGAGGTTGTGTATTTGCTACTTTTAATTGTTTTGAATTATCTGATATAACTTTACGAAGTAATTTAGTGGGTAAAGTTGACTTTATAATTGCACATGAATACAATAGCGATACAAATTACTTTTCTAATGTCATTGAAAGTTTATCAAGAGATATACATTGTTATGTAATACAGGTTAATACTTCTAATTATGGAGATAGCAGAATACTACAACCAACGAAAACAGAAAGAAAAGATATTGTAAAGATAAAAGGTGGACAAAACCTATATCTAGTAACTGATGATATAAATATAAAAAGTTTAAGAGAGCTCCAATCTAAAAATCACTCTTTACAAATGCAAGAGAAAGATAGCTTTAAACTTACACCACCTAAGTTTAAAGTAGATAAACTTAGAATACTAAAATAAAAGGTAATTATGAATTTAAAATTAGAAAACATTGGAATTGTAAAAAGAGCAGATATAAATATAGATGGATTAACAGTAATTGCTGGTGAAAATGATAGTGGTAAAAGTACTGTGGGGAAAGTTTTGTATTCGTTGATTAAAACTATACGATGGGCTAGTAATACACATGGATATGAAACTAATTATTTTCAAAGTAAATTTGATAAATATGTAAAATCATTATTTAAAGGTCAGATATCTGTTGAAGGTAATATTCTTTTTGAATATGATAAAAATAATTTTATTCTTAAAATAGACAATAATCATTGTATTGATTTTAATTATCCTCTTGAGTATAAAAATACTAAATCAAAATCAACGACTCCCTTATTGATAGATAGTCCTTATATATGGAATATATTACCTTCGCTTAAAACTATTAGAAATCTTGAATCACAAAATAGTGATATAGATTTTGAAGTTTTAGAAACATTAAAAGATTTACATTTTGCACTTACAACTAGACTAAAAGATAATGAAAAAATCAAAATAGATATAATGTCAATTATTCAAGGAAATTTTCAAGAAAATAGTTTAGGTGACTTTGTATTTAAAAAAGATAAAGAAAATATAGAATTAATAAATACTGCAATGGGTATAAAGTATTTTGGAATTTTACAAGTATTGTCAGATAAAAATCATTTTTATGATGGACAGATCTTGATACTTGATGAACCAGAAGTTCATCTTCATCCAAAATGGCAATTAAAACTCGCAGAACTCATTGTAACTTTAGTTAAAAAAGGAGTTAAAATCTTAGTTAACTCACATAGTCCATATATGATAGAAGCATTGCAAAGATATAGTGAAAAAGCTCAATTAGAAAGTAAAAGCAATTTTTATTTAGCAGAAGATGGTGTGATTGGTAAAATTGAAAATAGTAACTCTAGAACATTATCTGAAATATTTGAAAAGTTATCAGAGCCTTATGATGTATTTGAACAAATGGAAAGTGATAGATTTTAAAATGGCAGATATTAGTTTATTTATAAAAAAGTATTCAAAATATCAAACGACATTTAAAGTTACAAGTTATGATGATAAAAATAAAGTAGGATTCACAAAAAAATCAAATATATTTAATTATCTTGTATACACCTACAACTCCTCTGTTTTGTATTCACTATAGCCCTCATAATAGTAACTAATATCTATCCCTTTCATAAATAAAATACGGTCGTCTATCTTGGAAGTAAGTGCATTTTTTAGTAAAAACTTAATCTCTATATCTTTTACTACACTTCTTTGCATGGCTTGAAGATACTCATCTTTGTCTACTTTATTCCAATCTATGACTTGTAGTATCTCTTTTTTGAGTATTAAGTCTAACCATATACGAGTAGCACGACCATTTCCTTCACGAAAAGGGTGGGCGATATTCATCTCTACATATTTTTCAACTATCTCATCAAAATTACTTTGAGCCATCTTATCTATATGCTCTAAAGAGTGTTTTAAATACATGACAGGAGCAAAACGAAAATCTCCTTTAGAGATATTTACGACTCTGATTTTACCTGCAAAATTATATATATCTTCAAATAAATAAGTATGAATATATGCCAATCCTACAAATGTACCAATCTCCACTTTTGAGATGTCATGAGAGTCAAAAAGTTGTTTTGCTTTTTGTTTACTTATCTTTTCCTCTTGTTGTGCTAGTTCTATTTGATTTGTTATATTGAGTTTATTTTGTAATATCACTTCACTATTTTCCAATTTACTTTATCTTTTCTTAAAACTAACAGAAACAGAATTGACACAATGTCGTGTTGATTTATCAGTAAAACCTTCACCTTTAAATACATGACCTAGATGTCCACTACATGTAGCACATACTATCTCTGTTCTATTTCCATCAGCATCTGGAATCTCTTTTACATTATTTTCGATGCTATCATCAAAACTCGGCCATCCACATCCACTGTCAAATTTTGAATTTGATGTGAAAAGTGGAGTGTTGCATTGTTTACATAGATAAACACCATCTTCTTTATGGTCAAAATAGATACCTGAAAATGCTCTTTCTGTACCTTTTTGTAAAAGTACTCTTTGTTCTTCTTGATTTAGAGTATTATAATTCATTGTATAAACTATCTCTTAGAGTAGGTATAAAAGTACTATTTTCTATAAGCTCGATAAATTCTTTTTGTTGCATACCATTGGCACTTGCTGCTCCTGCTGCACTATTTATTGACTCTTTTTCTATCGTTCCATCGAGATCATTTGCACCAAACTCTTGAGCAATAAGAGCTAGTTTTACAGTAGATGTTACCCAGTATGCTTTTAAGTTCGGGATATTGTCTAACATAATTCTACTAATCGCAAATGTTTTCAAAATCTCTTGAGCAGTAGGAAAATCTTTTACTTTTAAGAAGTTGTTTTCTTTTTGATATACTAAAGGTATAAAAGCATTGATACCACCTGTTTTATCTTGAAGATCTCGTAGTCTAATCATATGGTCGATTCTATTCTCACGACTTTCTACATGACCAAAAAGCATTGTTGCATTTGATTTATTCCCTTTTTTATGCCATAGCTCATGAATCTCTAGCCATTGATCAGAAGTTACTTTTCCACCACAGATTTTTTTTCTTACTTTCTCATCAAAGATTTCAGCACCACCACCTGGCATACTATCTACACCATTTTCTATCATCATATCGATAATCTCTTCATAAGATTTATCATACTCTTCACTTAAAAAGTGTATCTCTGCAGCTGTTAATGCTTTTACATGAATATCGGGATATTTATCTTTTATTTTTCTAAAAACATCAAGATACCACTGAAGTCCTGTCTCTGGATTATGTGCTGAAACGATATGTACCTCTTTTATCCCATTTTTTACACTATTTTCAACAGTTTTTAGAATTTCTTCATGTGATAAGGCATACGGTTTTGGATTTTTCCTACTTGCACTATATGCACAAAACTGGCAAACATCTTTACAGATATTTGTTGGATTTATATGTCTATTGATATTGTAGTATGTTTTTCTTCCAAATCTTTCTTCTCTTATTTTAGAAGCATAGCTACCAAGCTCTAATAAATCCATATCATAGAGAGCTACACCATCTTCCAAAGTAAGTCGTTCGTTATTTTCTAATTTTTCTTTTAAATTCATAATTATTTCTTCTTTTGTATTTTTAGTTTGCCATTAAACCAGTGAGGTTAGATGTGATATTTGCGATTGAATTATTTAACATTTTGTCCATAAATTTATCCATTTTATCTTCTTTTGACCAAATTGGATTTTGAGTTTTTGTTAAAGTTATTAATGCAGATTTAGCATTTGAGATAGTTCCTACTTCATCTATCAGACCAACTTTTTTTGCTTGTGATGATGTGAAAATATGAGCATCAGCATATATCTCATGATTTTCTTTTTTGAGGTTTCTTGCACTTGCTACATCAGAAACAAACATATCATAAGTATCTTTTGTGATTTTTTCTAATTCACCTCGCTCATCTTTTGTCCATTCTCTTGTAGGTGTTCCTGACTCTTTGTATTTACCCATTTTTACTGTTTGTGTTTTAATCCCAATTTTAGACATTAGTTCACTAGCATCAGCACTTTGCATGATGACACCGATACTACCTATCATACTTCCTGGATTTGCAATGATTTTATTTGACCATATAGAAGCATAATAACTACCACTTGCCATAATACCACTCGCATAAGCAATAACTGGTTTGATTTCATTGAGTTCTTTTATCGCATACGCTAATTCCACTGAAGGTGCAACTGCTCCACCTGGAGAGTTTACTTTGAGTAAAACACCTTTTATATTTATATCACTTTTTGCTTTTTCAATTTTTTCTAATACTTCATCTACGACCATAATCGGACCATTTAATTCTATGACTTGTAAGTTTGCTTTTTCTAAATTTTGAGTATCACTATTTGTAATTACAAAATAAAGTATGGTTAAAAAAAATACTGTTTTAAAGTTTCTTTGTATGAAACCAATCGGTGCTGTTATTGGATAAAATATTTTATTTATTAAGTTCATCTATTCCCTTTATGTATGTATGAGTTGTTTGTGAGGTATGTAAAATAATAGAAGTAGCTACATCCTCTTTATTTTTACAAGTATCTGGCAAAGTAAAAGCGATGATATCCGCATCATGTCCTTTTGTTAAGATACCTTTTTGAAGCCCCAAAGCGTTTGCTCCACCACTTGTGGCTGCCTTTAAAAGTTTTTGTGATAATTCATTTGGATTAAGATTTGTATGCATAAAAAAAGCATTTCTTATCTCTTCAAACATATTAAGTGTATGATTTGAACTCAATCCATCAGTCCCCATAGCCAATGGGATATCATCTAAATAACTGATATTTAGTATAGAATTATTCAAAAGTCTATTGGAGTTTGGACAATGTATAATTGTGGCATCAAGCTCCTTAATCTGTTGTAATTCTTTTTGATTAGCTTCCACACAGTGTGTAAAACTTAAATTTTTGATATTTTTAAATTGATCTAAAAATTCATTTGGTTTTGCGAGTGATTTGTGTTGGTCTAGCATATCTTTGAAAAATGATTCAAATTCTCCATTTGAATAATTGAGCCAGTCATTTTCCGCTTTACTTTCTTGAAAGTGTGCTGAAACAGCCATCTTATTTTCTTTTGCTATTTGTAAAACTTCTCGTATTAAAAATGGATGTGTAGAATACGGTGAATGGATCGCAATAGATGGTATAAAATTTTCTGATTTTTGACTCATTGCACTTTTGAGTTTGGCTTGAAAATCTGTAAATAATGTATCTATCATGTCAGGTTTACTTCCTAGGATTTCTGTGAAATAGACTACATTTAAAGCAGACTCGACACAAGACTCCATATCAAATCCATACGAACTAATAGCTCCAATAGTTGTTGTACCATTTGCTATCATTTTATCTAGCTCTTTATCTATGAGTTCTTTATCTGCTTTTTCGATTAATTCTTCTCTATGTTGCATCACTGAAAAAAGCCATTTGACAAAATTGCCATATTGGAGTGTTGTTTTATTTGCAGAAAATTCTAAATGCACATGAGTATTTATGAGTCCAGGCATAATAATTGAATTATCTCCTAGATATTCTATAGTATCATTAGGATATTTGATTTGAAACTCATCAAGTGTTCCAATATCTACAATTTTTTGATCAAATACAATAGCACCATTTTCAATAATTGTAAAGTTTTCATCGCAAGTTAATAGCCAATTTGCATGTATAAATTTCATGAATTAGTAACCTCTTATAAAATTTTTGATATTATACCAAAATATTATAATTTAAAGGAAACTAATGAAAATAGCAGTAATTCAAGGACCAAACTTAAATATGTTGGGTATTCGAGAGCAAAATATTTATGGACCAATGACTCTTGACCAAATTCACGAACAAATGAAAGGGAGTGCGGAGCAAAATGGAGTTGAATTAGAATTTTTTCAATCAAACCTTGAAGGTGAAATCATCGATAAAATTCAAGAATGTTTAGGGACAGTTGATGGTATCATCATCAATCCAGCAGCATATAGTCACACAAGTATAGCTATTGCAGATGCTATCTCGGCGGTATCTTTACCAGTAGTTGAAGTGCATATCTCTAATATTTACAAAAGAGAAGAGTTCAGACAAAAGTCTGTGACAGCAGCATCTAGTTTAGGTGTAATTACTGGATTTGGACCATTTGGTTACCATATGGGACTTATCGCTTTAATGCAAATATTAAATGAGATGCAAGCTTCACAAATTGCACAAAAAGCACAATCTACGGAAGAGTAGGTCAAGTATGAAAAACTATATACTCCAAAATGAAAATGCTGTGTATTTTGAGTGTGGGTATAGTTGTGACAATGTAATTTTTTTGAGTATCGGTGGTGATAACTATTTTATCACCGATGCTCGATACGAAATCGAAGCCAAACTTATGGCTCGAAATTGTGAAGTGATTATTACTCGTGACCTTATCGAACAATCAAAAAAAATTTTAAAACAAAACAAAATTAAAACACTCTCGTTTGATCCAAGTGATTTTACTCTTTTTACTTATGAAAAATTACAAGATAAAATGAAAATCAAATTTATACAAAAACCTAACTTTTCAAAATTAAAAAGAGTTATCAAAACAGATGAAGAGATAGAACTCATCAAAATGGCGATGAAATTAGGAAGAAAAGGTTTCAAACGATTTGCTCAATATCTTCAACAAGATGGTATCGATAAAAGTGAAAAATATCTTTTTTTTAAAGCCAAAGAATTTATGAGTAATCATGGTTTATTAGATCTAAGTTTTGATCCAATAGTCGCTATAAATCAAAATAGTGCAAAGCCTCATGCTTTACCAACTGATACGCTATTAAATAAACATGATTTACTTTTAGTTGATGCAGGAGTTAAATATGAAAGATATTGTAGTGATAGAACATGTTGTACTAGCATAGATAAAAATTTGAATTTTAAAAGAGAACAAAAGTTCCATACAAAACTAGAACAAAGAATATATGATACAGTGTTAAAATCACAACAAACTGCAATTTCTAAAGCAAGAATTGGGATGAAGGCTAGTCAAATAGATAAATATTGTCGTGATGTAATAGAAAAATCTGGTTATGGAAAATATTTTATACATAGTACAGGACATGGTGTGGGTCTCGATATTCATGAATATCCAAATATCAATAGTAGAAGTGATGTGATTTTAGAAAATAATATGGTTTTTACAGTAGAACCAGGAATCTATCTTAATGAAAAGTTTGGTGTAAGAATAGAAGACACTGTTGTGATGAAAAGAGGGAGAGCTGAGATACTATAACTTAGATCAAGGGGTTTGGTTGCCCCATAATCTAGCAAAGTTTTTACCTTTATTTTAGAGTTTTATTTAGATCATAATTTTTAATTTGTTGTTTAAGACTTTCAAGTTGTTGCTCTATATTTTGTTTTGTAAGTAACACACCGAAATCTTTTGGTACATTTTTATAGGAATAACCATATTTATGAAAAATTACACTACTCATTAATTTTGGCAATTCAATACTAGGATGAACAGAATTGGACCAATATGGATAATTGTAGTTGAATGTTGAAATATTATTAAAATCATGAACAGTTCCAAATATATTTACAACTATTCTTTTAAATGCTAATAATTTTTCAAGCAGGTATTTATCACTAACCAATTTTAAAAAATGGTCTTTATTCATAGGTGAAATAGAAACTATAAGTTCTATATTATTACTATCACAAATATGTTTTAATTTTTTAAAATAATTTATACGATTTGAATCAAATTCATAAGTTTTATATTCATTCTTAAAATATGTTTCTGCTAATTCTGGATCTCTTACAGGTTTATATCCTAGTTTCATTCCATTCTTTTTATGTGTTATTTCTACATGCCCCAATTTATTTTTGTATACTAATTTTATTGAGTCTTTTAAAGAAGATAATGTTATGTAGGTTTTTTCAAAATAATAAAACTTTTTATTATTAATATTTTTTGTTACAGTCCCTTCTAAATATGCTTTTAGTGGAGAAGAATTAAGTCTTCCATCCATTGGAATATGTTTATTTAAATTGTAAAAATCTGTTTGCAAAAATATTATTTTAGGTTTTTGTTTTGCGATAATATGTTTAGTTATAGCTAATAAATCTTCTGGTTTAGAGTTATTTACCCCATAATTGAATGTTTTTAGATGAATCTCTTTTTCTAAAATATCGGGATCAAAAGCTTGTACTCTGCTGCTTCCAATAATAAATAAATTATAGTGTTTTTTCGTATTGTTAATCTGATGAAATTTATTATCACGATGTGAATTAACTGCTTTTGTTTTTAAATTCCAAAAATTAAATCCGTATTTATCATATGGATCTACACTCAAAACAAATAGATAAAAACAAGTTCCTATTAAAAATGAAAAAATAATAAATTTTGTATAAAACTTCATAATATCTCCTAAAAATTAAAATATAAAAATTCTGATATTTTATTCATATCAGAAAGAGTAATTACAAATAGCAAGGCAAGTAATAAAGCAGATAGAGTATTACTTTTAAAATTTTTCCCAATTTGCATGGTATTCTTACACATCAAAATTAATACAAATCCAATAAATAACCAAACAATAATAAACATGTCGGCATGTATATTTGCTAAAAATCCGCCAAATTCAATATCATAATGAGATAAAATAGGAAACTTCGAAGCTAAAAAGTTTGGCAATACAAGATAATCCAAAGAAAACATAGCTCCTAAAACTTTAACCGCATCATCCCACTCTTTAGCTCGGAAAAATACCCATGCAATATTGACAAAATTAAAAGTGATAAACCACGCTATCCATCCCCACATCTTAAAGCCAAGGCTTTGCCACAGTTTATGAACCGCAAGTGCAAATCCATGTAAAACTCCCCAAAGTATAAATGTCCATCCAGCTCCATGCCATAATCCACCAAGTATAAATGTAGTTATAAGGTTTGAATAGGTTCGAAAACTCGTACCTCTATTCCCTCCTAGTGGAATATAGATATAGTCTCTTAAAAACCGTGAAAGTGTGATATGCCATCTTCTCCAGAACTCTTGTATATTTTTTGCTTTGTAAGGGCTATTGAAATTCATAGGAAGTTTTATATTAAATAAGAGGGCAACGCCTATCGCCATATCTGTGTATCCTGAAAAATCAAAATAGAGTTGAAAAGTATACGAGAGTGATGTAGCCCATGCTTCAAAAAGATTGAGCATTTCTGCCACATCAAAACCTTGTACCGCCCAAATAGCAAAGGTATCTGCTATAACTACTTTTTTGAATAATCCTATAGAAAATACAAATAACCCTAAAGCGATATTCTTATAGTTTTTTACTAGATTCCATTTCGAGGCAAATTGAGGCATCATCTCTTTGTGGTGGACTATAGGACCCGCTATAAGTTGAGGGAAAAATGTCACAAAAAGTGCATAATTTAAAAAATCATACTCACCTGTTTCACCTCTATAGCTATCTACAAGATAGGCTATTTGTTGGAAAGTAAAAAAACTAATAGCTAAAGGGAGTGCTAGCTCCAAAAGTGGTA